>Ga0114994_10000354_pt1 | contig 30044 bp, 30 predicted proteins | sample ArcticOcean_MG_C_9_FD_87043 | JGI IMG/M metagenome (GOLD analysis project Ga0114994, IMG submission 87043) | Marine microbial communities from western Arctic Ocean - ArcticOcean_MG_CB2_152 | ecosystem: Environmental > Aquatic > Marine > Oceanic | place: Arctic Ocean: Canada Basin | collected...
AGAAATTAATAAAGAGATTACAGACCAAACTGCAAATTTACGCGAGAATTTGGCAAGACTAGATGGCCGGTTCTCAGCTTTTAATGCTCAGATACTTGATTTTGGCGATGTGCTTGATCAGAGTGAGATTACGCTGGGCGAGATAGGGTCTGAGGCTCGATCGCTAAACGAAATGAAGGAAATAATGGAAGCATTATTGACACTAGAAAAAGAGCGATACTATGAGAAGATTAACGGTAATGTTAGCCAAAGTGGAATAGGTAATGATGGGTCTTTACCGGTGGATGAAGTGCCCACATTTAACCGCTATTATACCCAATAAATATACCTTTCTAATCAGCAGGGAATGCTTTAATTACATCTGATGCGATATCATCCCCATGACGTAGTTGTAATAATTTGCATAAATCACAAATTTCCAATTTAATTTCTTCGTGAATATTTTTTAATGCTATATCTTTGAATCCATTCTCTTTTTTTTCTGAGTTCCCGTTATTGAGATCAGCTACTTTCGCTCCCAAAACTCTTAGTTTTTCTACCCTGCTAGAGGGAAGCCAAATGCCTACTTGGCCCCGGCTTGTAAAAATAAGCTTCTCTAATTCAAAAAAAGTGTTCTCAGAAATCACATTATTCCCTACATTCATCCCATCTTGGATAAATTTAACTAATGATTTTATTAGTGCTATCCGATACCTAGGCCTTATTTCATCTAATTCAAGGGGTGTTGCTTGTGCAGTGTCTTCCCCTGTAAGACAATTCCAGAGCTCTTGGCTGGTTAGACCATAAAAATAAGGGTCCATTTGTATTTCTTGAAGCTTATCTTTCGCAGGCGTTATATCAATTTTAGTAAGGAGAGACGTTGTTGCTGACTCTAGCCAAGTTAATTTCCCAAGCACAAACAATAAAAGGCCAATCAGAATAATTCCGATTACTACAGTAACTGTTAGTAGTGCAGATAGCATAATAATTCCAGGTTTATTTATCCATTTTTAAAAAGCATAAATAGTAAGTTTTTAATCGATTAAATTAATAATATATTTATTTAGAAAGAAAAATGATTATGTATTTTTTGCAACTTCATCGCGTAGTTCTTTTACTATTGAGCTAAGAATTTGACTTATTCTGGATTCTTTTACACCAATTATAGCGCCTACTTCCTTTAAGTTGAGTTCTTCAACATAATAAAGATTTAGTATTAGTTTTTTTCGTTCATTCAATTCAGAAATTTTGTTAGTTATAACGCTTTTGATCTGCTCATCCTCAAGCAAGGCTAGAGGGTTTTCGTTAGATCCTGCTAAATCATCAAACGGATCGCCATCATCAGATTCCATTTTGTCAATTTTAAATCTATCGATATGGGTCCTTTGTTTTTCATACTCAGCAAGGGTGACGTTGAGCTTTCCTGCTATTTGAGAATTTGTAGGCGTGGTGCCCAATATATTTTCTAATTCGTGCTTCGCGCTACTGTGTTGTTGACTATTCTTTATTGCTAATCTTGATATGTCGCTCAGCTTTCGCACTTCATCAAGGATAGCCCCTTTAATACGACTTTTCGCATAGTCTTTGAATTCTACGCCAGTATTAGCATCAAATGTGTCGGCCGCTGAAAGTAGCCCTATCATACCTATTTGCACCATATCATCATATTCCATGAATTTTGGTACTCGTGCTTTCAAATATCCCGCTAACCTATTTACGAGAGAGATGTGCTGATTAACTAATGCGTGGGCATTGGATAATTGATTTTTTTTGTAATCGTTCACTTGATTTTAAGCGGCCTCTATTGGATTGGGTTAAAGAATTGTAATTCATTGTTTTTGTGATTAAATGGCATTTTATCAAATTCATGGGCAAGTAACGTAAAATCATGATGACAAGATGTTGATCGACTGAGAGATACAGCCGCCTTACCAGTATTCCAAGCTATTCCATAGTCAGGGCTTTCGGAAATTGATCCTATGAACTTAAGTGTTATACCAAGAAATTTTGCAGTGATTTTATTCATTTTGTCAAAAAGAAGCTTTCCCTCTTGAGGCGTCTTAACTCTGTTTGGGACAAAAATCATTTGCGACAATCCCATGGTCAGATTTATAAGTTTAATTAATGCATATGCATCAGCAACGGATGATGGTTCATTTGTGCCAAGTATCACTTGGTGATGACACGCAGACAAAAAGCGTAAAACGCTTTTATTTCCACCTGCGGAAATATCGACAATCATTATATCAAATTGGTTCTCTAAGGCTGAAAAAGCCTGAATAATAGTATTTGTTTTTTCGTCATCTAGAGCTAGAATTTCATCGAGTCCATTGCCCCCGCTAATAATGGAGATACCATCTTTTGATTCTACCAAGATCTCTTTGAGATCTTTATTACCTTCCAGAATATCTACTAGACTGCCATTTAGCTTGTTTCTAAGTGCGATGTGAATATTAGCGAAACCAATATCTGCATCAAATATAAGTACTTTTCTCCCCTTTAAGGCATGATAGGTAGCTAAATTAACAGCAAAGGTAGTTTTCCCTACGCCACCTTTTCCGCTAGCGATGCCAATCACCCGAGTTGGTTTGTTTACTTTTGTATTATTCATGAGTATTCCAAAGCGTGATGGTAACGGATCGTTTAGTGCAGGGCGCGAGCCTTCATTGATTGCTTATCAGAGGGTTTGCCTGCTAGATCACTGATATGGTCGTCTATATAATCAATTAGTTTTCGCGAAATATTACCTTTGGTAACTCTCACTAGGCCGGAGGCAATTTCGCTGCCAATGGATCCAATAGACAAAGGGATCTTAAATTTTGAGAGAGCTTCTATGGCAGCCCAGGGGACTAAAGCCGAGTCAAGTCTAGTCAATATTATAGAATCCCATTTGTCAAGCTCACAATTAGCCCAAAAGGCTGGAAGAGAGATATCTGTCGGCGATACTAAATGAAACTGAGCATCATTATATATACCTCTTATGAACGGGATTGCTTGAGAGGCAGAATCTAACTCCAAGTCAATAATATATATATTGTTACTTTGCTCTAAGTATAACAATTTTGCCAACTCATTGAGGTTTTTAACGCAAAAGCTGGGCACATCAATAGATTCGCTGAGCATCTTCAATTTTGCCTCATTTTCATGGACATTAACTCCAACGGAGATAATTCCAACATTATTTTTATTCGCCTTACAGAGTTGGGACGCAATTTTTAGTGCTATGGAGGTTTTTCCAGTTCCATGCCCTCCAGTTAAGACATGAATTTGGCTGTCAAGCCTGATCTCTTTAGTACCAGGTAAATTATTAATTAGCCCTAGCTCTATTTGAGAAAGTAATTCACTCTTACTACTTGGTTTATCAAGGTACCCAGATAAGAGTTTTTTCAGGTACCTCGATATTGGTGTGTCCTCGAGTAAATTGCGGAAATCTTCTTCGATAAATGCTTGTTTTTTATTATTGGTTAGTCTGGTACTCGCAGTACCATAGGCTTTAGATTGCTCATGAGGCTTATTATTAATAATTTCATCTTGGCCATTCAAAGAATCAGGGAGTTTTTTTAGTTCACTCTTTACCCGGGCTATCTCTTTTTTCTTATCATGAAAATCATTAATTGAAGATCTATTTCCTTTAAAAACAGGTGCATCGGACCCTAACTTTATCTGAAATTCTTCTGTAGTTTTTTCGTGTGCTATAAAAAGAATCTCCTGTCCGTCAGCCTCTATATTTCTAAGAATTAATGCTGAAGGTCCAAATCGATCGCTTATATCTTTTATATTGTTAGTAAGGCTATTCGATTTAATCATTTCAATTTTCATTACTTGTTCTCCTCTTGCGGTTCTTCAGCAATACCTATGCGTGCAAATACCTTAATTTTCTGATCCTCTGGAATTTCCGTATACGATAATACGGTAGTATCTGGGAACCTTTGTTTTATCATTCGGGCAAGCCAAGGTCTGATTGGCGGGGCAACTACAATAACGGCTGGGTGTCCTTTTTCCTCGGCGTCATTTCTCTGTTTTTTTACTGATTGAAGTATTCCCTCTATAAGGTTTGGCTCGATTACTATTTCACCCATTTTTGTACTTTGTGCGACGCTGCCAATAAGCATCTGTTCCAAGTTTGGGTCAAGCGTTATAACATTTAGAGCTTCTCCTAGGTCTACTACCTCTTGCAGCATAAGGTGGCCTAGGCGAGGCCTCACTAATTCGGTTAATTCATTGGGATTTTGAGTCTTTTCACTTTCTATAAGTAACGTACTTAGGATGGTATGTATGTCACGTATTGACACTGACTCAAATAATATATTTTTCAGGACTTGCATCACTGCCGTAACTGATAATTTATCTGGAACTAGATCTTCAATTAACTTAGGCGAGCGCGTTGAGACTTTAGCAAGTATTTCTCTTGTTTCATCATGACCTAATAGATCGCTTGCATTTGTTCTAAGCAGGGCGTTTAAATGTGTCGCAACGACTGTCGCATTATCAACAATGGTATATCCTAGCGTTTTAGCATGATCAGATTGAGTTTGATCGATCCAGTATGCATCTAAACCAAAAGCAGGTTCTTTAGTAGGCGTTCCTTCTAGCTCAGTAGTTACGTCTCCTGGATTTATGGCCAAATCCTGTCCTAATTGTAAGATTCCATTGCCACGTACAGCACCTTTTAACAATATGTTATAGCTCATAGGCTCAATATTTAAATTGTCTCTTATACGAATGGGTTGAATAAGGAAACCTAATTCGGCTGAGAGTTTTTTCCTTACTCCCCTTACGCGTGATAACAAGAGGCCACCATCTTGTTCGCTTACTAATGGAATTAGACCATAGCCTATTTCCAAACCAATCTGGTCTACATGCTCTATATCTTCCCAATCTAGTTCTATATCTTCATTTTTGGATTTAGACTGGGTGTTTGCCAGCTCTACATCAGATAATACTTGGGTCTTTCTATCGTTTAGAAATGCAAATACTCCAAGTGAGACACCTGAAAAGATAAACATAAAATGGGGCATGCCTGGTATTACACCAAGAATTAATAAAATTATGGAAGTTATCTTTAGTGCAGAGGGATCGGCAAGTTGCGAACCTGCTTGATTAGTAGTCGATTCTGAAGTTGTCACTCGAGTAACAATAATAGCGGTTGATAGTGATAGTAATAGCGATGGAACCTGTGCTACTAAGCCGTCTCCTATAGTCAGTAAAGTATAGATTTGAGCCGCCTCTTCAAAACCAAGATCATTTTGTGTAGTTCCAACAATTAGCCCTCCAATTATATTAATTGCCAGAATTAACAAGCCTGCAATCGCATCACCTCTGACAAATTTTGAGGCTCCATCCATTGATCCAAAAAAGTCTGATTCTTGAGAGACTTCCTCTCTACGGCGCAATGCGGTTTCCTGGTCTATTATTCCTGCATTTAGATCCGCGTCTATGGCCATTTGTTTACCAGGTAAGGCGTCAAGAGTAAATCTAGCAATAACCTCAGAGGTCCTTCCGGCACCCTTAGTTACTACGATAAAGTTAATAATCATCAATATAATGAAGATAATGAAACCAACCACGTAGTTACCCGCGATAACAAACTCACCAAAAGAGGCTATTACATTGCCAGCGGCATCGGGTCCTTCATGCCCTCTTAAAAGTACCACTCGTGTGGATGCAACATTTAAACTTAGCCGCAGCATTGTCGCTAGAAGTAAAACAAGGGGAAAAACAGAAAATTCAAGGGGTCTTCGGACATTGATAGATATCATCACTACCACTAGCCCGGCCATGATGTTAAATGTAAAGAGAACGTCAAGTGCAATTGATGGGAGCGGAACGACCAGCATCGCCATAATGGCTAAGATGACTAGCGGTATCGCAATACCTTTTGCATCCGTAAAAATTAGCGAATGTCGTAAATCTGACACTAATGTACTAGACATAATAACCTTTATAATCAATTACATAAGAAAATATTTTATGAATTTTGTTAAATTACCTTTTAAGTTAATCTTTGTTAAGCAATCTGCGTGCCAAAATATTGTTATTGGTTTAGAGAAAGCGATAAAGATCAGGAATAAGCTGTCGATTGGGCATTTGATACAGTCAAGAAAGGCTGCAAATACGCAGAAGGTTAAAAAGAGAGCTTAGATATGCTAAATAAAGGTGTTCGCTTAGTAGTATTTTCAAAGGCAGCGAGGTTCATGCTGTTAATGATATGTGTGATCAATTTAGTTGGCTGTAACTGGTATATCCCCTACTCGGATGAATATAGCGGCATTAACAGTCTTGCTCAGGGCGGATTAATCGAGGCCACCGGATATTCCGTTATTCAGTCTCATTCTGGCAGCGAACCTCAGCAGCGCTTAATGGCTATAAAAGCTGCCCGATTAGACGCATTTCGGCAACTCGCTGAAGTCGTTTACGGTACTTACATCGATTCCAACACGACTATTTCAGATTTAACAATAGAGGATGATGTGTTTCGTGCTCGGGTTGAAGGGGTGATCTATGGAGCAGAGGTTATCAAGATAGAGCCAATATCTGATGACACTTACGCTGCTACTTTAGGCTTGCCACGCCCCATGGTGGAAGACTTACGTCTTCTTTACATGAGGTTGATTTCACGTAATTAAGAAATATAGGCGAATTTTAAATGAGACATATAATTGCTACATTTTTTCTTGCTTTATTTTTCTCGCATGCAGTATTTCCCGCTGATAGCCCTAATAGCGAATTACGAAATGTTAAGGAAGCTTTAATTGAAGCTGCAATGGAAAAAGGTGTTTCTGTCGTATCTAACGCATTTATTGATAGCAACGGGGAGCTTATTGAATCGTCATTTTACCGGAGTGGGGCGACTTTGCGGGGTATACGAATGCCTCAGTATTTCCTTAATGATGAGCCATACGACGCTAAGCTACTATTCTCAGATACGGCTCTCAATACAAGTCTAAGTTGTCAAGAGCTATCTCCGCATAGGTATCGCAAAGCAATCAGTATAGACACGTCCTCTGTATCTTCAGAGGGTGTCGCTGACCGACAGTTTGCGGCAATCATAGCTTCGCTAAAAACTGAAATTGATATGTCAGCGGCTTCAGCCATTGCCGAGAATGAAGGCTACTACATAATACCGATTTATTATGGGTCAAAAATAACTACATCTCAATATGAAGCAGCGTTGTTGCCTCGGACTAATTCGGCCGACTCAAGAAATACGAATTTCACTATTAAGGCTGAAATAACAAACGTAAATCCTGTTATCTACTCGGCTGGACGTATGTATGGAAAAGGATTAGCCCAAGCTCGGCGAGTAGGTAAATTAATATCAAACGAACTAGGGCTTAAAAGCGTTCTAACAGCCAATTCAGGGAATACTAGATCATCAGTGCTTTTAGCCGCTATTGACTTTGACCTAAAAATATCCTTTTCAAGTGATGGAGGTTTGAAAGAAAATACTGGAAAAATCATAGAGCTACGATTTGATAGAGGGGAAAATAGAATTAAACTACGAGAACCTTTGTTAAATCAATTAACTAACTTTGCAGCTAGACTTAATAATAAAAATATTTCATTTAACGAATCTTCTTCAAGTGCGCGAGATCTTGCTCATATAACCGCTAGTTTTAGGTCTGTTCTTGAGTCATCTACAGAGCTAATTAATTGTGAAGTTGAGGAGTTAAAAACTTATTGGGCAGACGGAGACGAAGCAGGCGCTGAGACAATTAAATTAAATCAAGGAATGATTGCAGGAATAAGTGTTGGAGACCGATTTATTCTAAGTGAATCTGATTTTTCGACTTCATTAAATCCAATTTCATCAGATCAATTAGAGAGCCTAGCAATAGCCGAAGTAATTCGAATAGCACAATACAGTGCAGACCTTAGAATAATAGAGGGCCCATCTCAAGACCTATATTCTCTTAGCGCTATCCCTTTTTGACTTCGGAGTTATTTTATGAAAAACATTTACAAATATATATTCATCTTTATATGTCTATCGATTTTTCCGGCTACCTCTCAGAGTGCCTCATTAGAAATAGATAGAGCGCTAGAGATATTGCTAGCAGATTACGATATAGATGACTATTTGAAAGTTCGTGATGAAGGCGCTCTGAGTGCGGGTTATTATCTGGTACAACCTGGAGATACCCTTGATGAAATAATTGTAAGACTCGTGGGTGATACTCCGATTAGAAAAGGGATATTACGAGAAGCATTTGTCCATGCTAATCCTAATAGCTTCAGGAATAGCAATCCAAATTATATGCTTGCCGGAATAAGGCTAAGAATTCCGGATGCTGACGACATTATTGATCTTCTATTTAATATGAACTCGCCAACAATGCGAAATATGAATCAATCTAGAGAGAGCTGGGTTCATTTTCCCTAAATATAATTTAACAGGTTACTTGATAGTGCAATAGTGAATGGCCCAGAGAACATAAGTAAATATTTAAGGGTGCCTATGCCAGATAGGCCTGTGCTTGGAATTCTACGTATATCTCCACCCAAAGCTAGAGAGTTAAACTTAGATCCTGATCAAGTCATTCGGGGAATAGTCGCAGAGGACGGGAAGTCAATTGAGTTTTTGCTAGGAAATGTTAGGCAAGAAATTCGTTCTAACCTTGAACAATGGAAAGGTAAGGCGGTTGAACTCAAGGTCATTATAGATAAAAATGAGTCGGGGTCTTCAAGGGAAAGTGCTGTAGTCAATCCAGAGGCGCCCCTATATCAATCGCTAAAGCCCTCTAAGCGCTACCTTCTAAATCCAAAATCTCTAATTACGTTGCTTTCTAATCCAAATTATTCCCGGCTGGAGTTTCTGAATAAAATTAAATTTAATTCTTTGATTGACTGGATGAAAAATTTATTTCCCTCATCTTCATCAACTGCAGTGTTATCACCTCTTTTTTATTCTGCGAAAAAAATAGATGCGCTGGAAATAAAAAAGCAGCTAAAAAATAATGGTTTTAAATTAATTTCAAAAAGCAAATCTATGCCTGAGATTGATAGCGTGATTACGATAAAGCACGCTATAGGTATTTTATTAAAAAACCTGGGAGAAAAAGTTGACTCAAGTGATAACGATTTCAAGGCAGATGATTTTAATGGTTTTATCGACTACCTAGATGCTAACGAAATAGAGTGTATTTTAAAGCAAGAACAGCGTGAGCTTGGTGTAAGGTTTATACTTCTATTTATCGATTTTCCAGTAACAGAAATACATATTGAAGGTAAAAAAACTAATCCTAAAATAAATGGCTCTTATAAGTATTCTGTAGAAATAAAGCTAACTTTTAAAGAAGGTAATAATGTTTGGAGCCGCATTGAGTTAGTCAAAGATAGGGCTTTGACTATAGATTTACTTATATCGGAGCCACAAACTGCTAAGTTAGCTAATGCTAATAAACAGCACCTTTTTGAGTTATTTCAATCGGCAGGCATAGAGCTAGTGCGATTTGATATTCGTGAAGGGAAGCATTTAGAAAAAAATCGGAAAGAAGTTTTAAAAGAAAGAGGAAACCTTGAGTTGTCAGCATGAAAAGTCGCGGAAAATATAATAGAAAAGCTGTGGCACTAACATATGGTGGTAAAGGGGCTCCTATTGTAATTGTAAAGGGAGAGGGCCATCTTGCTGATTTGATGATTGAATCTGGGAAGAAGGCTGAAATCCCTATTGTTGAAGGTGAGGCGTTGTCAAATTACCTTCAAGGTGTTTCGATCGGAGAAGAAATTCCAGAAATATTGTTTGAATCCGTTGCCATAGTTTTGTCTTGGGCGTATAAATTGAAGGGAAAGACTCCAGATTCCAAATAGTTAAAAACAAGGCAGTATTAACGTAATTCTTGATTATGACTAACGTGCTTTCTTGTTAAGGTGCTCATAGGTATCTTTACTAGTTAGTATATTTTGATGTCCAAGGCTAGAAAGAACTTCTTGAATTGACTGTAATTTCTGATTTATCAGGATTTCATTTCTTTTCTGCATGTTTTGGCATTCCATGAGTCGAGCAGATAGGTCCTGGTTATCACTAATTGCTTTTTTAGTGACTGCAGATTTGGGGTTAGACTCTTCGGAAATTTCATTTATGAGGAAGTTGAGTAGTTCTTGTTTTCGATTTTGGAGCTCTTCAAATGATTCGAAGTCTTGCTTTTTAAGGAAATTAAATTCTTGCTCTAATAGCATATGCAGAGCTTCTATTTCGAACGAGGGTAGTTCAGCTTCGTTCAATTAGGAATTCCTCGTAAAATAGATTAAGCACATCAGTATTACGCTCAGTTTATTTTTCATAAATTTGTGTTTGATAGTTATATTGGTAGACACGATAGTTAAATTATTAGAGTAATTTTTCGAGTGGTATGAAGCTTTCAGCAATTTTCTTATTATCTAATGGATAGTTTCCTTGCTCAATAGATTGTTTGATCTGATCGACTTTTTTGCTATCAAAATTTACTGCAGCAAGATCATTCTCTAATTTGGAAGATAATACGACTGAGCTATCGTCAACTTTTACCCTCGAAGGTGCAGCGACTTCAGAAGAATCACTTTTTTGCTTATTATCTGCATTGACAGCTTGCTTTGCCATAACGCTTGCAGCTCTTTGGCCTTCGCCTGATATGGTGTCTGTCATAATTTTTGCCTACTATATATAGTATTAATAGCTTTCTGATTGAATTAAATTGATGTTATAGGTCACTAATCGACACAAGCTTTATAAACTTTACTCGAATTATTATTATATTTCTTAAGAATAACCTGTCAGATGAGCTGATTTAATAAACTTTAGAGGATTATCTGTAACTATTTGATTAGAGGCAATAAAATGAGTGTTTTCAATGGCTATACGAGCGTTATATCCGAGCATTTTTACTGGATAATCTCTACGAGTCCAACATCAATAACCGTTGCATATATAACCTCTCCAGACTCTTGATTTCTGACTCTAATCCGATCGCCAATATAACCATCTTCTATAGCCAGCACTTCTATGGTTAAAGTGAATTGAGGTTTTTTTAGTTGGAGAGTAGTAGATGTGTCTGCTAGAACATGAGGTTGTATCGTTATATCTGAAAAACGGATAATGGCCCCTGGCGTCAAGCGCCTTTTTGCTATGGCTCTATCCAATTGCGAGGGAGTAGTAATAGCATCGCTAGGTAATTTCACAAGTACGGATTCTTCCCGCGAATTTGAAGGGTCGAACCTACTGCCACGCTCAAGCGGGTCAGTTACTACCATTGCTTGCGCTGAAATAGTAAAGTCATTTTTGGTCAGTGTTGTACCTGCTATAAGGTCTTCGGTAATCACTGAGTTTAAGGTTGCCGAAAAGTCAAACCGCTGATTAAAGGATGTTTCGGCAGCTGGTGTAATGACGGAATCAACCATTGAGGCCGTCAGCGCTTGCCCTTTTTTAAGGTCTCTATTCGTCACGAATAGGGTTAATGCCTCATCAAATTGATTAAAGCGTACTATTTGACCTCTACTTACGTTTACCTTTAGCAGTCTTCCCTCTGCTTCTGCCTTGCTAGTTAGCGTGTTACTCCCTAAAACAGAGCCTTCCTTGCTTAACTCGAAATCTTGTGATGATAAGACTTCACCCTGCATTAGTGGGCGGGCATAGATTAAAACTTCGCTCTCCGCGCGTATTTGTATACGCAGTACCGCTGTCCAATCTTGATCTTCGCACTTTACTTGGACGTTCGATTTGGAGCCAAACGCAAAATTTACTTCAAAGTCTTTGATACAATCAGGGACTATAAATCTCCTATCGTTCGCCTGGACTTCAACATAGCTAGTATCAACTCTTTCTTGAGAGGCGACCCAATTCTTAACATTTTCGACTAGCTTAGTTTTAGAATCTGTATTGATGTTTTGCGCATAACTCGAGGGCGTACTAATGACGATAGTCGCAATGAGGAATATCACTGACTTTATAAATGCCCGAATCCAAAGAATATTTTTGAAGATCATAAATCTAGTTTAAAGAAAAGTTATTAGTAAAGCTATTAAGGTGCCGCTTGCCGCTTGCCGCTTGCCGCTTTGTTGCCGCTTTCAGTAGTGCATTCAACGAGTCCCAAATTGTCATGCCTGAGAAGAAGGGAATTCTAAATCCGTAACTAGCTGTTTTAAATGAGTAAATTCTAGTTAATCATCATGTAATTCTAGTTCTGGCATGGTTCGTGCTTTACAACATACTAACAGTAACAGTGCCCGTTGGCAGAACGACTTAATTTAGAACCATTATATACAGAAAGAAAATGAGCTATGGCCAAACCACTAGATAACTATTTCGCCTTTAATCATGCAGCCATGACAGTTAAGAGTCAAAGGCTTGAGCTGATCTCAGGGAATATCGCGAATGCATCTACGCCAGGGTTTAAAGCGAAAGATTTAGATTTCTCTAGCCTTTTGCATAGATCATTCGGCAAATCTGGAAATGGGCCTGAGATATCTTTAGGAGTAACAGATTCGAAACATATGGGACACTTTGACGGACCCGGCTGGACCGATACAAAGTCTGCTGTCACATATCATGTGCCACTGGCGCCAAGTTTGGACAACAATACTGTAGAGATAGGAATCGAACAGGCCAGGTATGGACGAGCTATAGCCGATTATCAGGCGTCATTGCAATTTATGGAAGGTAAGATAGCCGGCTTGCGAAAAGCATTTAGAGGAGATTAGAACATGTCATTTGAAAAAATTATGGCAATAGGTGGTACCGGCCTTAATGCACAGTTAGTCCGGATGAATGCCACCGCCAGTAACTTAGCTAATGTAGGTGTTGTATCCGGGACTGAGGCAACCGCTTTCCGCGCCCAGCGTCCTGTTTTTTCAGCTCTATTAGATGGAGAAACAGCAGGAGGCTATGAAGATTTGGCAGGTGGTGTGCGTATAGAAAGAATCGTTAGTGATACTAAGCCTATTGAGCAGATCTATGAGCCAGGCAACGCTATGGCCAATGAAGATGGATACGTCTTTAGCTCTAATGTCAGCGAAATTGAAGAGCTCGTAGATATGCTGGATGCCTCGCGCGCCTATCAAAACAATATCGAAGTGATTAGCAGCGCCAAAGATTTAATGATCAAGACATTAGGATTAATCAAAGTATAACTGGCTTCAGAAGCTAGATTGAAATTTAGGAGCAGAAAATGGGTGCCGAATTAACAGCCGCGCTACCGTCTAACATACTCACGACGAGGCAGTATGAAGATCAACAAGCGAAGTTACGGGTTCAAGAAGAAGATCTAGATAGGAATGCATTTCTAAAGCTGTTTACGACGCAGCTAAAAAATCAAAACCCTCTTGATCCGATGAATAACGAGGCCTTCGTTTCTCAGCTGGCCCAATTCTCTTCTCTTGAAGCGATGACTGGCGTGAGAACTTCCGTCGATGCGATGGCTGCTGATTCGAAATCAGGAAAATTTTTATTAGGGTCAAGCCTATTAGGTAAAAAGATCGAGCGAGTAGGAAGCTTAGCTACTATAAGTGTTGGGGGGGAAGTCACCTCAAATGCTAATTTACCAAAATCAGCAGATTCAGGAATTTTTAGGATTTATGATGCTTCGACTGACGAGCTAGTTTATACGGAAAATCTTAAGAATCTTCCGGAAGGTGGCGTAGACCTTACTTGGAATGGGCAAAACCAAGAAGGTGAAGAGATGCCAGCAGGTCAATACAAATTTGAGTTCATCGTAGATCGTGGCGGAGTTTCAACCACGGTGCCTCTTATAAATAAGCAATTAATTACAGCAGTGAGTTGGGATCAAACACTCGAAGAATTGAAAGTTGAAATTGAAGACGGAAGCGTGCTCAGCATGGCAGAAGTTGGACGTATACAAATTTAATCTAGGAGACAAAAAGAATGTCATTTTATACTTCATTAACAGGACTGCAAGCGGCAACTACCGAGTTGTCTGTTACATCAAATAATATCGCGAACGCTGGTACTTCAGGTTTCAAGCGCGCTGACGCAAATTTCGGTGACATCTATGCCAGCACGCCGCTTCAAAAAGCGGGCTCAATAGCGGGCTCTGGTGTTGCCTTAAAAGGAATTGTTCAGCAGCATACCCAAGGCAATATCGAGTTTTCGACTAATGCGCTAGATTTGGCCATCACAGGCGATGGTTACTTCAAGCTCAAGACTTCAGATGGCGCTGAGCTATTTACTCGTAATGGCGGCTTTATGTTAAATGATCAAAACCAGTTAGTTAATTCGGCTGGCCAGTCACTACAGGTGCTCCCGGTTGACTCTATAAATAACGCGAATTTTGAAGCTTCAACTAAGGGCATTACTGTTCAGCGTGCCACAGTTGGTGAATTTAAGGCGACGACTGAGATTAATTTAGGGCTGAATTTACCTTCAACTGCTACACCTATAACCACGGCGTTTAATGCTAATAAGCCAGATACTTACCACAAGACAACTGCCTTTACGACGTATGGGTCGAATGGGAAAGCTCAGCTTGCATCAATCTATTACGTAAAAACTGCAAATCCGACTGACGCTTCTCCCTATAGTAAATGGCAGACATACGTCACCATAGACGGTGCAGAAGTTAAATCTGCATTAACACAATCTGCATCAGCGGGAGACGATAAACAATTTATTAACAAATATGGTGAAATTAAAACTCAAAAAGAACTTGATGCCTATGCCAAGCTAACCAAAGATCCGGTGAGCGGTGAAGCAATTAATCAGGCTGAGTATCTTATTACTGCGGGTACTAATTACCGTAAATTCTCTTTGGATAATCTAAAGCCTCCTACTGACTCAGCAAGTGCAGCAACAACGACTTCTCTAGTTGCAGGTTCGGGTTATTTAAATGGCCTTAACCTCACCAATGGTAGCGTAGGAGTAGACTTTACGGGAGCTACCTTTAACAATGCTAAACTAGATAGAATGTTGCAGGTCAAGGTAGATGGCTCTATATGGCGAGACATAAGCCTTCCAAGGTTAATGACAAAGAGTCATCTTGCTGTGGGTGCGGGAGCTGCTGCAGGATCACAAATCTTGTCTGGCAAACAGATTGCACAGGAATTAACTAACGAGTTGAATAAAGCATTTGGTGATGAGCCGCTTTTCGATTTTAGCACGTTAGCTTCCACAAATTTTAATCTCAAGCGCTACGCGTCACCTGCTCCGGCTGTCGTCGCAGCTGGCAATTTTGTGACATTTAACATTGAAACCATAATTGAAAATAATGTTCCAGCGGGTGCAACTGGTGCGCAAATGTTTACCGGTGGAGCTGCGGCAGGTGCCCGGACGGCTACAGGCTGGCAAGTAGCTCAAGCAATGACTAGTCATCTACATGGTCTGGGTGCAACCTGGAACGATGTAACTGTTGAGTTTGATGAGAAAAATCAAGGCTTTAAATTTCATCAGACTAAAGATACTCCAGATACTATAAGTTTTGGTGTCACAGCAGGTGGTGGTGCGGCTGCAACTTCTACTCTATTCGGTGCCGCTGTTACAAACGTAAATAATAATACGATAGACGGAACGGTCCTCACAGCCAAGACAATTAACGGGTCGCAGCAACTATTGCAGGATGTAAGGGGTAACGGCGCGGCTCTGACCGCCAGTAGCCGCAGAGCGGGCCTGGAAGTTACATATGCTGGTGGCAAGTTTACTTTCAGTAGTGGGAAAAGTGGTGACTCTTCCAGCATCGAAATCAGGGCTACAGAAACCGCCGCGAGTGCCGCGGGAACAGGTGCGGCGGGAGCAGTTGTCTACACCACCGGTGGTGATATGGCCAGAGATTTATTTGGTTTGACCGCTGATAATACTAAGTCCAGAGCGGTGAATAATAAAGATCAGATAACAGCGGCTGTCGAGTCGCTGGTAGAAAATATCCCTACGGTTAGGGGCCAAAAATCAACAGCAGCTTTTTTGACCGGCAATGCAATGGGTGTTGATACAGAACAAGCGTTTAATGTTACTGCCGCAAATCAGAGCGTCACTGCGGTTGTCGATGGCATTACAAATACTTTTAACTTAAAACTTGGTCAATACAATATTGATACATTCGTAACTCAGCTGCAGACCCAGCTCAATCGTATGGCTGATGCAAATGGCAAGACGGTTAGTAACCTTGTTGTTGGTGTTGATTCAGATAAAGGGGCACTCACGATAAAAGGTGCTACAACAACGACAAAGTCATTTATTCAAATATTGGGAAGTCAAGACTTCGGCCTGACAGACGTCCCAGTAGCCTTTGGTAAATCTTCCCAATGGTCAAAAATCGATTCAGATGTATTGGCTGGCAGCAAAATGTATGTGACTCAAAATGCCGCTACAGGACAATGGGTTGAAGGCGTCGACAAAAATGATTTTGATGCCGGTAACATTCCCTACTGGACTCCAATATTTCTTGATCGCGGTGAGATTACTTTTGACACATCAGGTGCGCTTGTCTCTCCTCAGAGCAAGTACGAACTCGAAAGCAAAATAGCGACAGGGAGTACGATACAGTTGGGATATACCGGCAGTACGCAGTACAACTCGGCGTTTGCAGCAATCTCTCAGTCACAAAATGGTAAGCCTGAGGGAGATCTTAATGGCATTAGTATTGCTGAGGATGGTCTTGTAGTAGCTAGCTACTCCAATGGATCACAAAAATCTCTTGGCAAGATTGTTGTTGCCAGCTTTAATTCAAACTCGGGTCTAAAGCAGCTTGGAGACTCATCTTGGACAGCGACTGCAGATTCGGGTGCAGCTAGACTCGGTGAGGCCGGTGCTGCTGGTTTTGGAACAATCCGGGCAGGTTCTAAAGAGCGTTCAAACGTGGATTTGACAAATGAGCTAGTTGACTTAATCGCGGCGCAACGTAACTTTCAGGCTAATGCTAAGGCGATTGAGACTAATAGCGCGATGACTAGCGCGATTATCAATATTCGTGGCTAGGCATAAGTTTTTTTAGGAGAATGGATCAGTGGATAAGCTAGTATTTACAGCGTTGAGCGGAGCCAAGACCGGTACGGTTCAGCGGACTATGCTGACCAATGATCTCGCTAATATTTCTACTGCTGGGTTTAAGCGAGCATCATTTCAGCGAGCTATTCCGACGCAGCTAGATGGGCCAGGTTTTCCCGTACGTTATCAGCCGTTAGTGGAAAATAATACTGATCTAATAAATCTGGCTCCGGGTACTAGAATGGATACTGGTAACCCGCTAGATGTAGCTTTCAATGGTCAAACGGTCCTCGGGGTCTTGGGTGAGCAGGGAGAAATAGCTTTCACTCGGCGTGGGGACCTTCGCGTGTCGGAGCTGGGATTTATCGAAACAGCGAATGGGAAATTAGTTGCTACAGAAGACGGGGGGCCATTAACTGTGCCTGCCGGAGGTAGCGTAAATATCACTCCTGATGGCACAGTATTTTTCAATGTAACGGTAGCGGAAGCGGGCGGAGTAGTGGCGCCAGTAGAAATAGGTCAGCTTCTAATGAGAGATGCATCCGGAACAACACTACAAAGACGGCTAGATGGTTTGTTTGAAGAGATTGGAGCTAACGGAGCTGGTGGTGATATCACGCCTGGGCCAGAAGCAGCCTCATTAACTTCTGGATCTCTTGAGGGTAGTAACGTGAACCCGGTCGAGGTTTTGGTAAGCCTTATGGATTATTATCGGTCGTTTGAGACCCAGATGAAAATTATTAAAAGTGCTGAAGAGTTAGATCAGACTGGAGCTCGACTCATGCAGTCGAGCTAACTAACAAAGTAGATTTAAAGGAAAAAAAATGGACGCTTCAATGTGGGTTGCAAAGACTGGTTTGACTGCTCAGTCAACTAGAATGACAGTGATTGCGAATAATTTAGCTAACGTAAATACCATTGGCTTTAAGAAAGACCGTGCGAATTTTGAAGACCTGTTGTATCAAAGAATTTCGCAGCCAGGTGCTCAAGCGGATGTTCAAGCAGATGCTCCTACAGGCTTAATGCTTGGAACGGGAACGCGCGTGGTGTCAACTGAGAAAATACACCGACAAGGAAATATGATTTCAACGGAAAACTCTCTTGATTTGGCTATTGCGGGTGATGGTTTCTTTCCTATCCAGCAGGCTGATGGGACTATTTCCTATACTAGAGATGGTTCTTTCAAGCTCTCTAGTCTGGGCGCTATAGTCACCGCGTCTGGAGAAGCAACTATTCCAGCAATAAATATCCCTCAAGATGCTACAAGTATAGCAGTGGGTAGAGATGGCACGGTGACAGTTGAGCTTGCTGGCGGAGGCGGTGCCGTTCAGGTCGGTCAATTTCAGATTTCAAGATTTGTAAATAATGCGGGGCTAATGGCGCAGGGCCGTAATCTGTATGCAGAAACGAATGCAAGTGGGCCGGCTATTGTCGGCGTCCCAGGAGACCAAGGAGCGGGGATGATTTCGCAAGGCACCTTGGAAGCCTCTAATGTAAATGTCGTAGAAGAAATGGTTAACATGATTGAGACTCAGAGAGCTTACGAAATTAATTCAAAAGCCATCTCTGCGGCTGACGGCATGCTTAGATTCTTAAATCAAAATCTCTAGTATTAATATAGGATTAGTTAAGTTATGAAATCTTTTGCTTTAGTGATTAGTCTGGTTAGCCTGATTTCAGTTGGGTGTTCTTCGGCGCAATTTGTTCCGACGAATGGGCTGGATGAGTTTGAGATAACATACCCTGAGCCCGTTTCGTTGTCTTCACAAAGAACCGGTTCTATTTTAGATAATGGATCAAATCTATATCCAGCGGGTCGTGCCTATTCGGCGGGTGCTGTTAGAGTAGGAGATATAGTCACAATTTTGCTGGCTGAGTCTGCACAAGCTTCTCGCGTTAATGGTTTATCGACTGAAAGGGTATCAACCAATTCGATTACGCCTGGCGTTTTCCCTGGACAAACTCTCTTTGATGAATATGCGAATCTTGCAGATTTGGGTTCTACCATTAGTAGTGAAGGCAATGGAACCGCTGGGCAATCTGCCTCATTGACTGGGAGTATTTCCGCGGTCGTAGTTGAGGTAATGAGTAACGGTAACTTAGTTGTATTTGGTGAGAAGCAACTAGAATTGAATGAGGGAAGTGAATATATCCGTGTTCGCGGAGTAGTGAGGCAGGAAGATATTCAACCGAATAATACTGTATTGTCGCGTCGACTCGCGAACGCTCAATTTTCTTATAGCGGTGCAGGAGCATTAGCTCGTTCAACCAAAACACCACCAATAACAAATATTTTATTTAGTCTATGGCCGTTTTGAGTGCCAAGGAAATTATAACCATGCATTCTCGTTTTACTAAAATAGTATGCTCGCTTCTAGCCATGATATTGGCTTCTAGCACGAGCCACGCAGACAGAATCAAAGACATTGTTGATGTCGCTGGTGTGCGTAGCAATCAACTGCTCGGATATGGCCTCGTCGGGGGACTATCAGGGACTGGAGATGGCAGAGACTTGAGGGTAACCGGCCAAAGCTTAACATCCCTTTTATCGGGGCTTGGGGTAAGTGTTGACGGGCCAGTTTCAGAGTATGACTTGGGCGATAATATTGTAAGACTCGCTGAGCAACAAGCACAGCAGCCTCTTCAAACGGATAACCTTGCAGCTGTCTTGGTTACAGCGGAAATTCCTCCTTTCGCAAAGCCGGGCCAAAGAATTGATGTAAATATATCCACCGTAGGCTCTGCTGAAAGTCTACGTGGTGGTAATTTAATTTTAACCGAACTACGCGGAATTGATGGACAGGTATACGCGTTAGCCCAGGGGCCGCTTACCGTGACCGGAGTTTCAGTAGATGCTGCCGGCAGCAGCATTCAAATAGGGGTTCCAACTTCGGGAAGGATACCTAATGGAGCTATTGTGGAGAAGTTGATACCTTCGTCCTTTGAAACCACAGAGAACATCATACTGAACTTGCGTGATTCTGATTTCAGTACATCTAATGCGATAGCCAACGCCATTAACGATGTCTATGGAGCTGGTACGGCAACCTCTTTAGATGCTGTATCAGTTGTTGTAAGGGGGCCACAGGATATGTCTCAGAAAGTCGCATTTTTGAGTGATATTGAATTAATGGAAGTTGATGCAGGAGACCCTGTTGCCCGAGTTGTAATTAATTCTCGTACTGGGACGGCGGTTATTAACCGGGCCGTTAGAGTCGGAGCAGCTGCTGTTTCTCATGGCACATTAATGGTTCGGGTCGACGCGTTTAACGAGGTAGTTCAGCCAAATGCTTTTGGTGATGGTGATACGGCTGCTGTTCAAAATGCTGACATAACTGTAACGGAAGGAGATAACAATATGTTTCTCTTTGAGCCTGGCATTGAACTACAAGAAATTGTTGATGCGGTAAATCAGGTTGGCGCATCACCGTCGGCGCTCATAGCGATATTAGAAGCGCTAAAGCGAGCGGGAAGTCTAAAAGCTGAATTAGTGGTGATCTAAATGGCAGGAATAGAAAATTTTGTAGCGAGTAGATATGACTTTCAGGGGCTGGCAAGCCTTAAGTCTAACGACTCGAATGACCTTGAAAAGGCTAAAGAAATCAATGCAAAGGTTGCCGCTGAATTTGAGTCAATGTTTTTAAAGCAATTAACAGACTCGATGCGTGCTTCATTAAAGCCCTTTAAGAGTGATTTAATAAATAATGATTCTATGGAGCTCTTTGAAGGCATGTTCTATGACGAAGTGTCCTATAAAATAGCCCAGTCACAAGGGCTTGGGCTAGTGGATTGGCTGAATGATATTTCAGAAAAGCAAGAGCCTAAGTCAGGATTAATTCCGGTCTCTGCAAAGGCTTTAAAATAGTTTAAAAAATCCTTAACCTGATATACAAAGGATATAAAAAATAAGTAATTAGTTAGAAATTTTCACTGTAAAGAGTTTATTTTTTAAAAAATATTATTAATATATTCGAAATAACTGTAACTAAATAAACTTATTTGAGAATAGATAGATTGGAAGCAACGATTTAAGTGAAAGCTGCTTAATAAAAGTTTAATATTTTGAAGGTGATAAACAACTACAATGGGTGACTTACTTAACATAGGAGCAGCAGCTACAGAGCTATATAGGCAGGCGCTTTCTACAGTGAGTAATAATATTGCTAACTTGAATTCAGATGGATATTCGAGGCAGGAAGTTAGAGCCGAAGAAAGTATACCCACATTAAATGGTGTTAGTTATTTAGGCTCGGGGGTTAACTCAAAGGGAGTGTTTCGTTCATTTGATGAGTTTGCCACTTCTAATGTCCGAGTAGCTACCAGCAGGGTCAATGAGCAAGAGCCGATAATGCGCTATACAGATAGGTTGATTGATCTTTTAGGCTCAGAGGAGGGCAGCCTGAGCAGTGGAATTAGTCGTTTCTTTTCTGCGACATCTAGCTTATCGGGAAACCCTGCGGAAGAGGCCTTTCGGCAAGAATTTTTAATGGCAGCGAATTTTTTGACGGGTCGCTCTAAGGCGATTGGCGCGGAACTAGCGAGCCTAGAGAAAGAAATAACTAGTGAACTTAAAGCTCAATTTGCTGAGCTTAATCAAACAGCGGCAAGCTTAGCATTAGTTAATAAAGAATTAAGCAAAACCCCCTTGGTTGGAAAGCAGCCACCAATGCTCCTAGATCAGAGAGACTTTCTGCTAAAGGAAATGTCAAACTATGCTAGCCTAGATATTGAAATAGATGGTGGTGGCAGAGCACTTGTTAAGCTGGCTGGCAGTAGTAAGACAATGAGATTTGTAGATGAAAATAAATCTTACTTATTGGATCCAAAATTTTCTGATGTCTCAGGTGGGCCGATCGCCATTATGTTCGACTCTTATGGGAAGAATCTTAATGTGGGAGGCATAGAGAGTGGTTCTGTGGGAGGCACCCTTAAGTTTCGGAATACGATCTTCGAGCCGTTAAGAGATAATTTAGATATCCTTGTCACAACAATCGGCACTTCGATTAATAATATTCACAAGCAAGGCCTTAATAAAAATGGTTTAGTTGGACTTGAATTATTTGACCTTACTCGCGCATATGCAGCGACAAATGCGGGTGACAAAACATTATCGAGCGCCATTTCAGTTTCAGCACTAGCTGACACGCCAAAAATCAATATCAAGGCTACCTGGGAGGCCAATAAAGGCAGGTGGTTGGTAACTGAACTAGAAGCGAATACGAGTTCTTATGTGTCGCGTAATTCAGTGAGTGACAATGGATTTACTTTTAATAAAGTAAATATATCGGCGAATGCTACATTGCAAAATGGGCAATCATTTTTGATAAGGCCGGACCTGCGTGCTATTGATAACTTTCAGGTGTCTGTCTTAAATACAGCACAGATCGCAACAGCCGATAGGTTGCAAATAGAAGGTGCTATTGCTAATTCAAAGGAGACTGAGCCTTCTTTGGAATATGACAAGCGAGCGCTAGCTCTAAATGGGAATGCTTCACTTGATACAGGAACTATTCTAGGTGTAAGGCAGACCAAGACCTTTAGTACTAACACTGTAGAGCCAGCGCTATTTATTCCACGTGATGTTAGTGGTTTTACTGCAAGTATTCAGCCGTTATTTACTGATGATCATCAAATTCAGCTTTTTACCTCAGAACATAATCACGTGGTAGGGTCAAACACCCTGGCAGCTGGTTTTAAAGCAGGCGTTGCGACGGCGAATTCCATAGAAACTGGAACAGCGTTTGTAAATGATTATGTAAATAAACAGGGGGTGACTGGCTATAAAGACACTACGATAACTCTTGGAAGTTATGCCAACAACAAGAGACTTTCTTTTCCAGTTCCGATTCAAATAAATGGCACTGGGGCTCCTGTAGCTGCCATTGCCGCTAATAATCTTACGCTGAATGGTGTTGATTTATCGGTCCTTAATATTCCAGCGAGTTCTACACTCTCAGCGGCTAATGTGGCGGCATGGGTCAATGACGGTGCGGGGGCCGCTGGATCGGTAACAGGGACAACGGGTGTTACCGCTGTAGCAGATAACACGCTTAGGTATACTTATAGTGACTTAGATTTAACGAGAAAGCTGTCGATCAATAACGTGACTGTCGTGAATCTTGGGGTACCAGCGAGCCTTACTGCGTTTGCTGCCCTAGTAAATGGCGCAACATACCCGGCGGGAAGCGAGGTGGAGGCCGTGGTGCACCCAAATGGAGAGATTCTTATTCGCCCTACTCCCGCGAATGCAGGAAAGAATATCCTTTTGGGCAATCCTACTGTAGGGCAATCCACTAATTTTTTGAGTGAAAATAATGGAACCTTTGTTGGTAGTGTGGAGTACACAAATACCGGTGCTGTTGCGGCAAAAGGTACCAACATCAATTTTGGGTTCAAGAACCATGGTGCCGGGGTGGGAAAGGCGACCGACCTAAGTCGACTTGGACTAGCGACAACTATAACATCAAGTACACGCTTGGATGATGACTTTCTTGTCTATGTCACGGGCGCGGCCAATGATGTTGATATCCGATATGATATCCAGGTTAAGCCAGTGCTTCCCGAGGTATCGATAGAGCCTCCTTTTTCATTGACTTTCCTATCTCCAACTCAGGTGCAAATTACTGATACAACCTCTGGCACAATTACGGCTAAGAAAAATTATACCTGGCCAAGTGGTGTCTTGGTAAATGATGTGAAAGTTGTGTTTGAGGAAGCCCCTACGACAGGTGACGTATTTTCTATAAAGCCCAATGAGGGAGCTATTGGAGATAATGGCAATATAAAACGTATGCTTGCTGTCAAAGATACCGGAATTAATGGGGATCAGATTCCTATACAGAAATATATTTCTTTAGTTTCCGATATTGGCAATAAGCATCATCTTGCTCAGATGTCCTCTGAGGCATTACAGGTGGTCAAGGATGATGCGCAAGCGCTCTTGGATAATACCGTTGGAGTCACGCTGGATACAGAAGCCGCCGATTTAATTCGCTACCAACAATCTTACCAAGCGGCAGCACAAATCCTTAAAGTATCACAAGATATATTTGACACTTTGTTAGCAGCTTCTAGATAGTTATTTTAACTTAACGAATTTAAGAATATGAAAATATCAACTAGCCAATATTTTACTACGATGAATAATCTTATGACTGAACAGCATAGTAAGATAGCTAAGCTGCAGTCACAACTTTCTGTTGGGAAAAAAAATGTAACCCCGAGCACTGACGTAAAGGCTACTACCGCATCATTAAAATTGTCGGAAGTAATATCGAAACAGAAAGATGATATTGCTAACCTAAAGAATGTGAATGCAGGTTATAAGCAAGAAGAGTCCATCATGATGTCAATGTCAGACATGATGATACGCATGGAAGATATTTCCGTAGCCGCCAGGTCGGACACATATGCCAGTAGTGACTTGGATATATTTGCGATCGAAGTAGAAGGATACATGGATGATATTAGGGGGTTGGCTAATTCTAGAGACTCTAACGGTCACTTTATGTTCGCTGGAACAAAAGTTACTACGCTTCCATTTACTAAAAATGCTGCAGGCGCCGTTCTATATAATGGAAATCAGACAGAACCAAAGCTCGAATTAGATGCTGGATATAAACTGCCTTTAAGCATCTCTGGTCATAAATTAGCGGGCGTTATAGAAAGGAAAAATAGTTTGGGTGTGGTTACGTCGCGTGTCGATATGTTTACGGTAATGCAGGACTTTGTGACAGCGCTAAAAGCAGATAATAAGGTGGGAGTTGGTTTGGCTCTCGATGAGCTTCAAGTCGTATCAAGTAATCTTAACAAAAATCTAGTGGATAATGGCTTGCGACAAAATCTTGTTGATCAGAGGCGAGACATAGGTGAGGGTAAAATCTTAATCTATAAGGGCCTGCTTTCTGATGCGCAGGATGTAGATTACGCCTCGGCCATCACTCAACTCTCATCTGATATGCTCGCTCTAGAGGCTGCGCAAAGTACTTTTGCGAAGATTTCTCAGCTATCTCTATTCAGCTTTCTGAGGTAATGCATAATGGCTGAAATAAGTACGACAGATAATATAGGCAGTAAAATAACGATGGCTTTGAAGGCTGGCTCCGGTGTTGATATTAATGAGCTAGCGACCAGTCTTTCAGAGGCTGAGTCGATGCCTACAATAAATGCTGTCACCGCGAAAAAAGCTTCTGCTACGGTATCTATATCGGGTTATGGCGTGCTTAAAACGGGTGTTTCGTCTTTAAAAGCTAAGCTCGATGCATTGCAGGATAGAGACACCTTGCTATCGAAATCGGTGTCTACTTCTCATTCAAACTCTACAGATGCCGAAATTTCTTCGCAGTCCTTAGCTAAAGCTGGAACTACTCGGATCATTATTCATACACTAGCACGACCAGAAGTGACTGAAGTACTGACTGCCGGCGGCGCAGATTTTTCGTCAGCGGCGGCTTCTATTTCAGGTTTAACTACTGTAACACTTACATCGGATAGCCAATCATCAGCAATAGCAATTTCAGACACGACGCCCAGGGGAATAGTAGCCGCAATTAACGCTGCAAATCTTAACGGAATTACGGCCCGTACCCTCAATAAAAATTCATCTGGGACAGCTGTTTCCATTTTGGTTGAAGGGACAACAGGGGCAAACAATTCATTCACTATTACTACAAATTTAAGCGGGGGGGCAGAGCTAACGCGTACAGAGAAGCAGGCAGCTCAGGACCTCAAGCTTAAGGTTAATAACTTGGAATGGGTATATCGTGATACGAACTCACCTACTGATGTTATCGAAGGTGTGCAGCTCAGATTCAAGGCTGCTAATACAACAGCCACCCGTAATATTGTAGTTTCTTCAAATTCGTCAGGTTTGAAAGATTCTATCGACTCATTTATTGAAACTTATAATGACTTGGTGACACTTACCGACTATTTGACTGGGGATAAGGATGCTGATGACGAGCTAGCAGGCTCTCTATCAAGTGACAAAAGCAGTGTAAATTTATTGCTCAGTAAAACAAGAAGTTTACTCAATTTGACTTCGGCGAGCGCCTCAAATGGATTTTCTAATTTGCGAGATATAGGTATTAGCTCTATTCTAGGAGGTAAATTAAAGCTTCAAGAATCTGTATATGCTGCAGCAGTGAAAACAAATTTTTCTGACATCAGAACGATGCTTACTGCCGATACTAATGATCAGCCAGCTTCAAGCTTGCAAACGAGAGGGCTAGCTTTAGATGCGAGTATTATCCTAGAGGCCTTGGTTAGTGACGCTGGCTCAATAACAACTAGGAAAACGACCGCTGAGACGGCTGTCACGCGATATGCAGATGAGCTTTTAAAGTTACAGGAGCGGTTGGATTCGGCAAAACAGCGCTATTTGATGCAGTTTGCGGCAATGGAGACGCTAGTCCAGCGCAGCAAAAATACTGGAGATTATTTAACTGGTCAGTTCAAGGCGATGGAAAGCATGTATAGTAAGTAAATAATTCTTATTAGCCTTAATATTTTCTTTATAGGAGGGGAAATGGTAGCCAATAAAAATGAAGACTGTCAGGTATGTAAATATATTCGATGGTATTTTATGATAGGGGTGCCAATTGTTTTTTTTACATGGATGCAGCCTGATTTGTATTTTTTAAAAGGTTTAGATTTGGGAAATATCTTTGCAACTGCAGTTATGATAGGTCTTATCGGCGTGGTCGCGTGGAAATATTATGATGAGCGCGGACGGAAGTAGAAGGAAAAAGCAAGAAGGCAGCCGTAGACATATAGGTTGCAATTCTTGTAGGTATTTCTATATTACCTGGGATAAAAAACATCCCTATGGCTGCCGTACAATGGGGTTTATAAGTGCAAAGCTACCTAGCATTGATGTCTTAGCAATTGAAGGTAGAGATTGCTTGTCCTTCGAAAGGAAAGATGCCGAGTTAACCGCTGGCAAGGGTTCGAAGGATAATTTAAGAAAGGGAAAAGGCAGGGATAAAAAAATTAACGTTATTGTTTAAAAAAAGAATATTTCTAAAAAAATTCACGCTCTATAACTAACATAAAAGGACGCTCGATTATTTTAGATTCATTGCATGTCGCTCGTCCTTGATAGGTATAGACAGTGCAAGCCAAGTTGTCTCGGAGCGTGTTTTGTTCTGAAGTCCAAAATTTATCGATAGCGGTAGCCGGGAATACATTTGTATTAAGAGAGGGGTTTATACAATTACTCTCGGTTATGGAGCTCATTTCGCGCCTTGTCGGGAGGCGAATTTTTTGAGCTGACTTCTCAGATATATCTATTGCATATGTCTGCGCTTGGTCAAAATTGAGGAAAAGAGGTGTACCTGAACAACTTTTAGGGCTAGAGAACTGCATGCCTGCAGGGCACCTAGACCAGGATAATGAGGAGCCAGCTTTATTAGCTATACCATTTTGATCTATAGCAAAATCAGATAATAAATCGGGTCTATCTTGATATACTACAGAGCAATCTTGTGGAGATCGGAAATCACAACCAGAAAGAATAAATATTGAGAGTATCAGCAGAAGAAAAATGCGGGATATTCTTAATATGAAATGGGCATTTGGCATATTTTGATTTAATAATCATACCTTGTATAAAAGCGCAGTCTAAACTAAATTTTTTTTTGTTACTATAATATTTCGCAGGAGAAAGACATGGACATTGCAACTCTTGGGGGCCTCATAGGGGCCTTTGGCCTCATCATTTGGTCTATGCTGTCGGGTGGTGGTGGGTTGGCTGCCTATATAAATATTGCGGGGCTCGCTATCGTACTTGGTGGATCCATAATGGTCGTCCTACTCAGGTCGTCACTAGAGGAATTCGTGAACGCGATCATGGTTGGAGGAAAAGCATTTGGTAAGGGATTAGAAAAGCCAGATACGCTGATTTCCCAGTTAGTTGAGTACGCTGCAATCGCTCGAAAGGATGGCATGATAGCTCTTGAGGGGCAGGAGATAAATAATCGCTTTATGGAAAAGGCTGTAGGAATGTTGGTGGATGGCGTTGAAGAGGATGTCATTACAAAGACCTTAACCCAAGATATCGAGAGTATGCGCCTTCGTCATAAACAAGGTGCTGCTGTTTTTAGCTCTTGGGGTGAAGTAGCACCCGCGATGGGGATGATTGGGACGTTGATCGGGCTAATTCAGATGCTAGGTAATATGGATGACCCTAAATCTATCGGCCCGGCTATGGCTATCGCTCTACTTACAACTATGTATGGGGCTATTATCGCAAATTGCTTTTGTATTCCAATTTCACAAAAACTAACTAATCGGTCTGATATTGAGGCTGCAAACTGTGAGCTCATACTTGAGGGCATACTCTTTATTCAGAAGGGCGGTAATGCTCGCATATTAACGGACTTGTTGATTTCGTTTGTGCCGCCAAAAGAGCGCCAACGTTTGGCGACCGCCGCTTAGCATATAAAATTCTGAATAAAATTTGAAATTATTATGGCCGATAACGACATTACATCGACGGATAGTGGTAGTGAAGTAAACGATCCGGTTGATTCCACAGCACTTGAAGCTGCTGCAGGTAATGCCTTGGCTGCAGGCGTCGGCGTTAGCGGCGCTATTGGCGCCGGTGGCGATGAATGCCCTGAATGTAAGCCAGGCGCGCCCGGTTGGATGGCTACCTTTGCAGATATGGCCACACTGTTAATGGCATTTTTTGTGCTTATTTTATCATTTTCAGATACCGAGTTGCCAAGGTTTGAATACATTAATGGGTCTATTCAGTATGCGTTTGGTGTCAAAAAATTAATACCGAAAGTAGAGATTCCAGCAGCGCGAAGTATCCTCGTGGAGAACTTCACACCAAACGAGGCAGCCCCAACCGTTATATCAAATCCGCGACAAAGGGAGCTTGACCGAGATGCTGAAAATCTAGTTCGACGGACTGAGTCGTCACCAGAAAGATTTCTCGAGGATTTGGAGAATACAAAAATAGCGCTATCGGATCAAATTGCGTCTGGGCTGGTTACAGTGACGACAGATGGTCAACAAATTATAGTGAAGGTAAACAATAACGAAATCGCAGGAGCTAATTTTGGGAGCGGCGAGAATGATGAAGGAACGGTTAGCCAGATACTGATAGAAACAGCGACTATTGTGGCAGAGGTACAGTCGACCACCACTCAGGAGGTCAGTATTTATTTAAGTGATATAGAGACAACGGAAGACACAGAAACCGATGAAGATCGTATCTATTTGGGGCAAATAGCGGAAGAGCGAAAAAATAATAGATATGAAAACATACGGGCGAACCTAAATACGGAAATAAACAACGGACTGCTTGAAGTTGAAAGAGAGGGTGATGAAGTTGTTATTCGCATAGCTGGTCAAGGCTCTTTTAATTCCGGTAGCGCTATAGTTGCGCAAAGTTTTACAACTACGCTAGATCAGGTAGGCATAACAATTAATCAGGAATCGGGGAGCGTGAGAATAGAAGGGCATACAGATAATATTCCAGTAGGCTTTAGTGATACCTTTACTTCAAATTGGGACTTATCTGCAGCCCGTGCTGCTTCAGTAGCTGCATATCTAACAGGAGAGGCAGAGTTACCTGACGAAAGAGTTGAGGTTATGGGGTTCGCTGAAACCCTGCCAATTGCAAGCAACGATTCGTCGGAAGGAAGAAGCCGTAATCGTCGTATAGAAATTAGGATAGCTGATTAGAGCCGGTACGATGAAACATATAAACAACTGGGTATTGGAACGTGAGTGAGAACGATCAAGACATAGAGGATGAAGAGTTAGGATCTGGCGAAGGTGGCGGATCGGCTGTGGATGGTGAAGTTGAACCTGTCCCTAAAAAAATTGAACCCGAACCCGAACCCGAACCCGAACCCGAACCGATTGAGTGCCCGCCATGTAAAAAGGGCTCTCCCGCCTGGATGGCGACCTTCGCTGACATGGCGACGCTATTGATGGCGTTTTTTGTACTTATACTTTCTTTTGCGCATGTCAATGTCCCTAAATATAAAGAAGTAAGCGGGTCGATGAGATCAAGATTTGGGGTTCAAGTCTTGGTGCCTATAGTTGAAGCTCCCTCTGCGGATAATATGGTTGCTACGCAATATAGGCAGATGGTTACTGACCCTACTGCAGCAAATGTACTTGAAGAACAGCGCAGTAGAGA
>Ga0114994_10000357_pt1 | contig 29749 bp, 18 predicted proteins | sample ArcticOcean_MG_C_9_FD_87043 | JGI IMG/M metagenome (GOLD analysis project Ga0114994, IMG submission 87043) | Marine microbial communities from western Arctic Ocean - ArcticOcean_MG_CB2_152 | ecosystem: Environmental > Aquatic > Marine > Oceanic | place: Arctic Ocean: Canada Basin | collected...
GCCCGCGAAACGGGGCACCGGGTCCATCTACGACGTCCTCGCGGCGCGGGAGTCGGATGCGGACGGCGAGGTGCTGGAGGCGACGCTGCCCGACGGCCGCCGCGTGCGCGTGCGCGTGCCGCCGGGCGCGCTGGTCGAGCCGGCGCGGACGCCGCCGCGGCCCGCCGACGACCTGCGCGTGCCCGGCGCGAGCCCGCCGCCGCGGCCGCTCATGGCGCGGGACGCCGACGGCGGGCCGCTGCTGCCCTCGCTCGACGACGTGCGCGTCCCGCCGCGGTCCGTGATCGCCGCGGCCGACCGCCGGTCCCGCGACGACAGTCCGTCGCCGCAGCCCCTCAGCTCGCCGTGGCAGCAACAACGGGAGGTGGACCATGGACGGTCGAGGGCCGTGGCCCACAACCACCGCTTCGACGCCAAGGTCGCTGATAACGCGCCGGCGCGGCCCCGGCGGCCCCCGACGCCCGGCGCCCCGCTCCAGGCCGCCGGCGCGGCGCCCCGGCGCCCCGGCGCCGTGTCGCCGACGCCCTCGATGGCGGCGTCGCCCCCGGACGCCGCGCGGCGCCCCGCGAGCCCCTCGCCGGCGGATTTCGTGGCCGCGTGGGACTTCACGGCGCCGGCGACGCCGCGCCAGGCCGCCGCGGACTCGCCGCCCCGGCGGGCGCGCTTTGGCGCCGGGCCGAGCTTCCCCGGCGCGTCGCCGCCGCGCGCCGCCGACGTTGCGCCGCCCCGGCGCCCGGTGGCCGACCGCGCCCGCGGGGGCATCCCGAAGCCCCGGCGCCCGTGCCCCCCGCCGCCGCAGCCGCTCGTGTGGAAGAATGACCGGCCGCGCCGGTCCAAGTCCCGCATGCGGCGGACGCGGCGCCTCGAGGCGCTCCCGGGCCTCCTCCGCAGCCAGGCGAGCAAGTTTTAAGAATTAAGAAAGTCGTCCCTAGCGCTGGTCCCTACTGGCTCTTCTTGGACTTGTTCGTCGTAAAGAGCCCCGGCTCGGCGAGGTGCGCGGCCAGCGCGACGAGGAGCGGTATGACCATGGCCAGCTTGCCGAGGGTCCGCATGCTGGTCATGTCGTGCGGGATGGCCACGTCCGTCTTTCTACCTCTCTTGTCGAGCACGAACTCGAGCGGGATCGAAACGTCGGCGCAGAGCGACGCGACCAGCACGACCACGAGAGTCGTGCCAATGCGGGCGCGCGTCTCGGAGCCTCGGTAGTACGACGCAACAGCTAGAACGTCTAGGACGATCTTGGACACAGCCATATTGATAATAAGTGAGCGGGCCAGCGGTGATTCGGCCTCTGCGAATACGGATGCCATGCCGAACGTCTCGAAAAAAATCGCCGGGGACACAAGGAGTAGCAGTTTGCTCAGCGCCATGATGCCGCCGACGACCGGGAGGACGACCTTCAGGAGGCCTGGCATGCTGAAACTCGAGAGTGAAAGAAGACAGTGATGTCTGAGACTGAGAGGCTCCTCGCGTGCTCCTGCTCGGGAGTCGCAGTAGTCTGGTCGATATCCTCGCCTCCGCGTGTAAGGAGCGATAGCGGGCGGGACTCCGGTTCCCTGTTAGTGAAGATTGCGGTGCTATGAAAACCCGTGCAGGCTCATCATGTCGCGCGAACCTCGTAAACAATGGCGTCGCACCCGGCTAAAGTAATACAATCACATACTAATGGCCCAGATCCAAATTCGCGATGGCGGCGAGGTCGTCCTCGTCGCAGGAGTAGTCCGAGTCCTCGCTCCGGGGCGACGTCGCGCGGCGGCCGAGCGGCGGCGGGCAGGGCGGCGTGGCCGGTTCGGGCAAAGGCGCCGGGGCCGCGATGACAGGCGACGCCGCGAGTCCCGCGACCGGCGACGCCGCGCGCTCCGACAGGACCGGCGAGAGCGGCGTGGGAGCCGGCGGCGGCGGCGGCGGCGTGTCGGCCGGTGAGCTCCGCGACCGCGGCTGTTGCTTGAGAAGCAGGGCCTCCAGCGCCGCGTTCTGGGGCAGGGCCCCCGCGGAGGACCCGCGCCGGTGCGCCTTCTTTGGCGGCGACTTGACCAACTCGGGCGCGGACGCGCGACTCGAAAGCTTCGCCTCGATGCGCCGCTCCGCACTGGGCCGCCGCGCCGCCTCGCGCGCCCGGCGCTCATTTGCCCGTTCCCTATGCGCGCACCGCGTCCGCGCCTCGCCGAACTTGGCCTCGAAGAGGGTCAAAGTGCCGAAGAAGCCCTCGGGCGTCTGGCTGGCGTCCTCGCACAGGTACGCGAGCGTCTCGGCGAAGGACGCGGCCGCGGCGGCCACGTCCGTCGCGAGACCACCGAGAGCGCCCGACGCTAACTCATGGAAGGCCCGGCAGGCGGCCGCGCACGCTTTGTCGTCCTCGGACGTGTCACATTCCGCAATGAGCGCCTCAATGCGTTTTAACCCGTGGTCCAAGTTCTTGACCTCGCGGTGGCACTGGGCCATGGACGCGCGCTGGGCACTTCTCAACCCGGGCAGCTCGTCAAAGACATGTAAAGCGGCCTCGTCATTATTGCTGAGCATGAGCCCCACGACGTAGTCCAGTGCTGAAGTTTCGCGGTCGAAGGCCTTGGTGTCCGCCAATTTCAGCAAAGAGTTCAAGCGGAAGCCGCGGTTCATGTCCTTGCGCGGCGTGCTCCTGCGGTCGTCGAGCTCCTTGGACAGGCGTAATACGTACGTCAGGAGTTTTTTTAGGGCCGGGGACGAGGTCACGCCGGCGCACGCTCTTCTCAAGTCCGCCGCCTGCTTGGCCACGTGCGCGGCGCGCTCCCCGAAGGCGCTCCGGAACCGTAGGGCCGCCACCCGTGTATCAAAGGTTTCCAAACCCATGCCCAGGACCACGCGGCACATGAAGCGCTCGGCCTCGGCGTACTTGCCGTATTCATTACTAGAATCGCACGTCTTCAACCGGGACGCCTCGTCCGCGGACGGCGTCGCGGTTTTTAACGCGTCGAGCTGATCTTTGGAAAACGCGCCGGCGTCGCACCGGCTCACCGCCCGTCTTAAATCGTCAACGTCCATGCCATCCAGCCTAGCGCCTGCCAACCCGATGGCCACGTTCGTCGACCGTTTGGGCGCCAGGACGACCTCCTTTTGTTCGGTCGGCGACGCGCGCCGCTTCACGACTTTCTTCGACGACGGCGTGGACGTCTTGACGAAGAGCTTTTCTAAGTCGGACTTGTGCACCTCGATGCCGTTCAATTGCTCGACGTCGCCCCAGATGCTCCCTTCCGTATCCGTGTCGTGGTAGTCGAGGCCCAGCTGCTTGACGGTTCTTGTTTTCTTCTTCTTCGGGGGCGTGACGGGGCCGCCCTTGGCGCCGAAGAGCGCGGCCACGGACCCGCCTGGCGCCGTCATCGAAGCGGACCCTACAGTTAACCCGTCGGCGTACATGGCCGTCGCTTCTATTCGCAGCGGATCGTTGCCGTCCCGGGCCACTTTTTGGGCCACGGCCGGCGGCGACGCGCCGACTTTTAACATGCGGTAGTAGGGCGCGTAGGTGGGGTCGTCGGGCAACGCCCACTTGGACACCTCCTCCTTGACCTCTTCCACGAGCGGTTGCCTTTCCCACCAGCTCTCGTCCAGCACCTCCAGCTGCCCCACATGAACTAAACGGCACGCTCTTTTACCGCCGCCTTGATAGCCGCCGTCCACTCTAACAACTAACCGCCCGTCGTGGTTCGGCCGCGTGACCGCGACGCACTCCTTGGGTTCGGGACTCGGGGGCGTCCGCAGCAAACACCGGTCGTCCTTCTCCACTAAACATTCGTTGTCCGCCCCGAACCGATCGGACGGGCAGAGCTGCGACGCGTGGCACTGGATCGGGCGGTCGCTCCCATCGACCTTGACGATGCACCGGCCGCTCTCCCGCTGCGGCTCACTAAGTAATTCGCCGGCGTTGAAGGCGCCGCCGCCGCGGTCCAGCCAGACGCGGCACCCGGTCCTGAGTTTTTGGTTGTTTACGACGTTAGAAACCATTTGCAGGAGCGAGCTTGAGAACCCCGCAGGCGACCTGCAGCTCTGCAGCGCGCTCGCCAGGGCGCTCCGCGGCGTCCGCCGTCGCCCGGAGCCGCGGCGGCCCGTAATGTTCAAAGCGGCCGGCGCGCGCACGGGCGTCTTCGGCGGTCTCGCGGGCGTTGTGGCGGTCGGCGCGGATGCGGTCGGCGCGGATGCGGCGGGCGCGGCGGCGGGCGCACGCGCTGGTGCCGAGGCCGCGGCGGCCCGCGCTGAGGCCGCCTCGGCCGCGGCCGTGTGCGCGCCTGCTCGCGCCGAGGCCGTCGTGGGTGCGCGTACCGGCGACGTGTGGCCGGTAGCGGCCTGGCGCGAGCGTACTTGCGCTAGCAGGCCGCCGCGGCCGCCCAAGGGTGCCGCAGCGCCGTCGGAGCCGGTGGCGGCTGGTGGGGCCGCTGGCTTATTTGTCGGCACCGGTTCCGTCATGACATTCAGATATGTAACCAGTGCTGTCGCCTAGCTAATCGATTGGGTGGCTGAATCTACTGGGTGGCTGAATTCTGCTTGCGACGTTGCTTTTGGCGTTAGGAAAACCCGTTTTGACAACCTTAGAAAGAAAGAAAAGGGCGCTGAGCCTGGCGCTCTCTCGATTTCCCATAACGATACTTACACCACTCCTCTATAGACCCCGCTCCTGGCCGAAGGAAGAATAATCCTAGCACGCAGTGACATAGCGGAGGGCGAAGCGCTGCCCCGAGACGAACTCGAAGACGATCGCGCGGGTCGGCGCGGCGAGGCGATTTGCAATGCCAAGAAGCGCGGCGTTTTTAGGCGGTATTTTCACCCCGCTTGACCCGGCCCCGGGGCTGGTCGTGCTCGTATTCTGCGAGCGGTGGAAGTGGAGGGGCCGGGCGGGCGCGTCGCAGGCCGGGAAGTCGGGGTTGCCGGGCGCCGGCGCGCAGAGCCGGCGGTACGCCGTCTGCGAGACGCGCGACCGGGTCTCGCGCGCATTCAGTAAGACCGCGTGCTCTTTACGGCCGGCATAATAAGCGGCGACCTTTGCCATGGCGGGGGCGTACGACTGGAGGAACCCGATGACGACGACCGCGGTATCGGCGGGCACCTGGAACTCGAGCGCTCCGCTCGACGCGTTCCCCAGCCAGCCCCACGTGTTCGGCCGGTCCTCCGCGAGGCGCCACCCCCGCTCACGCACCCGGTCGCACCCGGGCCGGTCACAGGACGCCTTGCCGCGCCCCAGCACCGCCGCGTCGTAAAGGAAGGACGCGCCGAGGCAGATGACCTCCGACGCGGGCACGTCGACGGTGGGCGCGACGCCACCGCCGCCGCCGCCGTCGCCGTCGTCGCCCGCGGCGGCGCGGCCCGCCTGGAGGCGCCACTCGTGGGCGAGCCAGTCGGCGATGAGCTGCTGCCCGGGCCAGGGCGGATGGCGCCCTTGTGTCTGGTGCAAACTTGCCGCGGTCCATGCCATCATCGGCACGCCGAGGCTACGGCACGCCGCGGCGTGCCCGCCGTACGCCGCGAGGCCGGGATTCGGCTGATGCGTCTCCACGACGACGACCGCCGTCCCCCGGCGCAGGAGAAGGCGCAGCAGGATCCCAAAAGGCCAGGCTTTTACCTGCTGCGCCGCATCATTATCAGCATAATGCAGGAACGCGACGTCGAAGCGGCGGCCGTCCGCGAGCTCCGGCCCGAGCTGCCTGAGCGCGGCGGACGACGGGCTGCCGCCTATCGCCCAGTTCGTGACGTCGACGGCGACGCCCGCGTACGCACGCGAGAGCCACGTTCCGAGGCGCGCGGCGAACGCGCACGGGCGGTTGTCGCGATGCGTCGGATTCCTAGAAAATTGCCAGGCCGGGCACTCCGACGGCGCCCAGGTCGCGGTCGGGGCCTCCATGCGGCCCGCGGCCAGGGAGCCCCCGAGGACGAGGACGTCGAGCGACCGCGCCGAGCCGTCGCCCAGGCGGCGGAGCACCCGGTGCCACCGCGACAGATCCGGGCGCCCCGCGAGCGACGAGCAGTTCGACGACCGCGGGCCCAGCGGGCGCCACGCGTCGCGGCCGTGGGCCCACGCGGGCAGCGCCGCGGCCTCCGGGGCGTCCATGGCGCCCACGTCATACGTCGGGAGCGGCGAGGCGTGCCGCGCACCCCCGACCGGGCGTCCGACGCATTTTCCCTTCCGTTCACGGCGGACCACGGAAACAGCACCGGTCGCGGCGTCGAACGCGCTCCCGACCGCTGAGGGCGAGCCGCCTTCGACGACGGGGCACCACGGCAGCCATAGAGTATTGCGCCCAAAATGATTCTTAAAAGTTTTCTCCCCCGTCGTGCATTCCTCGTCCGAAGATGCCGCGAGCGCCATCATGGAGATAAACACAAGCGCACGCCTCATGGTGGACGAGCGTGGAATTGATCCAGGAAATCTCAATCCGGCAGTCCGGAGCGTGGCAGATGCAAGGCTGGCTGTGGGCGAGTCGGGTTACAAACGAGTACCTCGGAGACATGTTCCTCGGGAGCTTTACCGGTCTATGCTCGTCGACGCGTCGGAGGTTTTTTTAGCCGGGTTTCGGTTTCGAGGATCGGAAAGCTCGCTCAGGCGCATGCCCGACCCGCGAGAGACGCACCGGTTAATCGCCAATGATACTTACGCCGCGCCCTCCCCCGGCGCCGGCGCCGGCGACGGCGCCGCGCCTGGCGCCAAAGCCTGCCTACTACGAACGCGCGTCGTCCACCGCCGCCGCCGCGTCGACCGCCGCCGCTGGCGCGGGTAGGCGTCCGTGGCGTGCGTGCAGAACAAGTCCACCTCCGAATAGAATTTCTTCGCGTGCCGCCGTAAAACATCCGGATCTAAATGAGGAGAGGCTAAGTCACTCACGACGAGTGGCAGGTCCTCGTCCTTTACCTTATATTTCAACCTCGCCGCTTCCGTCAAATAGGCCTTCAAAGTGTGAGCGAACGCTGTACACCGGGGCGCCACCACTCGTTCAGAAAACGCGGCGACCACGAGACACGCCTCGCAGGCCGCCTCGGCCATCTTTTTAGTCGAACCGTCCTTCATGGACAAAGCGAGGGCCGGCAGGACGAACTTGCGGTAGGCCTCGACCGTCGCCGAAAGCATGTCTCTCATGAGGTCCAAGGCCTCGAAATGTTGAAGAGATGCGACCTCGTCGAAGGTCTTCAGCGTTTCCAGAGCGTCCACGAGCGGCCTTTCGCCTTCGTCGGCCAAGTCCTGCATCAACGACGAACTTTCCTCTATGCGCGCGTTTTGGATCTTCAGCTGACTGAACATGTGCTTGAACCGTTCTCTTCGTTTGAGATAATCAATGTTGTGCGCCAGGAACTGGTCCTCCCTTAGTAACGAGAAGGAGAGGTCCCTTTTTTCTTGAGAATTCAATTGCGCTTGCCACAGCGAAAAGTAAGAATCGATGGCCGTTAGCGCTTCCTTCTCCACGTCTCTTTTATCGTCGTCGTCCGGGTCGTACACAGGACCCTCGTCGTCCTCGCCCGATGAAGACTCCTCCAGCGTATCCAGGGACCCCGCGCGACTTCTCGAACCCAAAGAAACGTTGGAACTTCGCGAGAGGCGCCGCGACGCCACGGAACTCAGATCGTCGTTCAGCGTGGAGCCCTCGCCCGTGTCCGCGAGCAACTCGCGGCGCATCTTCGACGTCAACGACTCGTCGCACGCTATATCATTAACGAAGCGATCTTCCCCGCCCAGATCGTACGCCCAGCTCTTGGCCTTGCCTAATAAATCAGCCTTGCGCTTCTGGACCCTGGAGATCTGGTCGAGGGAGCAGGACGGTTCTACAGTTACTTCTGAGTACGTTTCGACGTCATTATTCCCGCGGTCGAACGGGCAGATGGAGGACTGGGTCGTGTGCTTGTTGATTAATAAATCGTGCTTGGGCACGTGCCACTCGGGGCCGTAGATCAAGGAGGGGCACTCACTTTTAGTGGTCTCGAAGGTCTTGAAGGTGGCCACGGACGGCCCTCGTAATGGCGATGAGACGGACCCTTCCGTCAAAAAGGTGTGCACGGGCTTGTTCCGCTGGACCTGGGGCTTCCGCTCCTTGGCGTGCTCCGGTTGCAGTTTGACAATACTTCTCTCATTGAGCGCGATGACGGGCGGACCGCACGTGGGGAAGCGCGACGCGAAGTAGTTGTGCGGGTGCGCCTCCTTCTCGGCGTGCGGCGCCAGGACCTTCTCCTCCTCCAACGCTTCCCGTTCCATGACCACGTGCCTTAGTAAAGTGCAAAAGAGCTTGCCTCCAGGTAGTCTAGGCGCGTCGTCGCCCTTCTTCAGCAGCACGGGCTCGTCCGCATCTCTATCATATCCTCTTCGACCCATCCGATTGGCATGGGAGCGCCGCATGGACTTGATCGCTTTTTGTAGTAACAATTCGCCCCGCTGTTCGGAATACGAGAGCTCCTTCATGTTCTCGTTGGTTAACGTGGCCACCCGCAAGACCCAGCACCCCGTCCGTTCCACTTTGTAACCCGGATCCTCCGCCTTTTTGGGGACCCGTTCCAGAGAAGTACGACCATTCCTATCGTGGGTCACGTGGAAGAAGTCCTGTTCTAAGTACACGAGGTCGCCGTTGCACACGAAGCCGCCCCGTTCCGCCGCTTTCCTCGCGACGTCGTCGGTAGCCGGTAAAAGGCGCCACCGGCCGAGCGTGAGCGCCGCTTTGTTCCGATGGCGCATCTCGTGGAACGACATGGCCTCCTTGCCCGTGGGGAGCATGGCCCGTATGGGAGCGGGTGCGCCCAGTGAGACGGACTCGTCATAATCGCCCTCAATGTACTCGGACTGCGTTGAGTCGACAGGCACCGTGGGCAAGTTACAAGCACCGATCACTTTCGCGCCCACGACGGAACCGTGGCGCCACGATGGCTCGCCCGGCCCGCCGCAAATTTGTAACCAAACGGCGTCGCCGAAGCGGCACGCCTTGTGCGACCCGGGCTCCTCCAGCTCGAGTAGCTTGAACAACACAACGTCCTTGGGCCCGATGTTCTTGGTCGCTAAGATGGTGCCGTCTTCTCTTGAGGAAGCCTGTGATTTCACACAAAAGGCCCCGATGCCGCTGTGGGCTTGTAAAGCGATGGCCGCCCCGAAGTGGAGGCGCGTGTTATCATCAGTCGCGAGACTCCCTTCGAACTTCGAGGCGGCCTTGGTCTTCACCTCCCGCGGTTTGCTGCCGTAGTACCCGGCCGGTAGAGGCAAAGGCTTGTCCCGCGCCTTCCGCCGCTCCCGCGCTAGTTTTTCATAATCGACGTCTGGTTGCGTGGCCTCGGACGCGTCTAGCCCACAGTCGGGCACCTTGCCCGCGTGCGTCCGGTGCCAGATGCGCTCGTTCACCGTGTACAGGCGCTGGTGCTTCGACACCTGCGTCCGCCGGTCCGAGGCCTTTTTTATCAAACGCCACAGCTGGCCGTCGTGGGGGTAGCTCCGCGGGTCTCTTTTAATATTATGGGGGGGGCGGCCGTAGCCGGACCACCGGGCCTCCGAGGCGGCCTGGGCGCCGGGCATCGTGTGCTATGCCTACGGTCTCCGTTTGCTGGGAGGGTCGCCTGAGCCTGAGCCTGCCCCTGTTTGCTGCGTACGCTCGCTGCCGCTGCCTTCGGCAATGTACTACAGCCGCCCGGCCGCCCCTCCGTTGACGGGTGACGACGGTGGGCTCGGGGCAGGGGAATGGCGCCTGGCTTTGTCTGCGCTGCAGAGCCTTTTAGGCGTTTTAGGCTTTGTTTGCTAAAATCGGCCCCCTACCTTGGCGGGACTCCTATTCTGTACCCCCCGAGGAGGGTAATACTACTATTTGATGCCTCTTCACATATAGACGCTGCATGGACGGAGGTCAGTCGGGTTCCGAGCGCTCCCACGCGGCAGGCTTTCTAAGAGATATAAGATAACTTGGACTCCCTCCCGGCTGATGACTAGAGAAGAACATGTTGGTGTGGTTAGCTGAGGGCGAAGCGTTACTAGTCCTTCATCCGCTTTTTGTCCGCGGCCGACGGCGCGACGAAACGTTCGACGTCCTCCGGCGCAGCGCTTTCGACGTCCTCCGGCACGAGGCTCACGAGGTCGTCCTGAGAGAGATGCCGCGTCACGGGCGCGTATTGCTCGTCCTTGGCGCGGCACTTGGAACGCGAAAACGCGCAGGTGGTAAATATGAACAATGCTAAAACGACCTAGCTCGGCCGCCGCCTTCGCCATGGCCTCGGGTGAGGCCGGCTCGCCTTCCTCTGAAGGTGCGTCGGCCGCGTCGGCGGCCTCGGCGGCCTCCAACTCCGCCGCGAGCGCGTCAAGTCATTGTTGCTCGTCGGGTTCCGCGTCCGCCTCGCCCTCCTCCGGCTCGGCGGCGCGGTCGTCCACGGCGTCAACGTCGTCCGGCGCGCACTCATTGCAGGACAGCGGGCACTTCGCGGCCGCCTCCTCGGCCAGCCGCGGCGCGACCATGACCGACAGCCACGGCCCGGCCCAGGTACAACTATGAATGTCGGGCGACCCGGCCATGTAGGCGGCGATGTGCGCGCAGTCCCAGCCGCCCGGTAACGTTACGCCAGGCTCGTCGACGCACGGGATTCCCGCCGACGCCGCCGAGGCGACGAGGCTCAAGGTCAAACATTTCATCGCAAGACTCATCATGATTGTGCGGCCGACCGAAGAGCGTCGGCCACGTCGGTTGTTGTGTTGATTGATTAACACTTCCGCGAGCGTGTCAGCTCCTCTCCAGACTATCTGCCGGTCGGTCGATTTTCGATTGCCGTGAATCGACCGAGGAAAACCCGTCCACTTTGCAAAACTGCCACAGAGATACAAGGGAGCTCAGAGAAGCGTCGCGGTACGCCCCGGACTACTCCTGCGAGGCACAGATTGGCCTTACAGCGCTGAGGGTGGCTGGCATCAACACCTCTGTTAAGTGCTATTCTACGCGCCCTATATCGATCAAGTTATCGCACAGTAGCGCTCGAGGAGCCGCATCGCTCGCGGCCAGCCCCGCGCTACCGCTGCGCCACCGATTAGAGCTCTAAAGCACGCTGCTAAGAGAAGCTCTCACAGCAACAGCAACATGTTGCGCGTACTCGCGCGCGCCGCGCCGCCGCGCTACGTCACGCGCCCCCTGGGCTCCTGGACGAGCCGCCCCCACAAGGACAGCGGCCAGCAGATGACGGGCGCGAAGATGATGTTCGTGGTGCGCCACGCGGAGCGGCACGACCGGAGCACGCCGGACGGCTGGTCCGAACTCGCGTTGCGGCCCCAGGACACGCCGTTGAGCCAGCGCGGGTTACGGCAGTCCAGACGGTTAGGTAAGTGGTTCTACGGGAAACTGCCGATCCACCGGCCGCTGGCCATTTTCTGCTCGCCGTTCATACGGTGCGTCCAGACCGCGGACGCCATCGCCGTGGAGCTGGAGGGGTTGCAGCGGGCGGGTGTGTTCGGGAACGACGTCCATAGTATCAAGATCCACGTCGAACCGGGACTGGTCGAGGACATGCGGTACATGGGCGGGCTCAAACACCGGGAGCCCTGGTACCTCAAGGCGGCTGATTTGATTTGTATATCTCCTAGAGTCGACTTGAGCTATAAACCGCTGCGGGACGTGCAGTTCACCAAGGGGCCGACGTACCCCGGGCCGTGCGTGGAACTGGGCGACCCGGGCCACCGCCTGAACACCATCGCCCACGAGATCGCGCAGCACCCCTTGGTGGCGGCGGGCGGCACGGCCATCCTGGTCACGCACGGCAAGCCCAGCGCCGACCTGATCCGGTCGCTCCAACCGGCGCCGGGCGGCATCGCCTTACCCTCCTACGAGATGATCAAGTCCGGCAAGTACGAGGGGCCGCCCCTGCACTACTCGGCGGTCACGGCGCTCCAGCGCGATAGCGACGACGACTCCTGGGACCTGGCGCCGGGCTTCGAGCTCTTCTCCAACAGCCACGACCCGCGCCTGGTCGCCCTGCGCCAGTCCGACGCCGATCGGGCGACGCGGTACGTGGTGGGGGACCCGGCCAAGGCGCCGCCGCGGTACGTCGTCGGCGAAACGAACCTCACGACGGGCGGTCCGGTGCTCCGGGGCAAGTGGCGGCCGTGCGGCGCCGTCGAATTGGAAGCGGTCTGTCTGCGAAGCGCCCAGGTGGAGGCCGGCCAACGGATCACGGTCACGGGCCCGGACGGCGGCGAAGCCGTGTCCATCACTCTGCCGCACGAGTACCGGCCCGGCGACGTCGTGCGGGTCCGCCTCATCGGCGACGCGCTGAGAGACGAGGACGAGGCCACGGAGAAGATCCTCGCAAAACGCTTCGGCGGCGGCATGATGTACGGCTCGTCCTGCACGCCCCCGACCAACGCCGTCGACGACGAGAAGGAGGCCGAGACGCTCGACAAGGCCGTCGAGGCCTCCAAGACCACGGCGGCGGTCGTCGACGCGGCCAAGGCCGTCGCCTGACCCTGTAGTTCCCCCGCGTGTAAGATTGAATCATCCTGGGGCGCAATCATCCTGGGGTGCCGCCGAGACTCGGGTATCCTAGACGCGCAGGGAGAAGGCCTCTAGAGGCGAGATGTGTACTCTTTTTTAGGTATATATATATTTATTTTCTTAGTTTGGTCCCGACGACAGACAAGGGGGCAAAACCCGTTAGATAAACCACTAGAACGGGCGGCAGCCCTCTATAGCCTGAGTCACAGTTGCTTGTTGCGTTCCAAGGCGGGGGAGGGGACCCCGGGCGATACCTAGGGAGGAGTAGACGGCCATTCACGAGGGTTGCTGGGCAAACGCGGGGGCCTAGACGGGGGGTAAAACCCGGCGAAATATTTCGGGGGGCTCGTGGCGTTCCCAGGCGGGGGCGGGGGTCCCGGGAGACACCCAGGGAGGAGTGGGTGGCCATCCACTAGTGCTGAACAACCTTTTAAATTTGTCTGGAGAGGGAGTTGATTACGGCTCCGACCAGGCGCGTCCAGAGCAGCAGTACGCGACGTCGGCAAAGCCTGTACCTTTACCGCTGCCGCGTTCTGCCGAGCGCGACGTAAAGTGCTCAGCAATACCCTGAAAAAAAACCGTTTTGACGATCCGCCGACTCCCGACTCCTCGACTCTGTCGACTGCGTCTAAAGGTCAGATCCGCGCGGATGATTGTGCGCCGCCGCACCCGGAAAGCTTCATGTAATAACCCAACAACAATTACTTCCTAAAAGAAGTCGTCCGCGCGAGCCCGGGACGCGCCGACGGGTGCTGCCGCCGGCGCCACCACCGGAGCGGCGGGGACATACGGAGCAGGAACATGACTCGCATACACCGCGAAGAAATCAGAAGGCGCGCCGCCGTCGTCCGCCGCCGCCGTCGCGACGACGGCCGCCTCGGCCAGGGCCGCCCGCAGCCGCGCCAGCGCGGCGTCGTCGGGCGAAGATCCGCACGCGGCCTCGGCCTCTTCGATGATCCGCCGCGCTTTATCCAAATCGGCGACCGCGAGAGACGCGGAAGCCTTGTCGGCGTTCGCCGCGTTCACGGAGCTCTCCCAGGCCTGGACGGCCGCGCGCCGCGCCTCCACCTGGCGCTCGGCCCCGGCCGCCTCGGCCTTCGCGTGGTCGGCCGCCTCGCGCAGCCGCCGGCGCGGCTCCCACTCGCCGCTCTCGGTCTCGAGCTCGTCGGCCCGCGTCGTGACGGTCGCGTAGACGTCGGCGTAGGTCGTCGGCCGCCGCCGCGGCGCCGCGTGCGGGAGCGGCGCGCCGGCGACCGCCCGCGTGTTCGCCCCGCGCCGCGCCAGCTCGGCCTCGTGCGCGAGCAACTCGTCGTCGTCGTCGTCCATCGCGCCGCCGGCCTTCCGCAGCGCCGCGTCCATGGCGCCCCCGGGCGCCGCCGGCGCGTCGACATCCCCCGCGTCGGCGCCCGCCTTGAGCCAGCGCTGCCGCGCCTCGTCCTGCAGCCGCGCCGCCACGCCTTTGTTCGCTTTCCCCGGGACGGGCACGAAGTCCTCGGCCGCCGCGCGGCCGCCGAGGCCGTCGTCGCTGTCGTCGTCCGACATCGCGCGCGCGTCGAAGTCCTGGATCGTCGCGGTGCGGTCCAGCTCCTCGGTCGCGGCGCGCGACGAGGCCCGCGCGACGCGGGCGCGCCGCGCCCGCGCAGCGGCCGCGGCCGGGTCCTCGGCCGGCTCCTCAGGTTCGTCCTGCGCGGCCTCCTCGGCTGCGCGCGCCGCGGACTCTTCGGCCAGCTCCGCCGGGAGGGCCGTCTGCGTGCCGCGCAGCGCCGCTAACCCGGCCGCGCTGTAGTCCGATGATGCGGGCGGCGCGGGCGCTGGCGCCGGCTCCGCCTTGGATTTGCCGCCTTTCCGCCGGAGCTTGCGCTTCTTCACCTCGAAGGTCGGGCCCTCGTCCTCATCGGCGCCGCCGCCGAAGGAGAGGAGCGGTGCGCTGGCGGTGTTTGTGGCTTGTATTTGGGGCGTCTGCTTGCGGGCGCGTCCGCCCTTGGCTTGGCGCTTCTTGAACATCTCTGCTACGGGCGTGTGCTCGCCGCGGCTCTGCCTATATCTCTAAAAGGATTACGCAACGCACAGCCAGCTGCGACCCCGCGACCAAAATCAGGCTACGGGTTTACGTGCGGGTCATCAGGCCCCGGGTATTACAAATGCGCAATTAAAGCAAGCCAAAAAGGGCCTGCACAGTGCAGCATGAATGCTCGCTGAGCAATGGCAGCCCACCTAGACGCCTTGGATGCCTGGCAAGCATCGGTCGCAGCCGTGCGCGCATTCGTGGGCGAACAAAAGTGGCCCAAGGACTACGACAGTGAACGCTGGGCACGCGCCGCAGCAGCGCTGGACTTGGACCGGCCGCGTCCATGCATCGTCGTCATGCGCGCCGGCGACGGCTGCTTCGCGGCATGCATCGCGCACCGCTGCGCCGCGACGACAGTCGCGCTCCTCGACGACCGCTACTTCGGCGGCGCCGGCCGCGACTCCATCGAGGCGCCGGACCATCTAGACGCATTGTCTTCGAAGCTCATGGCACGGCGCGACGGCGCCGGGTCGACGGGACGCCGCGCGCTCCGCGACCTGCTGGAGCCGGGCGCGGCACTCGTCGCCGTCGACGCGCTCGAGGGCCTCGCGGCCGTGCGAGCGGTGCGGTTGTTTTGCGCGGCGCCGGTCGAGCGGATCGTTGTCGCGAGCGTCGCGCCGGCTGCCGCGGCGAAGCTGCACGGGCGGGGCCACCGCTCCTACGCGCCCGACGCCCAGGCCTTTGGCATCGGCGCAAAAGCGCTGGGCGAGGAAGCGGGTGCGTGGAGAGACGCGCTGCGGAACGTCTGCGCGATGCGAGGCGCCGCGGTCACGGACGGCCTCGACCTCGCCTATGCCAAACCTGTCAAAGAGGGCGCCGTGGATCTGCAAGCGCCGCTGCTGCGAAACGTCGCGGACGAGCTCGCCGCGTTGAAACGGCGCATCGACCGCCGCATTATAGCCCTACCCTCAACGCAACTCGCCGACGGCGCCACGGCCCTGCTACAACCGTCGACGGCCGACCAGTTCGTCGACGGCGGCTACGCGGGCCAGCACTACGTGTCGACGGCCCCGGGCCGGAACGAGGCGTGCTTCGAAATGCGCATCGACGGCGTGCCCTGCGGCTTCGTGTCGATCGGGGCGACGTCGTTCGGCGGGCCGCGTACAAGTGACGACGGCTGGCCGTGGGCGGGCGAGGCGCGGGTCTTCGACTGCGCGACGGTCTCGCGCCTCGTGCTCCTGGAAGCGGCGCGGGGCCGCGGCGCGCTCGCCGCTCTGCTGCGCGCCTGCGACGCCTTCCACGCCGAGGGCCTGCCGTGCCGTGTGACGACGAGGAAGCGGGCCGTCGCGGAGCGCGCGCTCGGCGTCAGCCCGGTCCTCGCGGCCGACGAGGGCGCGCGGGCGAAGCGCCGCGCCGCGGCGGCCACGAACCTGGACGCCGCGCAGCGGGCCATGGTGCCGTACGCCTTCGACGCGTTCCGCGCCTCGACGCCGGCGGCGCCGCGCGAGCGCGGCCACAACGGCTCCTGGACCTTCTGGTACCGCGGCGCGCCCGTGGTCCGGCCGGCGGCGGGCGGGCGCTACGCGTATGTGGGCGGCGCGGCGCGCTTTTCTTTGTGTGTGTAATTCTTTTAGTGTGCTTTCGCGTCGGCTGATCGTGAGGACGACTTTGAAATTGAGGCCAGCCCCCTAATTCATTGAACACGGGTTTTACCCCACGACCAAGCGCAACTTAAGACCACACCTTGGCACGCAACGCAGCCCAAAGCCTCCGGATTTGGTCCCGTGACAAGCAGACGCAGCCCGACATGGCGGCCACCTGCTTCGGGCGGACCACGGAGGAACCGCCGTCCCAGCTCCACTCGGGCGGCTACAATTTGACGCGGACGGCGACGCGGAAGCTCGGCGCGCGCCTCATGATAACTTGGTTCTGCTGCGGCGCCGTGGTCGCGTCCTACGCCGCGGCCTTGGCTCTAGCGAGGACTACCGAAAACGAAGAGGACTGCGCGCACACGTGCAAACTGCCTTTCAGAACGGACAACGGCACCGTGCTGCTCGTGGGCGACTCCATAAGTGCCGGCTACTTTCCGGACGTGGCGGGGATTTTGGACGGGCGCGCGCCGGCGGCGTCCTGCTACGACGCGGGGCATACCGGTGGCCTGTCCTCCATCGCGGGCGTCATATTAGGGCGCTTCGGCCAGGGCGACGGCTGGTGCGGCACGAGCTACGGGGTCCTCCAATGTGTCGACGGTTACCTCGCGGCCCTGGACGCGAACATAAGCGTCGTGCACTTCAATTGGGGCCTGCACGACATCTGCCCGCACATCTACCGGACGCACGTGTCGCTAGCCCAGTACTACGCGAACATGGAGAAGATGTACCTCACGTTCAAGCGGGCCATGGCGCCGGGCGGCACGGTCGTCTTCGCGACGACGACGCCCGTGCCGCCCTCGTACACGCGCGGCCGCGACAACAAGGACGTCATCGCCATTAATAATATGGCGAAGACGCTGTTCGGCCCCGCGGGCAAGTACCCGGAGGTTATTGTAAACGACCTCTACCAGCACGCCGTCGACGTCTGTAAGAACGACCCGGAGACGGCGTGCTACCCGGACACGTGCGACTGTACACATATCCAGGACGACGGCGTCCACTTCTCGCCGGCGGGCCGGCGCTACAACGCCCTCATGGTCGCGTCGAGCGTGGCGCCCGTGGCGGCCGGCGTCACGGCGCGCGGGGATCGGGTTGCGCCCAAGACGCGTACCGTCGCGAAGTGGCGGCCCTGGGAGCTCGCCTTCTTCATCCAGCTGGGTTTTATTGGGGGGCTGCTCGTCCTCGCCGGCGGCGCGCTCGTGGCGCGGCGGGCGCTGAGGCGGCCGGTCGCCCTCCCCGCGCCGGCGGCGGCGCCGGACGGCGGCGAGACCAAAGAGACGGCGTGATGTGTGTGTTCCCCTTGACCTATTTTCCTGGTCATCAACCCCCTTAATTTATACAAAACTAGTGTGTGTGTGACTAGGCGCCAAAAACCCGGCAGTAAAACCCGGACCGTGAAGGGTGGCTTGCCTGGGCGGTAGGAAATACTCCCAAGAGCCGCCTGAGCATAGCTTGCACCTATTCAGTGCTTCTAAGACACGTTGCTGTGGCCCTGCGACAGGGCAGACTTCATTCGTCGAATTGTAAGCGACTGATATCAACAAAGCGTGTCAGCACCGTCAGGATCGATTCATCGATTCACCGCGCATACGCAGCAATTACACGCAGCAACATGGCTCACGTAGTCCTGCTGCTCGCAGCCAGCGCCGGCGCGCTCGTGCAACCCACCCGGCAGCGATCGCGCGCCACGCGGCTGCGCGCCGCCGTCGACAAGAAAGACGTCATGAAGTGCCTCAGCCGGGAGTACCGCAACTTCTTCGCGCCGCTCGAGGCCGAGTACTACTCGACGAGCGTCACGTTCGACGACCCCCTGAACTCGCTGAGCGGCCTCAAGGCCTATAGGGACAACGTGGACATGCTCGCGGGCCGGACGGCGTTCGGCGGCGTCTTATTCAGCGACGCGGCGATTAACCTGCACGACGTGCGCGAGCTCGACTCCGGCCAGCTCCAGACGCGGTGGACGCTGCGCGTGTGCTTCTCGGCGCTGCCATGGGCGCCGACGGCGCGGTTCACGGGCATCTCCCTCTACGACCTCGATGAAGAGAACAAGATCAGGGGCCAGACGGACTACTGGGACTCCATCGATTTGAAGAAGGGGTCCTATGCGCGCTCCTCCAAGGCCGACGCAGCTTCCGATTTCGCCGGGCAGTTATCGCCTTTTTATTCTAGCGCTTCACCGCAATCGGAGGGCGAGCTCCCGTATGAGTTGCTAAGGCGCGCGGACTACCAGGTCCGGCGGTACCCCGCCGTGTCGGTCGCCGAGGTGGCCTACGACGTGCGGCCCGAGGGCTACGACATGCTCGGCAGCTACACGTGCGGCTTCAACGAGGCGGACGCCCGCATGACGCCCTTCCTGCCGTCCATCATCACGGTGCCCCGCTCCGGCGGCGGCGCCAAGACCATGACCTGGCCCGTGGCCCTCGCGGAGGACGAGCTGCCCGGGAGCCGCGTGGTCAAGACGCGGCGCGCGCGGGAACTGACCGTCGCGTGCCTCGTCTTCCCCCAGGCGGCGACGCAGGACGCGGTCCAGTACTGGGCGGGCGAGTTGGAAAAGAAGCTCGCGGCGGACGGGCTCACGGGCGCGCCCGGCCACGACGACAACTACGTCCTGGCTCAGTACGACGCCATCTTCAGCGTCGGGGACCGGCGCAACGAGGTCTGGATCCCGCTCGCGCCGGGCCACTTCTGGGATAATTAATCTTGGGCTTAGTTTTTTTTCTTGGGTCTTGGGGGGCGTTCTAGCCCATCGCCGCGTCGTTGTTGGCGCCGTCGAGCCCTAGCGACCCGCTGTACGCAGCCAGCAATTCGTACTGAACGCCGGGCGATGGGCTGGCCTCTTCGTGGTCAGCGCCGCCGGCCGCCACCGCGCCGGTCTCGTCGACGTCATTGTTCAATCTTGCTCTCGTCGCGGCCGCCATCTCGGCCGCCACATCCACGTTGTTCAATGTCGCGGTCAAAAGGTCGGCCATCGCCGCCTCCGCGGTGAGCTCATCACGGCTATCTTCATCGTCGAGGTCGTCGTCCGGGCCGCCCACCGCCGCCGCAGAGAGGACCGCCGTGAGGTCCGCGATGCTCCCGTCCTCGTCCTCGTCTTCTTCGTCGTCGGAGGCCAACGGGAGCATCGCGCCAGCGGGAGCCAACATGCCGCGCCGGAGCGTGATCGCGAAGGGCAGGACTTTGGAGACGACCACGTCAAACGGAACCGCGATCGCGCCTTGCGCCGTCGCGAGCAGCACCGTCTTGACGATCGCGCGCGGGCCCCGCGGGAATGTCGGCGCGCCGCGCGCGCCCGGCCGCCGCGGGCCGCAAGTGCTCGGGGACGCCCACAGTCGCGGCCAGGTCCCTGACGACGGCCAGGACCTCGTCGTCGAAGCTGTCCATGGCTCTTGCTTTACGAGCGGCGGCGCGGGACCTCGCGGTCAATTTCAGGTTCGACCTGTTGGCCGCGCTATACAATGGCTTTTCACCTCTCCCGCACAGCACCGGTGTCTATGGTTTACGCCTACACTACAGGCGCACGAACTTATGCGCGCCGCGCCAGTCTCCCGTTCAAAATGCAAAATGACGGCCAAAACCCGTGTAAAAACTCCTGTGGTGTCCCCGGCCCCGCCCACTAGTCCTAGCGCCGTAACAAAAATAAACTATTTCCCCGGCACGCGCTCCACATCCGCGTTCCCCCATCCTATACGAGAACAGCCGCTTACTCATGCCCGCAGCTGCCGGATGATCTTGCGCCGGCCGACCCACTGGTCCCAGTCCGACCCGACGGTCAAGTAGTGCAGTTTCACGGCACTACCGGCATGTAAAGAGACGACCTCGGCGTCGTACTCGTCGGAGGAGTCGCCCCAGGGCACCTTGCACGCGGCGCCCACTTTGCAAACGAACGGAGCGTCACTTCGCGATTTCAACGTAGAGCACTCCACGACCTCGTCGTACTTGGGGCCGTAGGTGGCGTATTGCACGCGGCAGAAGCGCGCCGGCTTGCATGGTAGGGCGACGTCGACGACGCGCGCCCGTACTTGTTTTGTGTGGAAGCGCACGCACACGACATCTCCTACTTCAGGTTCGTACAAGGAGTCGCGCACGGCGTCGCCGCAGTCTCCAGCAACTTTGCTTGATTTGACGGTGTGATTTGAGACGTTCTTGCGCTGGCCGCCGCCCCCCGCCCACAAGCCTAAAGCATCATCTGCGTCCGCTAGTAATGCATTCCAGTCGAAGGAGTTCACGCTATCGCCCCGTTGCTCGAGTCCCCGTTGATCGCTCTCGGAGAACTCCCGGACAATCGTACCGACCAAGTGCCGCAGCTTTAACAAACACTCGGCGCGTTCGACCGCGTCGTTCCGGTTCCCCTCGTCCACCGCGTTATCTAACAGTGTCATGGCCCCGTGCGCGCCGTTCCACAGGATCTCCGCCGGTCTTATACCGGGGCAGTCCCCGTCGACCAACGCCCTCCAGAATCCGGAGGGGTTCGTCGTGTCGAGGTGGAAGCGATGGTAGGATAGCGCCGGGGTCAGGTTACGGACGGCATGTAAAGTCCCCTCCGGCATAATCAGGACTTCTCCTGGTTTGAGCACGTGGCGCCAGCACCGCACGAGCGATAAAATAGGTTCCTCGTCGAGCGACGGCGGGGTCGCCTGCGCTAACAGTTCATCGAGCGGCGTCCGCGTCCGCGGTCTCAGGTCTTCGTCAGTCTTTGCCGAGTCCGAGCACATGGCGCCCACCAATTCCGCGTCGTCTCGATGGACCAGTGTCACTTCCTTCCAGCCCACAAAGGGAGCAATAATGAGGTCCAGGCCGCCGGGGTCCACGTGCAATCTAGAGCGCGTCCCGACGCCGCCCATGAACAAGTACTGTAACGCTGATCGCCCCCTACATCGCTCCAGCCAGTGGTCTAATAAATCATCATCTAGCCCCGGGAGCCGCTCGGCCTTGGCCGATAACAATTTCCTAAAAGCCTCCGGCGACGACAGGGGAAACTGCCACTGGTGCAGATACGCGGACGAGTCCTGGGCGCGCCAGTGCTTGTCCACGAACTCGGAGACCTTCATGGCTTCCCGAATGGGGGCGGCGTCGTTATATGTAGAATCGTATCTCAATATAGGCGCGCGCTCGTTGCCCACGTCCCGCACTAACGCCGAGTCGTCCAGGGACCCGTCGGACCGCAGCCACCTTGCGGCAAAAGGCGCCACGTCCTTTGCTTCGACGCCGGTCAGCACACAAGGTATGCCCGCTCTCCGCAACTCCTTCGCTCTCAAGGCCGTCGTCTCCTTGGAGGCGTCCAGGCCCTGCACCTCGCCGAAGACCAGGGGTTTTCTCAAGCCGAAGTCGCCTCTGGGAGCGGCGGCCGCGGCGGCACCATCAGAACAAGGCAAATCGGACATGGCGCCCGTCGGCATGGCCTTGCGCTTGTGTTGGGGCGTGCCGAATTTCGGTGACGCTTCCCGCTTCTTCTTCGGGGGCTTCTTCTTGTGCTGGACGGGCACGGCGTCGAACGCGGCCCACGCCTGGACCTCTTCCGGTTTGGCGTCCTCGGTGAAGTAGCTCGAAGCGCCCGGCGCGTCCCAGTTCGGGGCCACATGCCCCAAAACCTCGCGGCAGTGGTACGCGTCGTCCGCGTGGCCGCGGACCGGCGCGCGCTTGCAGGCCACGCAGACCTTGACGGCGCACGCCTGTGCTATCTCGGTGCAGCGGCGCGGAGTTCTTGTCATCGGAGCGCTCATGATGATGTTGGGTGTCGACGACCGCGTCGCAGGACCTGTCTGGGTGACGCGACGCCCGCGACTGCTTAAACAGCTTTTTGGAGAAGTTAATTAGAGCGCGGCGTGCGCGGAGCAATTGCTTGCGAACGCTTGCGCAAGGCTTGACGTGTGTTATGGGATGCGCAGCTGCGTGTGAAACCCTGCAAATCAAGCGCTTGTACGCGCTCTGGAGCACGGCGACTGCGGAGCAATAATTGCTCTCTTGTTATGCTCTGTTGCGGGTTTTCCAACCCCGAGCAGTCTTCTGATCCTTGCACCACCAGCACCCTCGTAGTGTGCTTCGGGCACGAGGCGTCTCGGGGCGAGGCCGACCGTGCGGGTTTTGCATTTGGCCAACCAAAAACTTGAAAGTCATTTTTAAAGCGCTGCCGCGGCACGTGTCATTCGCTTGCCGTTTGCTGTGCATCGATCGCTGCTGAACGCTCGCGCCGCGCCGACGCGTACGCAGCAGTAAAAAACGATGGGCGCCTCCTCCTCGCACCCGAGCTGGGCCCCAGACTCGCTCTCCAAAAAAATCCGCAAGCTGCCGGACGAGTACTTAGAACTGCGCCACCCGAACGGCTCCGTGGTGCACGTCGTCGGCGTGAGCGCGTTCGACGACGCGAGCCCGGCCATCGTGCGGCAGGTCATTCGAGCGGCGATGCCCGACTCGGTGCTCCTGCAGCTCTGCGACGAGCGCGTGCCGCCCGTCTGGGAGCTCATTGAACGGGGCACCAAAAGGAAGGACGGCTCGCTGCGGGACCCGCTGCCGGCCAACCCCATGACGTACGACGTCGCGTCGAGCGACGCGCGGCTGCGGAGCCTGCAATGGTGGTTCGGCGGCGGTTTGGATCTGGAGGGCCTCGCCGCCCTGAACGGGACGTGCCTCGGCGCGGCCCAGGCCTCCGCCGCGCACGAGGCCGCGCGCCTGCAGACGGCGACGCATTTGATCGACCGTCAAATTACGTCCACCCTCCACCGCGCCTACTGCCGGGCCTGGCGCGAGTACGTCTTCTTTTCGGGGGGGGGTGATCAGGACGCCCTCGCGGACGCGCTGGCCACTGTTTTACAGCCGGTGACTCCGGACCACCTCGACCCGCGGCGTAATGCACTCGACGCCCTCACCAAAGCGCTGGCCGCGGATAGTGACGACGCACCGTCGGCCACGGCGGCCGCGGCCGCGTTCCGCGCCGCGCGCGACAACTTTGGAGGAGAGCGGTCGGAGATCCTCGCGCACAAGTGCCACGAGGCGTTAAAGTCGCTGGGCCCGGGCGGCGTGGCCGTGGCCGTCGTCGGCGCGGAGCACGTGGCCGCGATCGGGCGCCACTTCGGGACGACGGACCCGAAGCGCGTCGAGGAGCTCATGGGGGGGCCGCCGGTCGCGGACACGCTGCTGGCGGTCACGGCGCCGGCCTTGGTCGTGGCCGCGCCGCTCGCGCTCGGGCAGCGCTTCCTGCCGGCGCTCCCGAAGCGCGGCATGTGGCTCGCGTTCAGCATCGTGCCGGCGATCTACGAGGTCCTCATCGTCCGGCAGCGCTACGAGACGTACTCGGGCGTCGCGGCGGTGCAGGAGGCGGTGAACTAAGTCTATTTTCTACATAATCGTCGTAACGCACAAGGTTATTCAAAAGGGTTACTACTCGGGCTCGTCGTCCGAGGACGTGAAGCCGGGCGGGTCCCGCGTCGCGTAGGACTGGAGGCCCGTCAGGCGGTCGACCGTCCGCGCCACCCAGCGCGACAGCGGCTCGCCCTCGAAGCCGTACTCGGCGTCGCCCGTCCTGAGCGCCACGTCGCGCGCCGTGGCCGCGAGGGCGAGGTTGCTGCTCGCGTCGGCGACGACGACGCCCTCGGAGACGTAGCGCAAGAATCGCGACAGGTTCGTCGGCGCGCAGGGGTACTCCCACTCCACGTTCTGCGTGTACAATAAACCGGCGCCCTCGTTCCCGAAGACTTCATTCGCCATCTTCCAGCACCACACCTTCACGTCGGCCTCCGAGCGGAAGCGGAGGATGAGCCGGTCCGCGGACGCGGTGGCAGCTACGACCGGGTCACTGGGGAGTGCCACGGGCCAGCGTGTCCGCTGGTCGGCCGACGAACCGGGGCCGCTCACAATTAATGAAAGCGCCGCAAGCGTGCGCGCGTCGACGGGCCGGGCGCGCCCGACGACGGCGATGGGGTCGGACGCGTCGACCTCGAGGAGGTTCGGTCGAGGGGCGATGCAGGAGGTCCGCAACCTTTCCAACGCTTGCGCGGCGAAGGCCTCCTTGTCGAGCGCGCCGGCGCGGTGCGCCGCCCGCAGGTCGCCCACCTGGTCGGCGATACGCGCGTCGCCCATGAGGCGCCCGTAGAGGCCGTCCTCCCCGGGCGCGTCCGTCGCCGCGGGGACAATCTTGTTCATTTCCTTTATTGCCTTCCGCCAGCCCGTGTCGTTGCCCTCGGTCGGGTCGACGCTGCACATGTCGATGTCTTCCAGGTTAGCGGCCATGTTTGCTGCTTTTTACTCCTAGTCCCAGTCGGTGTGGTAAGGTGTGAATGGTCGGTCGCGGCGGCGCTACGCGCTGCGTGTCTGCTTCCGAGCGACAGATATGAAGCAGCAGTCCTTAGTGGTCCAACGCTGCCGCACAGATTAGCACAAAACTAGTCTGCGGAAACCCGTCTAAAAGATGTCCTAAAAACCCGTGCCGGCGATTTTGAGCTTTGCTGCGCCTGTGCACAGCCGCATTGTTGGCTATTCTTGCACGCGGCTCATTGAAGGCATTGATTCGACACCGCAAGCACTGCTCGGCCAGCATGGGTAAGCAATTGAGCAAGGCGCTAGGCCAAGAGGAGGCTGCGCCGCAGCAGGCTACGCAGCAAGAAGCGAAACCGCAGACCGACCCGCTCGACACGCGGCCCCAGGGCGTGCGGCAGAAAGACTACGGAGGGGAGGCGCCCTTCGGCCGCGACGGCGGCGGCAAGGCGTTCCAGTCGCAGGTGCACGCGGACTGCTACGCGCGGTCCGCCTCTGCCAAGGCGGCGCGCCTGGCGACGCGGCGCGATTTAGCAACGGAGGACAACGAGGACTACGGCGAGGCCCAGGCGGGCCGGGACGCGGACGCGGCGGACGCGGCGTTCGCGGCGTTTTTGAGCGACGACGCGTCTAAACCCTGCGTCCTCGTCCAGGTCGCCAAGTACACGCTCGCGGACAAGTTCTGCCGCCTGGCCAACGACGTCCAGACGTCGGCCAAGGTGCTGCCGGGGCTAAAGCACGGCGGCGCCGTCGCGCCGCCGCGCCGCAAGCAGGAGAAGGACGCCAGGAGCAACAACGAGGTCGCCTGGGTCGCGTTGAGAGGAGTAGAGGACTTCGGGGCCGTGCGGCGCGCGCTCGAGGCGTCGCCGGAGGGCATCCTGGGCCGGGCGCTCGTCCAGCGCTTGTACTGGGCGCCGCGGCGGCTAACAAAGGACGACGACGCCTCCATCGTGGCCGCCTGTTTGGAGGCGCTCGCGGCCCAGTTGGGTGGGAAAGCGACGGCGCGCGTCGCGGTCCGCGGCCAGCCCAAGGCGCTAGAGAAAGCTGTGGCACAAGCAGTCGCCGCGGACGCGCGGTTTACCTTGGAGGCGCAGAACTGCGACCTCGTCGTGCACGCGGCTAAATTGCCGCGCCTCGGCGGCGCGTTCGTCGGCGCGTGCGTTGCATCAGACGAGTGGCGCGCTCACCGGCGCGACACGCCCCCGACCGTGTGCCGCGCGGCCTGGAAAATGCGCGAGGTCCTAGCCTTCGGGCTGGACGGCGGCGCTTTGGAGGCGGCGCGGGGCCGCGCCGACCGGTACGTCGTCGACGCGGGCGCGGCGCCCGGCGGCTGGAGCGGCGTGCTCGCGGAGAAAGGTATGAGAGTGATCGCCTGCGACCCCGCGGATCTTGATGAGAGCATCGCGGCCATGGCGGGGGTGACGCACGCGCTGTGCAAGGTCGAGGACCTGGATCCCGATAATTATGGAATCCCCGCGGGCGCGCGCTGCGCCGGCGTCGTGTGCGACATGAACTGCCACCCGGCGCAGCTCGTCGAGGTGCTGGCGCCCCTGCTCAAGCGCTTGGCCCCGGGCGCCGCCGTCGTGCTCACGCTCAAGTTCGGGGGGCGCGGCCACGGCGCCATGGGCGAGCGGCGGAAGCGGACCTACTGCGCGGAGATCCTGCGCGACCTCGATGCCTGCGCGGGGCCCTTCGAGCCCGACTGCGCGCTCGAGTGGCTGGTCTCGAACACGGACCGCGAGCGCACCTTCATCGCGCGGCGGCTTTTGGAGTAACTCTACTAGTTATGGATCACCCGCGCACATATCTTAGCACATGGCGTGCCCGCCACCGACGCGCCTCACGCCTTGCATGTCTCGCCGTCGGGCACGTCATCATCTCCGAGGAAGGTTTCGAGGACGTCAGGCACCTTCAACTTCTTTTTCTGGGGCTGGGCGACGAGCTTGGGGAGGACGTCGAGGGGCACGACGACGTCGATGTCCCGTTGCCTCCCTGCTAAGTTGTCGGCGCAGCAGTTGAGGACGGTGTACCAGGAATCGTCGGTCTGGTGGCCCGGGTGGTGGACATGGGCCCAGTTGCCTTTTTTAGTCCTCGAGGCCTTGGCCTCGGCGTAGGCCTTGACGAGGGCGGGGTGCTTGAATTTTGCGGCTCCTACCGCAAAGGCGAGCGCGTTGAGGAAGTCTGCGAGGAAGACGCAGTCCGTGCAGTCCTTCGGCAGCGTTTGGCAGCCGAGTGCAAAGCCGTACCCTTCGGCGCCCACGTTCCGAGAGTCTTCGTGGTCGCGATGCCGAGCCACGAGCCGCGCAGACGTCGCTCCGGCCGCCACGAAGACGCACGCGTGCCACCCGGTGCTCGATCCATCTGTGCTGCAGTACGCCCGACTCTCGACGCGCTCCAAACTCGTCGCTTGAGCGAGCCATTTTCGCGTGGCGACGGAAGCCGGGTTCGTCGAGTGCATCAGTTCGCCCTGCCTCAGCGTCAGGCCGCTCTCCGCTGCGTTCGCTTCAACCTTGCTCACAGCGCCACCACCTGCAGGCTCGTCCACGGGCTCGGGCGCGGACTGCACCGGTTCAGTGGAGGTCTCCACCTTCCGGCGCTTCACGAACCGATCCATAATGCACGACGCCACTCGAGTATAGAGGCAGAGGCACAGCAGTGCACGACGTTCAAAACCCAAAAGACCCACTTACTAGTAAGCGCAATTGCGCACGGATTTTATTCGATGCGAGTAGCCGGGTTCCGGGAACGGCGTACAAACGGGGTTGCGCGGCACTGCTGAGCCGCTGGCTGCAGCGATGCTGCGCCTAACAGCACCCGTACTGGTTCTCCGCTGCGCTGCAGGAGCAGCTTGCGATATGTCCACCTATTATGCAGATGTAGATATGACGCTGACGGGCAGCGCTCTGCGCGCGGCGCTACACGCGCGCGGCAAGTCGCCTCACAATGTGATTCCTTACACAAGCACCGCTACGGACGTTTGGGATGCGTTGAAAGAGATCGATGCCGATCCATCTAACACGGACAACGTCCGCGGAATCTACTCGCGCCGCTCGATGCCTGATTCGCTTAGCGGAGACTCGGACGGCTGGAATCGCGAGCACAGCTGGCCGAAGAGCTGCGGCGTGGGCTATTCGGGTCCCGATTTTAGTGATTTGCACCACCTGTTCCCCGCGGACTGGGGTGTCAACTCGGCGCGCGGCAACAAGGATTTCGGGGATTGCGTCTCCGAGGGCACGGCGACGTGCGCGACGCCAGCGCATGCGGACGCGCCGAACACGGCAGACGACGTCGATAGTTTCCTGCCGCCGCCGTCGACTAGGGGCGACATCGCCCGGGCGGCGTTTTATATGGTGACGCGCTACGACGGTGGCGAGGCGAACACCGAAGCGTTGCAATTAGTGGACGGCTGCGGCTGCGCGGAGTCGGGCCGGCTTGCAAGCTACGCGTGGCTGCGCCAGTGGCACGAAGATGATCCTGTAGATGATGCGGAGCGACTGCGCAATTCCCAGATCTGCACTGATTATCAGGGCAACCGCAATCCGTTTGTCGACATGCCCGAATTGGTCGCCGCGGTCTTCGACGCCGCCGAGGAGGCACAGATCCGAGCGGACGCGTGTAATGACGACGGCGGCGGCGCATCGGACGATGGCTTCGACGGGTCCGGCGCCGACCGCGTCACCGCCGGAGATGTATTAGTCGTCGGAGCCAAGTTCGATAATCCCGACGACCTCGTGATCGTCTTTCTCAAATCGTTCCCCAACGGCGTCGCGCTGACGGTCACGGATAACGGCTGGCTCTCGTCGAGCGGCTCCTGGTGCGACAACGAGGGCGTGTTGGCTTTGAGCCTCGCGGGTCCCGTCGCCGCCGGCCAGACGGCGACGCTCGCGGACATGGACTCTGTGAGTGGTTTCTTCGCCCTTTCGGCGAGCGGCGATCAGATCTTCGTGGTCCAAGGTGGCGAGGCCATGACTGGCTTGCATACCGGCGGCGACTGGTCGGACGCGACCGACTCCTCCACATCCGCCCTGCCTCCCGGCCTCGCGGACGCCTCGATCACGTTCGAGGGCAAGGCGGACGCCTATTGCTACGACGGACCGCGGTCGGGAACGAGTTCCGAGCTCCGCGACGCGCTCACCGATTCGTCGCAGTGGACGGAATGCGCGGAGCTCGACGACACTTCTTTCTTCGTCAGCGACGCGGCTGGTGGATTGAACTCCGCCGCCGCAACGACGTCTGCTGCGGCCGCGGGAGTCTTCGGGGCCGCGGCGGTTGTGGCTATGTGGTGACTCAGGCTCCTGTGTAAGTGAAATTTATTATGTTATTGCTACTTGGATAAGTACAGAGAGGACGATTATATCGAGAGGAGCAGCTATCTTGCACGCGACGCAAGAACCCGCACCTCCAATAAAAGGTGCAAAAAGCAACAGCGCGACTTTAGAGAGCTCAAGCGCGACCAAAAACGGACCTGCTGACGCTTAACTCTCGCTGCGCAGTGCCCCTGTGTGTGCTTGCCTGCCAGAAGCGAGAATCTCGCAACGATGGCGTCTCTAGTTAGCGCCACCGTCGAAACTGCAGCCGTCGGCAAAAGCTCGCCGCGGCGCACCAGCAACATGTCCCAGGCCTCCGTGGCCTCGTCGCGCCAGTCCTTCGCCAGCGAGTACAGCTACCGCGACAGCGACGGCGAAACGCCCCTCAAGGCCGCCTACAACGAGGCCGACGCCCTCGCGGCGGCGCTGAAGGAGTCCGAGCAGGAGGAGGCCTTCGACCGCATCGCGAAACAGCTCGAGCAATCGAAGATCGAAGAGGGCGAGGCCGAGGAGGCACCGGCGGACGAGGTCGCGTCCGAGGCCGGCAGCGACGCCGACGAACCGCTCCCGTCGCGGGCGGCGCTCGCCGCCGTCCAGAACTTGTCGGCGCCGACGCTGACCAAGCAGGGCAAGCAGGCCGCCTGCGTCCAGGGCTCGGGCCCGGACCGCGGGAGCTCCGGAGCGCTCTTCGCGGGCCCGCCGTCGCCGGTCCCCAACTGAGTCGTCCACAAGGGACGCACGACCAATAAAACCTTACTAATTATCCGCTCCAGGCCTCCTCGGGCGGGTCCGCCGGCGGCTGCACGGGCGGCGGCACCGGCCGCTCGGGGCTGGGCTCGTTGTTGAGCAGCGCGAGGATGTCCGGGTCGCGGGCGTAGTCCTCGAAGCGGGAGCGGTGGGACGGGTCCAGCTCGAGCTCCCGGCGGAAGAGCTCGAGGGCCCGGGGCCGGTTCTCCCGGCCCAGTTCCAAGTTGCCCCAGTTCTGGTAGGCCCCCACGCAACCGGGATCCAGCTCCACGGCGTTCGCGTAGGCCTCGACCGCCGGCTCCAGCTGCCCCCGCCCGCGCCGCGCCAGGCCGACCTGCACCC
>Ga0114994_10000358_pt1 | contig 29723 bp, 26 predicted proteins | sample ArcticOcean_MG_C_9_FD_87043 | JGI IMG/M metagenome (GOLD analysis project Ga0114994, IMG submission 87043) | Marine microbial communities from western Arctic Ocean - ArcticOcean_MG_CB2_152 | ecosystem: Environmental > Aquatic > Marine > Oceanic | place: Arctic Ocean: Canada Basin | collected...
CCAAAGATCTTATGGACTATACTTTAAGAGAGCAGGTCTTAAGCTCATATAATTTTACCGCATCGATTGAAGTTGCCTTAAAAGAATTTTGTCCAGATAATATAATTCTCCTCGGCCCTGGAAATTCTTTAGGAGGAGCGATTGGCCAAATAATGATTGAGAATCATTGGTTAAGTATTGGGTCAAAAATAGATTTTGTTGAGAAGCAAAAAGAAGATCCTTTTTTAATATCAATGGGTGAGGAATCTCAACGAAGGTTGGTATGCTAGAGAATAGAAAAATTGAAATTCTTGATTCAACTTTAAGAGAAGGCGAACAAACACCAGGAGTTCTTTTCACGTTAAACGAAAAAATAGATATTGCCAAGAAAATTGATTTATTTGGTGTTGATTTTATTGAAATAGGTCACCCTGCAGTTGCGCCAGATATTTATGAAGCAGTTGAAGCGCTAAATTCACTTGAGCTAAATTCAAAAAAAATAGTTCATGGTCGAGCTACAAAATCAGATATTAATGATGCCAAAATTTTAGATGTCGAATGGATTGGTATCTTTTACGGGACATCGCCTTTAAGTCGAAAATACAAACATAACGTAAATAAAAAAGAAGCTTTGAACCAAATTGAGAGTTCAATTAAGTACGCGAAAGATCAAGGCCTTAAATTAAGGTTTACCGCTGAAGATTCAAGCCGAACCGAAATAGATTTTTTAATCGAAGTTGGGATTCTTGCTCAGAAAGCAGGTGCTGATAGATATAGTTTAGCCGATACTGTAGGTTGTCTCACTCCAACAAAAATAAAAAATATAATAAAGAGAATAACCTCGCAATTAGACATTCCTGTACATGTTCATTGTCATAATGATTTTGGAATGGGTACAGCTAACTCACTTTCAGCTATTGAAGCTGGAGCACAATGTATTGATTTATCTATTAATGGACTAGGTGAAAGATCTGGGCTTCCTCCTTTAGCAGAGGTTGTTGCTGCATTGGTCAATATCTATAAAATAAAAGATCATTCATGGAAGCTAAAAATGATTCCTGAATTAACAAATATGCTTAATGAGATCTGTAACTCGAGTTCAAATTTTAACCAACCAATAATTGGGAAAAATGTATTTACCCATAAGGGTGGTATACATGCAAAATCTGTATTGAAAAATCCTAAGACCTACGAGCCTTTTTCACCAGAAATAATTAGTAGAAAAAGAAGGTTCGTAATAAACAAATATTCAGGAAAATTTATTTTAAAGGAGAAGCTTAAAAATCTTCAACTAAAATTGACAAAGGTTGAATTAGAGAATCTATTAAAAGAGATTAAATCTTTTAAGCTTAAAAATGACTGGTCAGATGATGAGCTCTATAACTTAGTGAATAATACTAAAGAGAGTTCATAGTCTCTATTTGTTCTACTGCTGCAAGACCAACTTCATAGCCTTTATTTTTATTGTTATTCCCAGATCGAGCAAAAGCTAAATCTTTATTTTGACAGGTCAAAACTCCAAAAAGAATTGGAATATTACTGTTAATCGTAATATCCATCATTCCGTTAGAAACGGCTTGACAAATAAATTGATAATGATCTGTTTCACCTCGTATTACGCATCCAAGAGTTATTATGGCATTATAGACATTTTTATGAATTAATGAATTTGTTAACCCAGGAATTTCAAATGCACCAGGAACTTTGAAAATTTTGATATTATCCTTGCTTATATCTTTTTCTTCTAGTGCCTTCATGCAGCCTTTTAGTAGGCCCTCTGTTACAGGAGTGTTAAATGTACTCATTACTATTCCAATCATCAGCTTAATAAGTGTCCTAGCTTTTGTTTTTTAGTCTTAAGATATTTTTCATTACTTTCTCCTGCTTCTATTTCTATTGGCTCGCGAGCTATAATTTCTAATCCATGTCCTTTAAGGCCAACTAATTTTTTAGGATTATTCGTTAAAACAGTAATCTTAGTTGCACCTAGATCTTTAAGAATCTGAGCTCCAACGCCATAATCTCTTAGGTCAGGCTTAAATCCGAGTTTCTCATTTGCCTCTACAGTGTCTAACCCTTCTTCTTGAAGTTTGTAAGCTTTGATTTTATGTTTTAGACCTATTCCTCGCCCTTCTTGTCTGAGATAAACGATAATTCCAGATCCATTCTGGTTAACTGCGTTGATTGCTGCATCCAGCTGGTCTCCACAATCACACCGAAGAGAATGAAATACATCTCCCGTTAAGCACTCTGAATGCATTCTGACCAAAACTGATTTACTCGATAAATAATAGCCCTTAGTAAGAGCAAGATGGGAGTGGTTATCAAAGATTCCTTCATATAAATGTAGTTTGAAATCTCCTAATTTAGTTGGAAGGTTAATTTCCTCAACTTTTTCTACTAATTTTTGCCTTTTACGTCTGAAATGGATTAAATCAGATATTGAGATAATTTTCAAGTCATGTTTTTCAGCAAATTTCTGAAGTCCTTCTCCCCTAGACATGGTACCATCATCATCGATTATTTCACAAATAACACCACTTGGTTTCAAACCAGCAAGAACAGATAAGTCAATACTGGCCTCTGTATGGCCTGCTCTTCTTAAAACGCCACCTTCTTTTCCAACAATCGGGAAAATATGACCCGGTCGAGCTAGTTCTTTTGCTTTTGATTTATCATCAATAAGAACTCTAACCGTTTCAGAACGATCAAATGCTGAAATACCTGTTGTCGTATTTTCTCGAGCATCGACACTTACAGTAAAATTTGTTTCATGTAAGCTTGTATTCTTATTTTGTATTGGTTCTAAATCTAGTTCGGTAGCCCTTTCGTTTGTTAACGAAACACATATTAAGCCACGACCTTCTTTTGCCATGAAGTTTATTTTTTCTGGAGTGACTAGTTCTGATGCCATTACTAGATCTCCTTCATTCTCTCGATCTTGGCTATCAACAACAATAATCTGTTTTCCATTCCTAATATCTTCTATCGCCATTTCAATTGTACTAAATATCATTTTTTGCTCCCATGATACTTTCTAAGTATTTACCTAGAATATCTACTTCAACATTTATAAAATCACCGATTTTTTTTTCTTTCCAGCTTGTCACAGAGATAGTATGAGGTATCAGTGCCACTGAAAAAGAATTTTCAAATTTATTAGCAATCGTTAGGCTGATACCATCTAAACAAATTGAACCTTTTTCAACGATATATTTTTTAATCTTATTATTTAATTCAAATTCCCATACTGCTGATTTTTCATTGATTATAATTTTTTTGACTTTTGAGATTGTGTCAATATGTCCTTGGACGATATGACCACCCATTCTGGATGTTGGTAAAAGTGCACGTTCTAGATTAATAAGATCACCGACCTTCCATAATTTTGCATTTGTTCTATCTAAAGTCTCATTGACTAATTGTACGTTGAAGTACTCCTCTTCTAAATTAGTAACTGTAAGGCAGATACCAGAACAAGATATACTATCATTCACTTTTAAATCAGATCGTACCTTCGATGCTTTTATTCTCAATTCTAGACCATCTGCATTTTTAATGATACCAGAAATTGTACCTGTTTCTTCGACTAGTCCTGTAAACATTAATAACCTTTTAAATATGTTACTTTTATATCATTATCAAATTGTTCAATCTTATCTAAAGTTAAATTGAGGTTATCCTTTAATTTTTTCATTCCATTATATAGAGGTTTTCCTTCTCCAATCATTTTAGGGGCATAATAAATTTGTAATTCATCGTATAAATTGGCATCAATAAAATATGAGATTGTTTGACCTCCACCTTCGACATATAATGATTGAATTGATAAATCATATAATTTTTTTAAAATAATGCTTACGTTTTCAATCGGTTTTTTACTATTGAGTATATCTGAAAATACAATTGGATCTGACTTAAATACATTCGCTTTATGATCTAATTTGTTTTTTGGATCAATTATAATGATGCGCGGATTTTTACCAAGGCCGTGGCTGGTTAATGATGGATTGTCAAATTCTATGGTTTTTCGACCTACCATGATTGCATCACAACAAGACCTTGCTTTATGCCCAGAAGTTCTAGATTCTTGACAGGTTATCCATTCTGAATTACCATCTTTTTCTGCTATAACTCCATTCAAAGTGGACGCAATTTTTAAAATTATATATGGGCGTCTTTTTTCAAAAAAAGTAAAAAATCTTCGATTTATTTTTTTTGCATTTTTAGAGCAGATCCCCGTTTCAACAATGATTCCATCCTTAATTAGTTTCTTTACTCCACCTTTTGCTATTGGATTCGGATCTAGATTAGCGATAACCACTCTTTTGAAAATATCAGGTGTGATTAAATCAATGCAAGCATCTGTTTTCCCTTTATGAGTACAGGGCTCAAGAGTCACATATAAGGTACATCCTTTTAATGTGGATGGCATATTTTCAATAGCCATTACTTCAGCATGTTTCCCCCCAAAATCTTGTGTATGCCCCCATGAAATAATTTTATCATCATGAACGATAACTGCACCTACTTTTGGGTTTGGGTATACCTCAGGGGAAGCCTTCAGAGCTTCATCTAAAGCGGCACTCATATATTTTACATCATTTTTATACATTATTTTTATGTAATTATGAATAAACCTTGATTTTTCAACTACTTTTTGGTCTTAATATTAATAAATAAATTTGGACAATTATGAAAGCATACGGACCTGATTTTTACAACATAACAGATTTGTTAACATCTGAAGAACTATTAGTACAAAAGACCGCTTATGAATTTGTACAAAATGAGTTTATGCCTCTAATACAAGAACATCACGAGAATGGGACTTTTCCGCTTGATTTGATACCTAAGCTTGGGCAACTTGGATTTATAGGTTCTTCATTACCAGAGGAATCAGGTGGATCAGGAGTCAGCAACGTTGCTTATGGTTTAATCCTTCATGAACTTGAAAGAGGCGATACCGGACTGCGATCATTTGCAAGTGTTCAAGGCTCTCTCGTAATGTATCCGATACATAAATATGGCTCAGATGAACAAAAGAAAAAATGGTTACCGGGCTTAGGATTAGGAACAAAAATTGGATGTTTTGGACTAACTGAGCCAAACTATGGATCGAATCCTGGCGGTATGGTTACACGATGTGTAAGAGATGGAGATGATTGGATCATTAACGGTAGTAAAATGTGGATAACGAATGGTTCTTTAGCTGATGTCGCAGTAGTGTGGGCTAAAGACGAAGAAGGCTTAATTCGAGGTTTTTTAATTGAGAAAGGTATGGAAGGATTTACTTCAAGTGACCTTCATGGGAAACTTAGTTTAAGAGCATCAATTACCTCGGAACTATCATTTAGTAATGTTAGAGTTCCAGATTCATCAAGACTACCCAATATTAAAGGTCTAAAAGGTCCTCTAAGTTGTCTGACGCAGGCAAGGTACGGAATTGCATGGGGTATGGTTGGTGCTGCTACTGACTGTTACAATACTGCCGTTGAATACTCAAAAGATAGAAAACAATTTTCTAAACCGATAGCTGGTTATCAATTAACCCAAGCAAAATTAGCTGAAATGGCTACCCAAATAACAGAAGCACAATTATTAGTTCATCGTTTAGGTAGATTGAAAGATGAAAAGAAGATGACCTTTCAACAGGTTTCTATGGCGAAGAGAAATAATTGTTCGATAGCTCGAGATATTGCAAGAACAGCGAGAGAAATTTTAGGTGGTAATGGTATAATGGGTGAATATTCACCTATTAGGCATATGGTAAATATAGAATCTGTTTTTACATATGAAGGGACACATGAAATGCATACTCTTATTTTAGGGCAAGAAATAACAGGAATACCAGCATACGATAATTAAAATATTTTTTAATTTCGTACTTTTATAAAAGCTAAGACAGTAAATATCCTATTTTTAGGTGTTTATAAACAGAACTTTCTTTAAATATGCTTTTATTTAATATTTCAATTATTTAACCATCTAATATGCCAAACTTATTTTTTTTATTGCTCGTTATTTCTATTCTTACCATTATTCATGGTTATGTGATCACTCGGCTTTTGCCAGTATTTGAACTAGGCCAAATATCCTATTGGATAATATATCCTATTATTTTGATATTAAGCTTTCTTCCTATTTTTCCGATACTCTTAAGAACTCTGGGTTGGGAACATAAAATTATCGATAAATTTTCCTTGATTGGTTACACTAGTTTTGGTTTTTTCTCATTATCCTTCATGATTTTTGCTTTTAGAGATTTTACTTTGCAAATTATTTACTTTGCTGAAAATCTTTTTGGCGGTGATCCACCTATTGATAATTCGAAAAGAGATTTTCTAATAAAAATGAGTAGTATTGCTATCATTAGTTCAACAGGAGTTAGCTCCGCATTTGGATTCTATAATAGTAGACGTGGTCCAGAAGTTTTCAACCAAGATATTTTTCTACCAAATTTGCCTTTAGAATTTAATAATTTTACGATTGCACAAATTTCTGACTTGCATGTTGGTCCTACTATTAAAAAGCCCTATGTTTTAAAAGTTTTAGAAACAATCTCAAAAATTAATCCAGACGTTATTGCTGTAACCGGTGATTTAATAGATGGCTCTGTTGAACACTTAAGAAAAGACTTAGAACCATTTATGGATTTAGTTGCTCCTTATGGAACATTCTTCGTCACTGGAAACCACGAATACTATTCTGGTGTAGATCAATGGTTAGATGAAACAGATAGACTAGGAATGATTAACCTGATTAATACAAATCAAATAATTTCTAAATTAGAATCAAAAATTGTCATTGCTGGGATAACAGACTTTAAAGCTCATCAGATAAAAAAAAGTCATAAATCTTCGCCTAAAATAGCATTGAAAGATGTTCCAAAAGATCAAACTCGAATTATTTTAGCTCATCAGCCAAATAGTATTTATGCTGTTAATGAAGAGGGTGCTGATTTACAACTTTCGGGACATACTCATGGTGGCCAATTCTGGCCATTTACCTATCCTACTAAGTTGGCAAATGCTTACCTCTCTGGATTGCATAACCATAATGGAACACAAATCTATGTTAATAGAGGTACAGGATACTGGGGGCCACCACTTAGATTAGGAGTTCCTGCTGAGGTAACATTAATTCGGCTCAAATCTACAGTAGTATAGACTTTTATCTATTTTACATCTAGTTTAAAATATGGAAAGAAGAGATTTTTTTAAAGCTAGCGCAATTGGATTAACGATTCCCTCGACAATTATAAAGGGGCAAAAAATAAATATTTCAAAAAATAATCCAGTTATTTTATCAACTTGGAATTTTGGTTTAAACGCAAACATTGAAGCTTTAAAAGAGCTTAGAAATGGTGGCAATGCCATGGATGCAGCTGAAAAAGGGGCAATGCATGCTGAATCGGATGTTGAAAATACTTCTGTTGGATTTGGTGGGCTCCCGGATGAGAAAGGGAAAGTTACTTTAGATGCTTGTGTTATGGACCGTTCAGGGAATGCAGGGTCAGTTGCATTTTTACAAAATATTAAGCACCCTGTCTCAGTTGCTCGCAAAGTAATGGAAGAGACAAAACATGTTATGCTTGTTGGTGAAGGTGCAAATCAATTTGCAATTAAAAATGGTTTTAAAGAAAAAAAACTTTTAACCAAAAAGTCAAAAAATGAGTGGAAGAAATGGCTGCAAAATAGAAGAGAAATGACTCCGCATGAGACGCATGATACTTTATCTATTTTAGTTCAAGATAAAAAAGGTGATTTAGCTGGTGCATGTACTACAAGTGGCTGGGCTTATAAAATGCATGGTCGTGTAGGAGATAGCCCAATTATTGGAGCCGGACTTTTTCTTGATAATGAGGTTGGAAGTGCTGCTGCAACAGGATTAGGAGAGGAAGTGCTTAAGACGACTGGTAGTTTTTTAGTTGTTGAATTAATGCGTCAAGGAAGGAGTCCTCAAGAAGCTTGCGAAGAAGCATTAAAACGAGTCATCAAACGTCACAATGGAAATCCTGATTTTCAAATTGGTTATATCGCGCTTCGGAAAGATGGTGAAATAGGTTCGGCGTGTTTGAAGTGGTCTTTTGAGTATGCGTTAGCTAAAAATGGATCTAACAAGCTTTATAAAATTAATGGTTTAATACAGAGTTAATTATTAGGCTATTTTTTGAATCTTAAGCTTTTTAAGATTTCTTCCTTCTTTATCAAATTCAATTAATTCATTAATTGCATCCCACAGTTTTATTCGATGTTCAAGCGCGGATTCCCCAACCTGCATTGCCTCAATCGATTTTCTCGCATCATTCTCACATAATTCTTTCATCATTTTTAATGCTAAAGGTCCGTGCGTATCTCCATCTATTTCAATATGTCTATCTAAGTAAAACTTCAGTTTAGAATACAGCTTATTATTAGGATCTACCTCACCTAAAATTTTTATAAACATATCAGGAATAATATCTTCTCGTCCGTATGTAAAAGCCGAGGCAATTAGATGGGCTTGCTTTGTATTTATAATTTCAAAAGTAAATTGAACAAAATCTTTTATTCTAGTATCAATTTTTAGGTCTTTTAGTGCAACATCAACATCTTTATTCTTTTGAACACATTTTATAAAATGCCTAATGCTTGTTGTTTTTGCTTTGACTTCTTCCATAGCCTCAAGATACATCTCAAAGTGACTTTTTGGCTGACCAAATTGGTCTAGATCACTTTCTTCAACATGAACAATTTCATTTATAAATCTTGTTAAAATTGGATTTTTTTTAGGAGTCCAAGGAATGACAGTACCAGTTAGCTCAATTTGTAATGATTTAAGTAAAGACATAAAGTCCCAAACCGCATAGATATGTGACTCCATAAAAATTCGAACATCTTCAATGGATTTAAGATTATTATATAAGATATGATTTTTAAGATGAGTAATTAAGACTACTCGTTTTCTTTCAAATTCATGAATATTTTTATTTGGCAATTGTATCTTATCTTGTTGATTTATTAAAAGAATTAAAATGGGACATTTTATATAATAAAAATTAAAATTTTGTAATATCCTATGTCAAATATTTCTACTGTATTTAGCCAAATTTATTTTTAATTATTTAGAGTTATTGATGGAAACTCTCTGATCTCATTATCGACTTCTATATTAGCTATTCCATTGGAGCTAATACCTCGAAAGATACCATTCTGTACAATACCATTATATTTAAAGGATATCTCTTTATCTTGATGATAGCAATAGTTCGACCATTCTGCCTGAACGATAGATGTGTTATCTAAAATCTGTTCGAAATATGTTGTAATTATAGCGGCAATTAACTCTCGTTGGTTAGAGTGTCCTGTCTCTATTGATAAAGAGGTTGATTTTTCTTTAATTGTTAAGTCTAAATCTTCTTCCTTTTCATTAATATTGAGACCAAACCCAATTACCATTTTCTGTACAATTCCATTTGATATTTGAGTCTCGCAGAGAATTCCACCACATTTTTTTTCATTAATGAATATATCATTAGGCCATTTCAGTTTTGGATCAGCACCACGATTTGTTAAAGCTTTTGCAGTGGCTAAACCTGCGGCTAGCGGGATTAAAAGTGCAGTTTCAATAGGCAAAGAGTCTAAAATTATTAAGGTCATAGCTAAGCCTTTACTCGGACTCATATACCAATTGTTCGCATTGCGACCTTTACCTGCAAATTGATTATCGGTTATAATAATCATACCATTCTCAGCTTCACCCAATTTAATTAAATCCCAAGCCTCAACATTTGTTGAACCCAGTCTTTGGTAATACTCAATTTGACGACCAAAAGTTTTTGTACGAAGGTTTGCCTGAATGAGATTTGTAAAAATCATAAATATAAAAATAAGTATTTAAGTTGAAAATAAGTAAAGCTTATTGAAAAAAGAGAACCAATAATTACTTGCATTGGCGTATGGGCTTTTAAAATTAACCTTGAATAACACAATAAAAATATAAATGTAAACATGATAATTGGATATTGGGCTCCATTTAACCATAGGGCAGCTAAAGGACCTCCTAGACCAATTAAATGAATTGAAATTTTCCATTTTGTAGTTATGATCCAAACAAAACCTGTATTTAAGGAATAACAAAACATTAGCCCTTGTATAATGGGTGCAGCATCTAAATATCTTAAAAGTAAAAAACCAATTCCATGATATATGACACCAAATGATATTAAAGAAAGTCGCTCATGCCTAATAATGCCATTATAATCAGATAGAGTTCCTATCTTTTTCAAATAAATAGCTGTTGCAAGAACTGAAATTCCAGGGAGTATTGAAATGAAAAGTATTTTATAGTCTACGAAAATACCTGCAAAAGTAAGGTTAAGAATTGTAAATGTTGTTATCTCAACGACTAACGGATGGAAGAATTGTGATATCAGATATGCGAGGTTAATCAAATCTTTTTATCTGGAATTAATATTCACCAAAAACACTTCTGAGTGTATCTGAAATTTCACCTAATGTACATTCATTTTTAACACATTTAATTATAGAAGGCATTACGTTTATTTTACTCTTAGCAATTTTTTTTAATTTTAGAAGTTGTTGTTCAACTTGGATATTATTTCGACTTCGCTTTATCTTTTTAAGAGATGAAATTTGTTCTTCTACTTTTAGAGGATCAATCTCATGCAATATAGGATCTAGCTCGTTTTCATTTTTAAATTTATTTAACCCTAAAATTATTTTACTATTATTTTCAATATCTTTTTGATACTCATAAGCACTTGCTGATATTTGATTCTCCATATAACCACTCTCAATAGCTGAAATAGATCCACCTAAATTATCAATTTCATCAATGATAGACATCGTTTCTTCCACATAGTTACGAGTCATATCTTCAATAAGGTAACTACCTCCAAAAGGATCTGGATGATTTGATATTCCACTTTCATATGCTAAAACTTGTTGTGTTCTAAGAGCTAATTTAGCAGCATCAATGGAAGGTAAGGAGAGAGCTTCGTCTTTACTATTTGTATGCAAGGATTGAGTCCCTCCTAAAACAGCTGAGAGTGCTTGCAAAGTAGTTCTTACAACATTGTTGTCTACTTCTGCAGCTGTTAGAGTAGAGCCACCGGTTTGAGTATGAAAACGAAACATATGAGCTTTTTTGGCCGTTACGCCAAAACGATTTTTCATGATATTTGCCCAAACTTGCCTAGCAGCACGAAATTTTGAGATTTCTTCTAAAAATCCATTATGTGAATTCAAAAAAAATGAGATTCTTTGGCAAAAAATATTTGGGTCTAAGCCCTTATCTATGGCCGATTGTACATATGTGATTGCATTAGCGAACGTAAAACCTAATTCTTGAGAAGCCGTGCTTCCTGCTTCTCTTATGTGATAGCCTGAAACTGAAATAGTATTCCAATTAGGCAGGTGACTAGAACAAAATTCAAAAACATCGGTGACCAGTCGGAGTGAGGGGCGAGGAGGATATATGTACGTTCCTCTGGCGACATATTCTTTTAAAATATCATTTTGAATAGTACCTTGAAGGTCCTTTATCTTTATACCGTTTTTTTCCGCTAATGCAATGTGTAAGGCCAGTAGTATTGGTGCTGTAGCATTTATTGTCATTGAAGTAGAAACCTTATCAAGAGGTATACCCTTGAATAAGTTTTCCATATTATTTAAACAGGAAATTGGGACACCGACTTTTCCTACTTCTCCTTCAGCCATAATATGGTCGGAGTCGTATCCAATTTGAGTCGGCAGATCAAAAGCGACAGAGAGTCCTTTAACTCCGTTTTTTATTAAAAACTTAAATCGTTCATTTGACTCTTTTGCTGTAGTAAAACCCGCATATTGACGCATTGTCCATAATCTATCTTTATACATGTTCTCATAGATACCGCGAGTATATGGATATTTACCAGGTTCTTCTTTTACCACTAGAGTCCTCGTTCTTGTTTAATCTTTTGATATGCATCATTAACCGATTTAAACTTTTCTTCAGCTAGTCTTTGCATCTCTACACCTAAGTGAGCAACTTTATCTGGGTGATATTTATTTGCCATTTTTCTAAAGGCTTTTTTTAATTCTTCATTAGTTGAATCTGAATTGATCTCTAAAATTTTGTACGGAGCTTCTTTATCACTTGAAAACATTGCTTTGATAGATTCAAAATCATTTTGGTTTATGTTTAAATAATTAGATATCGTAATAATTATTTTTACCTCATCTGGATGAATGTGGCCATCAGCTGCGGAAAGACCAAATAATACATGTATTAATTGAAGTCTGCTTGGATGATCCATAGAACGTTGAATTTGTCGACAAACATCTTTAAGCGGGTAATCTTGATCTAAAATATCTTTCAATACAAGCATCAACTCACGTGCTTGTTGTACACCAAACTGCTGTTTTAAAAATTGTTTAACATAGTCTAATTCAGATTTTAATAATTGACCATCAGCTTTCATTACTTTTGCAAATAAGACAAGAATTGAGACTATGAAGTCTGCAGGCTTTGTTGAGTTTTGATTATTTGGAAAACTATTTGAGCTACTCCATTGCCCTTTGTTATTATCGCCCATAGATGCAATCGCGTAGCCAAAAATAGCACCAATCGGGCCACCAAAAGCCCAGCCTAAACCACCCCATAATAATTTTTTATTCAATGACATTAATATTTTTCTCTTTGTTGCTATAAAATTACATTAATAATTTTATTAATGGGAGTATCTCGAACCGGTTTTGATCTATTTTAGAATCCCTTATATTTTGATGTGAATATTCCTTGGCGAATTAGATTCCTATTTTGGTGGTATTTAAATTTTAGATACAGATTAGAAGATGGTGAATCATTTAAAATACACAAAACAGGCAGAGGTGTATCCAACATTCTATTTCTTTTACCCGTTAAAAAAAGTGATGCGCAAATTGCATCCCATTTTATTAAAAAACGCAAAAAAGAGGACTCTCTCAAACGAAACTATTTTGTCCATGAAAAAGCTTTAACATTTTACTCTAATGAAATTTTAGCCGATTGTATTATTTACAATGATGATGATTTAAGTTGGTTAGGTATATTAAAAACAACATCAATAATTAATCAAATTAATAAAAAAGAATATGATGCTTTGGTTGATCTCAATCAAAATTATGATAGAGTAATCTCATTAGTCTGTCTAAAAATTAATATTCCTATAAAAGTTGGTTTTCAATCTCCTTTAGCAGATAATCTATATACATTAGTTGTGCAGCCAGAAGAGAATGGTCTTTTAGAAAAAAAATATAAATTGATTGAAACATTATTAAATATAAATCAAGATATCTAAGACGAAAGCTTTACTATAAATGAAAAGTAAAAAAAATATATATTTAAATAGATTCTAAAAGTATTGCCAACGGTAATACTCGAGACTATATTATCCGCCGGTTTTAGAGAGAAAAAAATATGCTTGAAGGTTTAATCTGCCCCGTATGTGAAAACACAATTGATGAGATTGATTTAAAAGACTCATTGAAATGTCCTAGTTGTTCAGTGGATCTAAAAAATAGAAAATTTTTAGATTTTCTTGAATTTCTGATGGCGAATGGTATCGTTGAGAATCTAGACTTCTTTGATCCAGAAGTTTACAGTGATGATGTCGAGGATCTTGATCAGACAACCACCGAAGAAGGTGACCCTAGTGAATATGAAAAGAAAAAAGATCTTTTCAATATTTATGAAAATGAACTGCATCCTAAAAATATTGAGGAGCATGAGGGTATCAAAGACTACACTCAATTTGATGGAATAAATGATGATTGGGAAGAATTTAACGAACGTGGTACTTCAAGTAAAAGCTCATAGGCCAATAAATGGAAAAAGATAAAAAAAATATTCAACAAATTAATATTGAACTTGATGAAAAAATAAGTTCCGGAGAATATGCAAACTTTGTTGTGGTAACACACTCGCCCGCTGAATTTGTTATGGATTTCACTCGTATTCTTCCAGGCCTACCCAAAGCAAAAGTACATTCAAGAATCATAATGGCTCCGCAGCATGTGAAAGCTTTTTTAGGTGCACTTAATGACAATATTAAAAAATTTGAATCAAAGCATGGTGAGATAATTATGCCAAAGCGAAATGAAGGTTTTTCTCCATTTAATGTGAAACCACCAGAGGATGGTCTTCCTAATTAAAATTTAAATATTGGTGAGGTAGTTCCATACCAAACCCATGTCCTTCCTTTTTTCAGTTCTCTTATCTTTATCTTCGCCCATCCCGTTAATACTATCCAACCAAGAGTGTATCCAATAAGTCCTCCTACAATTACATCACCTGGATAATGTACTCCAACATATACTCTTGAAAATGCAATGATAAAGGCAAGACTAAATAGAGTTCTTTTATATCTATTGTAAAAATAAGAGAGAATAACAGCTAAGCCATACATATTTGCTGCGTGATTTGAAGGCATGCTCCACTTACCGCCTTTATGAACTAGTAAATGAAGACCATCTAGATTTAAATGTGAAGGTCTTACTCTTTCAATAAAAGGTTTTATATATTGAGCACAAAAAAAATCAGCTAATCCGAGGGTTATGAATATTAAAATAAGAGAAATTCGACCTTTCTTTTTTCCAATAGTACTTAAAAATAGAATCAGAAATAGTATCGGGAAAATCCAATTATCTTCTTCGGTTAGAAATGGTATTACTTTATCTAAAATGGGATTAGACAGGTTATTATGAACCCATAAAAGAATTGATTGGTCAACGTATTTAATTTTTTCAATCATTCATTCGTCTTTTTATAATTTTATTAGAACTCTGCCAGTTTGTTTTCCAGCAATTATTTTACTGATTTCAGGTAATAAATCATCTAAATCCACTTCTTTACACATTGATTTTATGTTTTTAATTCTCCAAGCATTTGCAAAATTATTCCAGATATTTTCTTTTGTATTAATGGATGCTTCTGCTGAATCTATACCAACTAATGAATTGCTTCTAAGTATAAAAGGAAATACGCTCGTTTCAAATTTTGCTCCTGCTACATTTCCACATACAGCAATAATACTATTATATTTCATGCTTGCTAAAACAGCTGATAAAATATTTCCACCAGCAACATCAACGGCTGCACTATAAAGAGCTTTATTTAAAGGAAACTTAGTAGAATTTAAAAAATCATCTCGTAAAATAACTTTTTCTGCTCCCAATGTTTTTAAAAAATTTGTTCCTTCTTTTTTACCTGTAACTCCAGTGACTTTAGCACCCAATGAGGATAATACTCTGACCGCAATGCTTCCAACGCCTCCAGTTGCACCAGTAACGATAACACTGAGATTCATTAGTTTTAATTTTTCAGCGATAGCAGATATTGATAAACCAGCTGTTAAACCAGCTGTCCCAATCATCATAGCCTCTTTCGTAGATAGGGATGCTGGGCATTTAACAGCCCACTTACTAGGTACTCTAATATACTGTCCAAACCCACCTGAAGTATTCATACCAAGATCATACCCCGTAATAATAACAGCTGTACCAGCAGGGAAAGACGTATTGGAAGACTCTTCGACAACACCAGCAGCATCAATACCTGGAGTGTGTGGGTAGGCGCGTGTAACCCCTTTTATACCAGTCGCTGACAAAGCATCTTTATAGTTTAACGATGAGTATTCGACCTTTACCAAGAGCTCATAATTGGGTAAATCACCAATCGCTCTTTTGGTGATTCTATTTATATATTTTCCATTATTATTTAATGATGTGGTTAATGCTTTAAAATATTTACTCATTTATTTTTCTCTAGTAAATCTTAAATTTGCTAATCATTCATCCAGCCGGGCTTTCTTTTTTCAAAAAAAGAGGAAAAACCTTCGCGCCCCTCTTCATGTATTACACAGTCTGAAAAGTATTCTGCTGCTTTAGTTACATTAATATTATAATTTGAGAAAAGGACTTCTTTTGTTATTGCAATAGCATTTGGAGAGCATTTTTCAACCTTTTCCTTAATAGTCATTATGTGCTTATTTAATTCTTCATCATTTTCAGCAAGATAATCAACCATCCCCATTTGATATCCTTTATCACCATCGAAGACTGTTCCCATTAATAAAAGTTTTCGACCTTGTCTAAAACCAAATCGATTTAAAACATATGGAGCTATTTGAGCAGGGGTGAGGCCTATTTTAGTCTCTGTGAGTGCATATTTAGCATTAGACATACTGATAAGAAAATCTGTTGTACATGCAATTCCAAAAGCTCCAGCCATTGCAGCTCCTTCCACCACGGAGACTGTTATTTGTGGAGTTTTACTAATTAATTCAAAAAGTTCACCTACTTTTTTACTCATTTTTAAAGCTAAATCCCGGGATTCATTTCCTGAATTAGCAATTTTTTTTAGATCATTTAAGTCTGCTCCAGCACAAAAAACGCCTCCTTTTCCTCTAAAAATAATTCCTCGAATAAACCTATTATCCTTTATGGATTCTAAAGTGCATTTTATTTCTTCTATTAGATCTTCCGAAAGGGCATTACGTTTTTCAGGTCTGTTGAGCCAAATAGTTAACCAGCTATTTTTTAATTCTAGAATACAGTTCTGAGTCTTAGGTAATGTCATATTGCTCATATTTTATAATCCTAACTTTGATTTATCTGCGATAGATGATGTAACTGGAATCTCATATTCTAGAATTTGCTGAGCATAAGATTTACCTTGGGGATCAATATTTAGACTAGACATTCCGCCACCCCCTAAAGAATTTTTCAATAAAAAATTTAAACCAGAGATTCCAGGAACATCCCATGATTTAACTTTTCCATTTAAAACATGTTCAAAATAAAGAGCAACCGTTTTTTCTGTTAAAGCATTTTGAATAAATGGCAGATATTCGGAGCGTCTAGCGATAATACCGATGTTCGCATGATCTCCTTTGTCTCCACTTCGAGCATAAGCTAACTGGATCAATGGTACGGTCTTATCAAGGGTTAGTTCTTGTAGACTAGGTAATACTCTACTTTTATTTATTGGTGCTTCGAGGCCCTTTATTGAGTGAATTGATATAAGCTTTTTTTTGTCATTAAAGTCTACACCAACTCTAACTTTATTTTTGTTGAGTAAAAATGAAAATAAGTGAATAGAACGTGATACTCTAGGGCGCCCGCCCATATAATTCATAACGCCCGCAGCCATTCCTGTAACAGCCTGTGCAATTTCTTTTGAGAATAAAATAAGTGCTTCTTTTTTCTCGTGCTTTGCCATTATTCGTAGAACAATTTCTTTTGAATCTAGATTTATTCCCTTTGATCCATAAATAGAATTTGTTCCGATAAGATCAAACTTACTTTCGCTAAATGGGGCAAAATTATTCTCACGAAGAATCCGGAGAGATTTTTTAATTATTGCATTTGCTATTATTTCACCTTTCTTTTTTGCTTTCATACCTCCAATTACAAGTTTCCCGATCACATTATATCCATTCATATAGGTTGCTGAAACTTTGTATGTGTCAGTAGGGGGGAGTCCTTTTGCATTCTTTAGTTGAACTAAATTATTACCGAGGTCCTTTATTGTGACTTGAGAAAAATCACATATTACATCTGGGAGGATGTAGTGAGAGGGATTCCCAATTTCATATAAAAGCTGCTCCCCAACAGTGCCAAAACTAACCAAACCTCCGGTTCCAGCTGGTTTAGTTACGGTGAAATCACCATTCGACTCTACCTCGACTATCGGGAAACCCATATTATCAAATCCTGTAATATCTTCCCAATCAGTATAGTTACCACCAGTACACTGTGCTCCGCATTCAATAATATGTCCAGCGAGGCTTCCACTTGCTAAAAGGTTGTAGTCATTATATTTCCAATTAAACTCATACATTAAAGGTCCTAAAACCATTGCACTATCCACACAGCGGCCTGTGATTACAATGTCTGCACCTTCTTCTAGCGCAGAGACAATTCCAGCCGCGCCAAGATAAGAGTTTATACTTAATACTTTTTCAGGAAGAGAAGCATTGCTATCGATTTCTTTTAAACTTAATTTTTTTAAATTGACTAAGTCATCAAGTAAGTTATCACCATATACAACCGCAATTTTTAATTTGAGTCCACTTTTTTCAGCCTCTTTTATCAATGCTGATCTGCAGGACTCAGGGTTGATACCTCCTCCGTTGGATATCACTTTAATTTTATTTTTATTTATATCTTTTAATAGTGGTGAAAGTTGGGTCACAAAATCAGTGGCATATCCTAGGTCTGGATTTTTTGTTTTAGCTCCCGCCAAGATTGACATCGTTACTTCAGCTAAGAAATCGAATACTAAATAATCAATGTTATTGTCATCAACAAGTTGCTTTGCTGCCGTTGAAGTATCACCCCAAAACCCGGAAGCACATCCAATACTGACTTTTTTATTGTTTGGCATAGTCTTTAATCCTTGTGGATAATAGTTCTATCCATATTTTTCAATGATTCACCTAATGTTCTCATTAAAATATTCGCAGAATCTATACCCTTGATGGTCTCAACACTTTTTCCCGCTGAGTAAAATTGTTTTTTATTATTTTTATTCCCAGATGATTTTTGCTTAGAAAGGTATTTTAAATATAAAATAGATTTAATATTTAACAATGTTCGTGTTGTATGTTTGAAAGGGCTCTTTAAAAGTGTTCGGATAATCCAATTATTGTCTGACTTGAAATTATCCGACTTTATAACCGATACCGGAACTCCTGAAAAACGTTTTGTTGTCACAATATCATTTTCAGAAGCTTTAATTATTGCTCCTTTCCAGTCTTCAGGTGTGTTGCATTCATTTGTTGCTATAAATCGTGTTCCCATTTGAACGCCATCGTAACCCAAGTTCATGGCTTTGTTTAATTCTATTCTACTACCAATACCTCCAGCACAAACCAATGGTTTACCAAGTCCTGAAAGTTCTTCAAACAAATTTTCCATTGATGAAGGGCCTAGATGTCCACCTGCACGATTATTGACGCAAATTAAACCATCTATTCCTGCATCGATACCTTTTCGAGCCCATTGTTTGTTTGTAACGTCATGATAAACACGTCCTCCTACTTGATGAACTCGTTCACAAACCCAATCCGGTTTGCCAAGAGAAGTAACAAAGAATCGAATACCTTCTTCAAGTGCAATATCGATCCAAGAAGACATACGATTCATATATTTCTTACTGCCTTTTTCAATTAAAGCATTAAAACCAAAAGGTTTGGATGTTTTTGACTTTATATATCGAATGCCATCTTTCAAATCCCATCCATGCACATATGTTAGTGAGACGGGTTGCATTATAGCCATACCGCCACCTTCTGCAGCCGCAGCAACTAGTTCAGGGTTAGAGCAAGGGTACATTGCTCCACAAATGATTGGATATTCTACACCCGTATGTTCAGTTAGTTTTGTTTTCATAATATTGCTTCTTAAAAAATAGTCTGTTCTTGAATCATTTTAATTAAAATTTTTGGAGGTGTAAATCGTTTCCCATATCTTTTTGAAAGCTCTTCAGCTCGATTTTTAAACGGTTCCAAACCATAGTCATTTACAAATTGTAAAGTACCACCTTTAAAAGAAGGAAAGCCCCATCCTAAGATACTTCCAACATTAGCATCGGCAACTGCAGTGATAACATTTTCTTCGTAACAAAGAATACTTTCAATCGCCTGAGAAAAGTAATAACGATCAATAATATCTATTTCACTTATTTTATTTTTACTTAAAGGAAAATGTTCTGTTAATTGAGGCCATAAATATTTTTTCTTATTTTTCGGATATTCATAAAAACCACCAGAATTAGATCTACCAGTCCGCTTTATATCTGAAACCATAAATTTCATGACTCTATCCCATGGCTCAACGGATAAATCTTCTTTATTTGATGGTTGCCTCTTTTTATTTTGAGTCCTGATATGAGCCGCAAGAGAAATATTAATTTCATCTAGAATTGCAAGTGGCCCGATAGGATAGCCTGCTTTTCTTCCAGCACTTTCAATGTCCTGAGCCGAAACGCCTTCTTCTAGAAGAGCCATACCTTCACAGGTATACCGTTCAAAGACTCTAGTGGTATAGAATCCCCTACTATCATTGACGACGATTGGGATTTTATTAATTTGCAAAACATAGTCAAAAGCTTTTGCTAAAGTTTCCGGACTCGTTTTTTTTCCTTTGATAATTTCAACAAGTTTCATTTTGTGAACTGGTGAAAAAAAATGTAAGCCAATAAAGTTATTAGGTCTTGAATAATTTTTGGCTAGTTCTGAAATAGGAATTGTTGAAGTATTGGATGCAAAGAAACCATCAGCATTTATTTCTTTTTCCGCTTTTTTAGTAACTTTTCCTTTTAGATCTTGATCCTCAAAAACCGCTTCAATAATCAATTCACAACCGCTCAGATCTTTATAGTTTGATGTTGCTGTTATCTTGGCGAGGGTGTTTTCAACTTGATTCTTATTGAAATTACTGTTTTTACTTTTCTTTTCTAAAATATCTCGAATTTTAGACAAACCAATTTCTGCATTTTGCTGATTTGAGTCGATCATGACAACATCCATTCCTGCCAATGCCGAGACATATGCAATCCCATGACCCATGAGTCCTGATCCTAAAACTCCAATTTTAGATAAAGAGGTCGGCTCTACATTTAGAGGACGACTCTTACCCGCATTAATCTTATTCATCTGAAACCAAAAAGTGTTTATCATATTTTTAGAAGTTCTATTGGTTGCTAAAGATGCAAAATAACGAGACTCTATTTTACTTGCAGTTTCAAAATCTAGATGTGAACCTTCAATCATTACATTTATTATTGCTTCTGGTGCAGGATAATTACCTCCTGTTTTTTTTATTGTATTTGCTAAAGTATCTTTCATGAAAGAATTGATTTCTGGGTTTTGAGTATTACCTCCTGGAAAGATAAATCCATCTAGATCCCATGGCTGCTTAGAAGATTGATTCTCTAAAATCCATTTTTCCGCAATTTTGAACATTTCAATATTTGTATTTGCAATCTGATCTATTAAACCGATCTCAAGAGCTTTTAAAGGATCAAATTGTTTCCCTTGCAAAAATAGTGGGAGAGAGTCCTTAATCCCAATCATGCGAGGTACTCGAGTTAAGCCACCACCGCCAGGAAGAAGTCCAAAAGTAACTTCAGGAAAACCAAATTTTATTTTTGGATTGTTTAAGGTAACTCGGTAATTACAACATAACGCAAATTCCAGACCACCACCCAAACAGCTCCCGTTAATGATAGCAACGACAGGAATGCTTAACTTCTCGAGTCTGCGCATAACGGCTTTATTCTCTTCGACCAATTGAAAACACTCTTGCGAGTCTTCTTGCTTAAAAATGAGTTCTAGATCCGCACCAGCTAAAAAAGAGGCTTTTGAAGATGTAATGATTACACCCTTTAAATCTTTTTCGTTTTCGATCTTTTTTATATTTCTTTGAAGTGAGAATAGATATTCTTTGTTAATCACATTCACAGATCTATTTGCCATATCCATTGTTAAGGTAACAATTTGATCTTCATTTTTTTGATATTTAAAAGCCATATTTTATGTTCTAGTCATTTCAGAATTAATTTATTTAGAGTACTATATTTTAAAGCTATAGTAGATAAATAAAGAAGAGTAAAATATGAAAAGAAGAGATCTCTGATTTTTAGATCTGAGCAGAGATCTCTCGTCTAAGTAGTTATAATTTAAAAATTGGTTTGTAAACGAATTAATGAAACTCGACCTAAGCTTGGGCCACCAACAATCTCAGTATGGTAGTGGTTGAGAAGATTATTTACTGTGAAATTAACTTTTAAATTTTTATTGAATTCATATCCGAGATGTAAATCAAAAATAAAATAAGGTTTAATATCTCCAAAATATATTCCTGATGACCATTGATATCCATCTACATACCTTGTATTTAAGGAGTAGGTGAGAGGCCATTTTCTTGGTTTATAGTTTACTTTTAAACCAGCTTTATGTCTCGGCGCATTAATTGGGTCTTTGTTTTTAGTCACGGGGTTAAAAAACTCAGTCATTCCTAAATATGAATAATTTAGATCCATTGTCCACTCAGGATGGAATATATAGGTTAAACTTCCATCGAAGCCCCACATGTCAACCTCACCATAATTAATGTAGCCTACGACAACAGGAGGAGCATAACCAGGGGTAGTATCCATAGCTGTGACACCTTGAATACCGTCTCTCCAATTTTCGAACGATTCATCGTAGTCTTCTAAATCATTGATCACATCATTCTCTAAATCATCAATTGTATTAATAATTCCATCATTATTATAGTCTGTCTCTAAAACATCTTTTTCAACCACAATTGGTGTTATAAAGGTTACAGGACTAATAAAGCTAGAGTAATGACTTGTGTAAACATCGAGAGTACCATAGAGCAAAGGGGTTATTCGACCTTTATATCCAAACTCCCATGATTTTATAACTTCCGCTGAAACCTCTGGGAGGTCATTAACATTTTTACTGTAATACCCATCAATTCTGGGATCAGTAGAAGGATAAAAATAGATACTTTCATCAAGGTTCACTGGCTGATAATTAAATTCTTTAGTGCTATAGTAATAGGGGTTTTGGAGGGAGTCTCTCGGGAATACATAGCCACCATCTGCTCCTCGCGCATAGACCTTAAAAATGGAGACACGCGTTACAAAAATATCCAGAAATAACGCTTGATTTGTTGGTGTATTAAAAGCTTTTGCCCAAGTTAATCTAAAGTTTTGATTTTCTTTGGGTCTATATACTAATCCAACTTTTGGAGATATCTGTAGACCCGATGATTCTTTTGAATTGAAGTCCCAATTTAAAGGGCTATATCCAGAACCAAACGCCTGATTGTTAAAGTTAACTAAGTCTGTTAGCCTATCATGGATATCTAGCCTGGTAGCTTGTATTATTTCCCACTTTGGATTTATTTTCCAATTCATTTGGTAATAGCCGCCAAGTTCATTGACAGTATATCTATTATCTTCAGAGGCTTCGTCAATACCTTCATCAATATTTTCATCCGTCTGACCATCTCCATTATTATCAAGGCCATCAGCATAAACCAGAAATCTTGCCTCCCCTAACCATTTAACTCCTGGCTCTAATAAATCACCGGAGTCATATGTTGAGTTGTTGTTGACATCAACATAATCAGGGATACCATTACTATTTAGATCTTCGTAGTCATCACTATCCCCATCATTATCAAGGCCGTCAGCTATTGCACTCAAAACATTATCTGTAGAATCAGAAAGAGTACCAGAAGGGGTTCCATCACTTGTTTTCCACCTGGTATATCGCTCGCCATTGTCATACCATGTATTATCATTCTTATCATCAAAAATATAAGGAGAGCCGGCCTCACCATTGCTATTATTATCGATACGATCATTAAGATTTTTATCGGATAAAATAGAGCCTCTAGTGTCTGGTAAGGTCAAGAAATAATCAATTCCCCAAACAAAACGAATTTTTTCATCTAAAAAGCTATTTACTTGTTGTAATTGTGCACTGAACTTTTTCGATCGATCATAAATAATGCTTCCTGTTGCTAAGTTTCGGGTAGGGTTATTTGAGCTACCAGAGTAACTACTATTTAAATAGGTCTGAAAAAATAAGTTCTTATAACGTGCCCGTGCTTGGTAATATCTGTACACCCAACCATCTGCGATGTAACGAGCAATACCAGTAATATTTATATTTCTGGCCCATGCATATCCATGCGAAAGAACAATGCTTGCGTCATCATTCGGCTCCCAATCCAGACGTAAATCGTATCGAAGGTTCCGAACATTAAACTCAGGATAATCATTAATACCATCATCATTGGCATCTTTATATTTATTGGGAAGACCTCCATAATTGACAGAAAAATCTTTTTCATCAAGTTCATCAACTCCGACTTCATTTGGGCTTGGGAGTCCATCCCCATCGAGGTCGTTAAAAGTGAATTGTTCCCAAATATCATTTCCATTTAAATCGGTGAATGATTCTCCATCCCATACGCCATTACCTTCTCCGTAATCTCCGGTACCATCAACATTGTCAATTCCCCAGTCCAATAAGATTTCAGCTTGATTCCAAGTACCATTTCCATTTAAATCTGTGAATAACTCACCCTCGTCCCACGTATTGTTTCCATTCAAATCATCAAGAGGTTCAGCACTATCCCAAAAACCATTATTGTTACCATCAAAAAAGCTTTCTCGAGCATCTTCTTCAAATTCACCGCTGCTATTTAAGTCAACAAACAATTCTTCTGGAATACCAAAAGGATTATTTTGAGAGTCAATATAAAGCCCCCAGTCTCCATCATCGTCGAGTCCATTTGTACCAAGGTCATCGTTGAAAATGCCATTCTTGTTGGTATCAAAAACAATATTACCCTGAGAATCATATGTATAATCACCAAATCCTGACTTATGGTCATTGTCATTAATATTTACACCACCTAAGGCGCTACTTTCGAAACGGTCAAGCCAAGAGGTACCGATTTCATCAGCCTCATCAATTAAGCCATCGCCATCATTGTCAATACCATCAGTCCATTTTTCAGTTTGATCATCAATACCTAAATCAATTCTTTCATCAATCGCACCATTACCATCATTATCAATCCCATCTGCATAGAAATGGCCTAAACGATCTTGAGTGACAAACCATAATACGGTACCATTGTCTAAGGTGAAACGGTTAAAAGAAGTGCCTGATGCCTCATCAATCATATCTTGGGTAATCTTAGGTGATCCACTCTCTCCATTAGTCGAAATTTTATCACCCCAATATTTCCCAACCCAACTCTCGTCGGCGCCATCCACATGTTCAATCATCTCGCTCGTAAATATTGGGCTATCTGCTTCGGCGGGATTTCCTCCATCTTCAATTCGATTATGGATCAAATTTGGACGTCCAATAAAAACGGGGTCATGACCTTCGAATTCATCTATGTTGTAATGAGTCCAGTCCTGACCTGAAAGTGCTACCCCGGAGACTTTAAATCCGAAGTTTTTAAACTTATGCGCAGTTCTAAAAGTTAGTTTTTTTAATAGACTAGTATTCTCTTGATCGAGTAACCCACCTTGAATATTGAAGGTCGTTCCTTGAGATCGTAACGGTGAACTCGTAACAATATTTAATATTCCACTGTGGGCATTTGGTCCATAAAGAGCGGAGGCTGGTCCGAGGACAACTTCAATTTGTTCGACATCTTCAAATGAAACTGGTATCACATTATAAGCGGTAAGTCTTAAAGATGGTACATTCGCCATGCGACCATCTGTAAGCGTAAGCATTCTTGAGCTAAAGGAGGAATTAAACCCTCGAGCTGTGATATTGTAACTGTCTATACCCGATTGAGTAAAATCAATTCCTTTTGTACCTTTTATATAATCGCCAAGGTTGGTATTACTCTGCCTTCGTATCTCACTTTTTGTTATTACTGAAATTGCTGCTGGTGCGTCTTCAATCCTTTCTCTTCTTCTTGAGGCTGTAACAATATAAGTTTCAAGTTCAAGAACTTCGGGCTCCAATGAGATATTCAAAATTTTATTTCCATCATTGGGAATAGTCACTTTATCACTAAAAGTTTTATACCCAATATATTGAACTTTTATTTTACAGGTTTTTTGTCCAATGTTTTTGATAACAAAATCACCATTGATATCTGTAGCGGCTCCCTGAGACGAGTTTTCTATAATAACATTGGCACCGATAAGAGGTTTTTTATTTGTGGAATCAACAACCTTTCCTGAAATTTTAAAGTTATTACCTAAAATTAGATTGCTTAGTAAAAAAAGGATTGAAAGATATTTTATCATAGGGTCATTTTTATAAAATAAAAGCCCTACGATTGTAAGGCTTTTATTTAAGGTTGAAATAAAAAAGATTACTTCATTAACAGCATTTTACCTCGAGCAATACGATCATTAGATCGGACTTCATAAAAGTAAACACCTGATGAAACTTTATTTCCGGCATTATCAACACCATACCAAGAAATATCATAAGTACCAGCACTCATTGCGCCTTGATCAACAGAATATACTTTTTCACCAATGAGAGAGTATACGTTTATGCTTACGTTAGAAAGCATTTCTGTTGAGAACTTAATTTTGGTTGATGGGTTAAAAGGGTTTGGATAATTACCAAGTAACTTAAACTCTGAAGAAACTGGAGCGTCTTCATCGACATTAACAAATTGAGTGTTTGCCCAATTCACATCAACCGTTTGAGTTGTAATATCTCTAATGCAGACGTTATCAACTTCTAAGACTAATCTTCCACCATAAGCAGCAGAATCAGGGTGTGACAAGTCAACATCCCAACCTGAGTCATCGACTCCACAATCACCTTGGCATGTAAAATTAACAAGAGTTAGAGTATAGTTTGGACCTTTTGCAAAAACAGCGTTACATAAATCTGCGTCTCCAGTAGTTCCAAAGCACTCCACGAACTCTCCGTATAAGCCTTCTCCTACACTAGCCGCGAGATTCGCTGATGTATCAGCACCGACGTAAAGAACAGCCACACTATCTGCTGCCGCTGTCGCCGCAGTTTGAAGGTCACTTGTTGCTGCATATACAGCATCAAATACTCCTGCAAATATTTGTGAAGCTTCTGCGAAATTGGAAGTTAAAAAATGACCTGTTGAAGAGAATGGTTCATCTCCGGTAAAAGCTCCTTCATCAGGACCGACTGGGTCAAAGTAATAGACATGGTTAGCGTCCACTATTCCAGCAGGAGATATTTCTCCCGTAAATGGATCAGTTTCGTAAGTAAGAGGGTTTTCCATATCAATAGTTTGTCCTGGTCCACCAATCATTGGGTAAGCTATTGGATCGTATCCACCATCTGTCCATCCTAGAGAAGCCCAATATTCTGGAGCGGTGGCGTATAACAATGCATCTACATTATGAATAGTCACGGTATCTGCTGGAGCAATAGGAACACCTACGAATGAATTTAAAAGACCATCATCATCAACACCCAGTCCACTTGCGGAACCATCTGTTGCTTCCCAGTAAGTTGCTAAAGAAGTAGGCGTTGTATGAGCTTCATCATTGTAGCCTATTGTAATCTGACCCCAGTTTGGCATATCAGTACCAGGACCATAATCGACTCCAAGAGTTCCATTCACAAGGTCTGCTGGGCTAAACTGAGCAAAGACCTCAGACTGTGTAATACCCCATCCCATAGAATGTTTGGTTAGATCATCGGGATGATCAAAACCAGTTGTTGATGCCCAGGTACCATTCTCGGCAACATTTGGTACTACTGCATATGTTGAACAATTCTGTTCTTCTGTTGTTGGGTATGTACTACCATCAATAATTGTAAAATTACCATCGTCATTGAAATCTACATTAATATCGATACCTAACATTTGTAGTAAAGTTGGATTCACAAGAGGTACTAATTGAGTAGTAATTAATTCACCAACCTCAAAAGTTTTGGTTGGAAAAGTTACTAAAGGTTGATCAGAGCTAGGCCATGACATTGTTGTGGTTAATGATGTATTTGTTTCATCGTCTGGGCTAGTTGATACATCTCTAGCAACATAGTCGTAACTAACTATTGCAGATACGGCTTTCCAAGTTCCCTCTACAGACTGTGAAAAAACACTCTGAGTGAGAAAAAAGAAGGCAAAAGAAATTTTTAACAATTTTTTCATATTACTTCTCCGGTTTTTATTTGATTGATAGACTTTAAAGAATTAAAACCTATTGGCTAGAAACTAAAGCAAGATTACCCTATCATCAAAGCAATTTCATTCGTAGGGTTTTTTTGATTTTTTATAGCTTCTTTTAGCCCAAAGGATGTAAAGGCAATAGAGTGTGATTATGCTGCCTGAAATAAAAACCATTTCAAGGATCATTCTTACCCAAAAATCTTTCATATTATTGAATCTATCCTAAACTTATACATAAATTGTATCTTCAAATTTATTAAAATATTAAATAATATAAAAACATTATGAAAATTGCCGTTTTAGTTAAACAAGTTCCGGGATCAGAGTCTGCTCTACCTCTAAGTCCAAATGAAAAATGGATAGATGAATCTTCTGTTACTTTCGTCATGAACCCACCAGATAATTTTGCTCTTGAAGAAGCCCTTCTAATAAAAGAAAAAAACGGAGAGGGTGAGGTTGTTGTTATCTCTATGGGGCCATCAAGAATTCAAAAAGTAATCCGAGAAGCTTTAGCAAAAGGAGCTGACAGGGGAATTCAAATTGAAGAGAGTGATGATATTGAAAAAGATCCTTTAACTGTAGGCAAAAAATTTGCATCAGTATTAAAAGAAGAAAACTTTGACTTAGTTCTTTCGGGGCTACAATCAGATGACACAGGTATGGGGCAAACAGGTGTGCTGATAGGTGAGCTTTTAGGAATGTCAACCGCGACCCTCGCTATAAAGACGGAGGTAAAAGAGAATAAAATTAAGGTTAAAAGAGAACTTGAGTCTGGATGGTTTCAATGGGTAGAATTGCCCTTGCCTGCCTCTGTAAGTATACAATCGGGTTTAAATATTCCTCGATATCCATCACTAAAAGGGATTATGGGAGCGAAGAAAAAAGAGATAAAAGAAATTCTTTTATCAGCACAAAACCAACTTTCTAATTTACAATCCATGGATAAGGTCTCTATTCCACAAACATCCAAACAAACAGAAGTTATCGAAGGCGATACGGAAGCGATTGTTGCTCGCATAGTCGATGTTCTTAAAAAAGATATAAAGGTAATTTAAAATATGGATACTTTAGTTGTTCTCGAAAGTAGTAGAGGTTCTCTTCATCGTCTAAGTAAAGAGGCTATCGCTGGGGCAAAAAGTCTTGGTGGTACCGTATCCGTACTTACAATTGGCAAAGACGCTGACTCAATAGCACAAGAGTTATCAGGTGTACAGTTAGATGAGATTTTGATCGTTAAAAATGAATACGTTGAATCATACAATGCAGATGGTTATGCGGAAATTGTTTCGCAAGTTATTCAATCTGAATCGCCAAAAAATATTGTCCTTGGTCATACGTATCAGACAAGAGATTTTGTTCCTAGAGTTTCTGCAAGATTAGATATCCCTTTCATTCCAGATATTATTTCACTTTCAGAAAGCTCTTTTGTGAAGCAAGTGCTTAATGCAAAGCTCAACGCTTCCATTTCTTCAACGAATGATCAGGTAATCCTAAGTTTCCAATCCGCTGCTTTTAGTGATGAAAACTTAGAGGCTGGTAGTTCAGAAGTTCGTTTATTAAATATAAATTTAGATTCTACAATAGTTCGTTCAAAATCAGAAGATCCTTTTCAAGAAGAAGCTGGCGATGTGGATCTGGAATCAGCCGAAATATTAGTTTCTGTTGGACGTGGAATTGAAAAAGAAGATAATATTCCAATTGCATTTGAACTTGCTAAAGTTCTAAATGCTGAAGTATCGGCAAGTCGGCCTGTTGTTGATGCTGGTTGGATAGATTCGTTTAGACAAGTTGGAAGTTCTGGTAGTAATGTTGCTCCGAAGCTATATTTTTCTCTAGGTGTTTCAGGTGCAATTCAGCATGTTGTCGGTATGAAAGGTTCAAAGTCCATTCTTGCTATTAATAAAGATCCAGATGCCCCTATATTTGAGATTGCAGATTATGCTGTTATAGGCGATGTCTTAGAAATTGTACCAAAGCTGATTGAGGCTTTGGAAAATTCATAGACTTTAAAAGCTATTATAATGGAGGATGAAAAAA
>Ga0114994_10000359_pt1 | contig 29720 bp, 22 predicted proteins | sample ArcticOcean_MG_C_9_FD_87043 | JGI IMG/M metagenome (GOLD analysis project Ga0114994, IMG submission 87043) | Marine microbial communities from western Arctic Ocean - ArcticOcean_MG_CB2_152 | ecosystem: Environmental > Aquatic > Marine > Oceanic | place: Arctic Ocean: Canada Basin | collected...
ACAGGTTCCCCCCCCCCCCCCTTGAAAAAATACAATATGTTGTGACAGGTGTGATTTTCTTAATGCCACACCATGCTTACAGTATTACAATAGATGCGGCCTTGTCCGTTTATTATTAAGTTTTTAGAGATTGTTCAAAAAACCTATGCGCTATTATATAGTATGGCCGCGCAGCCCGCGCTGCGCCCGGTGAGTTGCCCCGGGTTCCGAGGAGTGTTGTGAGTTAATAAGGAAAATACAGTAAATACTTATACAGCTGCACTATGGGCCGAAGAAGGCTGGCTTCTTCCGCGCCGCAGCGTAGACCTCAGCGTGGCACCAGCTCTGCTTGAGCACGCAGGCCTTGGCCGCCGGCGACGCGGCCAGGTCGCCGACGGGCTTCGCGGCGGCGACCTTGGGCGCGTCGACGTCGTACATGCCGTAGAGCAACGAGGTAAGGTTCGCGAGGCCGTCGCTCCCGAGCGAGGCGGCGTCGACGATCAAGTCGAACGCGTCGAGGTTTTGGAGCGCCCGGTCGCATTGGGCACGCGTGATGGCGATGTTATCCTTGGGTTGGATCCCGGCGAGCCGCAGCGCGTGGCGCTGGACGCCGCGCGGGAACGACGCGTTGACGAACGCGTCGATATTGTCCGCGGAGGGGGAGTCGGCGGCGCGGTCGTAGTAGAGGGACCTGACGACGCGCCACGCGTCCTCGACGACGGTGAACGCGAAGACCTTGGGCGGCAGCGCCCGGCGCACGCGCTGGACGTCGAACGGGAACTCGCCGTCCAGCACGTCCAGGGCGCCCGAGTCCTCCCGGTCCCGGGGCGAGAGGGGCCCCCAGCTCTTCTTGGTGCGGTCGGGGAACTTCGAGGCGCCCTCGTGCGCGGGTACGGGCACGCTCTTGCCGTGGCCGTCGACCTGGGACTCCCAGCACGCCAGGCCCCGGGCCGCGCAGAGCCCCCGGAGTGCCCCGTCCACCATGACGCCGCCGGCGTGGCCGAGGTCCGTGAACGAGACCGACGCGTAGTCCCAGAACGCCGTCCGCCGCCGCGCGTTCGAGCGGATCACGGCCGACGCGTATAAGCGCGCCTTCGGGCCCGGCGCGAACGGCGCGGGCTTCTCCACGTAGCGGTCGATGCGGTCCACGAGCTCGGTGAAGGAGGGCCGGTCCTCGGGCCGCCCCCGCCCCGCGAGCCGGACCAGCCCGCGCAGGAACTCCCCCGCTGCTCTATCCGCGGCCTTGGCCGCGACGTACGGGAGGAGCCACGGCCGGTTCGCCACGTCGTACACGTGCGTCTTTTCCGAGAGCGGCACGCAGGCGTTGGCGCGGCACTTCCCGCGCGCCTCGGGCGCGCCGCGCGCCCCGGGCTCGCAGGTGCCCGCCCCCCGGCAGCTGTGGCTCTCCTTGGTGAAGGGGCAGTCGACGTCCCGCGCGCAGCTCCCGCGGTGGTCCTGGTACTCGAAGGCCCCCCGGGCCTTCTTGCCCCAGGCCCGCTCGATGGCCCGCCCGAGGGGCCCGTCCGCCAGGGTCCGCGGCCCGTCGACCATAAACACGGTCCCGTTCTCGTTCATGGTGAACTGCTGGGCCTTTAAGTCGTCCTGGAAGAAACCCGCCGCCGCCCACGACCCGAAGCACTCCAATAATGCCTTCGCCAGCTTCAGAGGCTGCGCGCGCGCGCGCGCCGCGAAGGCCGGCGTCATGATGTTCGGCTCGCGCCCGACGCCGGAGGGCCCGACGCCCAGCGGCGCACCGCCGTCCTCCACCACGTAGGTGACGTGCGGCCCGTCGTACCAGGCGCCCAGCAACTCGGGGATGCCCCGCCTGCCCCGCAGCGCCTCGAGGAAGACGAGCTCCAGGTACAGCAGGCCGCCCGCGGAGTCCCGCTTCGCGTCGCCCGACCAGCCGTCCGACCGGATCTTGCGCCCCTTGACGATGACCGACCGGCCCCGGACCGTGGCGCGGTACACGGACTTGGCCTTGCTCGCCGTCTCGATCTCGGCCCACGGCCGCGGCACGTCCGCCGGCCGCGTGACGGTCCAGCCCGCGGGCGCGTAGAGCTTTGGGTCCTTGCCCTCGTTGTCGGCGATGTTCTTGTAGAACCGGAACCAGCGATCGACCGCCGCGGCGCCCGCGCACGGCCCGCACTTTTCTTCCTTGGGCTCCTTGCAGACCACGACCAGCGGCAGCCAGAGCAGCGCGCTGCGCATGTCAGCGGCCGGGGGCAGCCTCGCCGCCGGATTCCAGCCGCTGCATATGTGCCACCGCAAAATTTTCGATGAAAAAAACCCGTGTGATTTTTTGGCTCCCCGGCGGCGATGAGTCAGTTCGGCAATGAGCTAGTTTGAAAAGGTGTCGCCCCGGGGCGCGGCTCCAAGGGGGCGCTAGGAAAACCCGCGCGCTAGCCTTTAAGATACCCGCACGCACGGTGGCAAGTGGCAAGCTGCAAGCTGTAATTACGCAGCGATGGCATGGTCATAGAGTGGCGATGCGGGCTGCCCTGGCAGCTCTCCTCGCGCGAGCCGTAGCACAAGATCAGTGTGACCCCACGACGGCAGTCTACTGGACAACCGACTACGCGCCCGCGCACGAGGCGTCTCTTTTAAGTTTACCGCTCTCGCTCGCGGCCGCCGCGAAACATCTACCAACCGCGCCACGCGTCGTCTTTGCTGCGGTATCAGCGGACGGCGCTGCGTGGGCCAAAAATTCGCAGCCCCTGTCGAAGCCGCTTGCGTGCGATCATCTATATGTGTCGTCGCACGCGATGGTGCCGGACGACCGCCTGACGCGTCTCGTTCATAAAGCGAATCCCAGAAGACACGACCTCGTGGAGCACGCGGGCGCCGACAATATGAGATTTTACGTGTTTCCCGCGTTGTTGGAGATGGGAATCAAGTACGCGCTGTACTTGGATGTGGACTGCTTTGCCGTAAGACCCCTCGCGCCTTACTTCGGGCTGCTGGGCAATTCTACATTAGCTGTCGCCCGCACGACGGCGACCAAAACCGCGCGGCCCTACGCCGATACCAAAACCGCGACGCGCCTCGGCTGCACCGCACATGACGACTTCAACGCGGGCGTCGTTTTATGGGATGTGGCCAAGGCAGTCAAACTAGACGTACCGGAGCGGCTCGCGGGCCTCTACGAGGTCCACCTCAAGACACCGCTTTGGGATTCTAGCAGTGTCAACCAGGCGGCCGCCGTGCTCTGGGCGAAATCTATAAAAGTCGCGTTCGTGGACGATGTCTGGAACTGCAAATGGGAATCATCAAAGACCTGCCGCATCTTCCACCAGAAGCCCAGGTCTTATATAGCGCTCGCAGATGCCTCGGCCGAGACCGACCATTTGCTGACCGCGTGCTTCGGCGCCGACTGGCGGGCGCGCACCCCAGCAAAAAAACACAAAAGAAAAGAGAATAAGGACCATCACAGATGATGATGATAATAATATAGAATCATGATACTATACACACACACTTTAGTATGATAATAGGGCGTAGAGCGCGGTAGAAGAGCGCGGCTTATCGATACCGACGCCGTCTGCGCGGTGCCTTAAAGCGACCAACGCGATCTCACCTTCATTGATCGATTATCATCAGCACACACTGCTGCCATCTCCAAGCCCATCCAGAACGACAAAGGCGACTGCCTCGGCGGGAACGGTGAGACTCGTCACTTCGTCGGGACGCGAGCTACCAGGTCCGCGAACGACGGGCGGTCTTCCGGCCGCGTTTGGTTCGCCGCGCGAATCAGGGTCCGCAAAACCGCGCGGTGGTCGGGGCTCGTCGCCAAGTCCGCGATCCCGGGCAGCAGCCACGGCCGATTGGCCACGTCAAAAACGTGCGTTTTCTCCGAGAGCGGCGTACATGTCCCATCGCGGCATTGCCCGACCGCCTCCGGCGCCCCGGTCGCCCCAGGTTCGCACGTCGATGCGTCGCTGTGATTCTTCCTACAGCTGTGGCTGCGGGCCGTCCGCGGGCAGTCCGCGTGGCGCGCGCATCGCCGCTCCGAGTTGTCCTGTATTTGACTGGCCCTCCCCCAGGTGTGGCCTACGGACTGCCCGACGGGCGACGTAGAGAGAGCCCGGGGACCGTCGACTAGAAATATGGAGCCTTGGCCATCCATGGTGAACTGGTCCGGCCGGAAGTCGTCCAGGAACCAACCAGCGGAAGCCCACGACTGAAAGCACGCGAGGAGTGACCTTGCGAGCTCGAGGGGATGCTTTCTGGCCCGTTCTTCGAACGCCTCCGAGAGGAGGCTTTTGCGGCTGTGCGTCACCGATGGATGCGCGCGAAAGCCGATGGGTGCGCCAGCGTCGCCGACGACGTACGTGATGCGCTCTCGCCCGTCGAACCACGCGCCGTATAACTCCGGGATCCCCGGTCTACCGCGGAGGGCCTCCAGGTAGACGAGCTCCATGTAGAGCGTCCCGCCACCCGCGTCAATGGACTTTCGGTTCTTCTTCACGACGACAGGCCGCCCCTTGAAGCTCGCGCGGTACACTTCCTTCGCCTTGCTCGCTGTGCCGATTGGGCGCCACTCGGTCACATCACTTCCGTTCGACACGGTCCACGTCGCCGGCGGCGCGCGGTCCGTGTAGAAGCGATCGATCGCGCTGGGGCGTATGACCGTCGCCGAGTCGAAATGATCAATTCGGTCGACAAGCTCCCGGAACGACGGCCGGTCTTCTGGGTTACCCGCGCTGGCCGCCCGAACGAGGCTCCGCAACAAGTCGCGTTCGGCACCCGTCGCCAAGTCCGCGATCCCGGGCAGCAGCCACGGCCGATTGGCCACGTCAAAAACGTGCGTTTTCTCCGAGAGCGGTATACATGTGTCGTCGCGGCATTGCCCGACCGCCTCCGGCGTCCCGATCGCCCCATGTTCGCACGTCGATGCGTTCACACAGCTGTGGCTGTAGTGCGTGTGCGGGCAGTCCGCGTGGCGCGCGCATCGCCGCTCCGAGTTGTCCTGTATTTGACTGGCATTCCCCCAGGCGTGGACCACGGACTGCCCGATGGGCGACGTAGAGAGAGCCCGGGGACCGTCGACTAAGAATATGGAGCCCTGGCCATCCATGGTGAACTGGGCCGGCTGAAAGTCGTCCATGAACCAACCCGCCGACGCCCAAGAGCCAAAACACGAAAGTAGAGCTTTTGCGAGCTTGAGGGGGTGCTCTCTGGCCCGCTTCGTGAACGCCTCCGATGGAAGGATTTCTTTGCTTCGGCAAAGCCTATGGGCTTTGGCCGATAGGCCGCAATCGTAGCGAAAGCCGATGGGTGCGCCAGCGTCGCCGACGACGTACGTGACGCGCTGTTCTTTGTTGAACCACGCGCCGTATAGCTCTGGGATGCCCGGTCGACCGCGGAGGGCCTCCAGGTAGACGAGCTCCATGTAGAGCGGCCCGCCGACGAACCCAAAGTCTGCCTTCCCGTACTTCTTCACGACGACGGGCCGCCCCGCGCAGCTCGCGCGGTACACCTTCTTCACGTGGGTGCTCGCTATGCCGGTCGGGTCCCGCTCGGTCAAGTCGCTTTTATTCCTTGCGGTCCAGGTCGACGGCGGCGCGCGGGCCGTGTAAAAGCGGTCAATGCTCGCGGCGGGGCCTTCTTGTGTCGACGTCTCGTGCCGATCGATGAGGACCACTTCTCGTGTCGACGCCTTGTGCCGATCGATACTTGCCAGAATTTCCGCGAACGAGGGCCGGTCGTCGGGATCCTCGGCGCTCGCCCGGCGGATGACGGCGAGCAAGAGGTCGCGGTCCGCGCCCGTCGCATGCGCCGCGATGTACGGCAGGAGCCACGGGCGGTTCGCAACATCAAACACGTGCGTCGCGCCCGACAGTACCAGACAGACGTGATCGTGGCACTTCCCGAGGCTCTCGGGCGGGTCTCGTGCTCCGGGGTCGCACGCGGCCTCGCCCCGCAGGCATTTTTCCTGCGCCGTCGCCCGCTGGCCGCGGCAGTCGCGGTCGGGCCCGGCGCACGCTTGCTCGTGGCGGTTCAGGAGGTGGCCCGCGCGCCTGCCCCAGGCCTCCTGGACGGACTGCCCGAGCGGGGACGTGGCGGTGGCCCGCGGGCCGTCGACCAGGTAGACGTCGCCCTGGTCGTCCAACGTGAACTGCTCCCCCTTGAAGTCCGTCTGGACGAAGCCCGCTTGCGTCCACGAGCGGAAGCACTCGAGTAACGACCGCGCGAGCCGGAGCGGATGCTCCGTCGCACGTTTGGCGAAACTCGGCGACATCAGCGACGGGCTCCGCCGGGTGCTGTTGTGCGTGCTGATGGGCTCGCCGCAACTGCGCGCGACGTACGTGACGTGCGGCCCGTCGCGCCACGCGCCATACAGCATGGGCACGCCCGGCGCGCCCCGCAGCGCCTCCATGTAGAGCATCTCCATGTACAGCGTCCCACCGCCGAGGTCGGCCTGGGACTGGTTCACCCCGCTTTTCACGACCACGGTCGCGCCCCCCACGGTCGCTCGGTAGACGCGCTTCTGGGCGCCGCCGGCCAGGAGGCGCCACGGCTTTTTCACGTCGCGCGGCCCGCGCACGGTCCACGTCGCCGGCGTCGCGTTGTGGGTGAACCAGGCGTCCAGGGCGGCGGCGCGCCCGAGAAGCGATCCCTTTCCCTGCCCCTCGGCCTTGGCGAGGAGCAGCGGTGCGAGTTGGAGCAGCCGCATCAGCATCTGTGTCGGCTGCCCTTTCAATCAATAGGTCTTACGTGCTGCCCCATGACCAGCCCATCGCGTCGAGTTGCATAAATTTTTCAAGTGGAGTTAAGGGTAATAAATTCAAGGCGCCGTTGTTGGCGGAGCTGAATTTTTCGCTGCGTGCGGGTATCTCAGCGCGGGTTTTCCTGATTTCTTTTATCAACCCCCCGGGGCTCATCGCGGAAGTCTATACAAACTTGAATTTAAAAACCGCACGAGTCGATGCCCGACGGCCGCCCGAGCTAATTCCCGAGCTCCGAAGGCGAGTCGTGGCTCGTGATCGAAGCGGCTGACATTTCTATTTTCAAGCGCCGGCTGGGTATCCTAGCCGCGCAGGGAGAAGGCCTCTAGATATCCTTTTCTTTAGGGGTATTCCTTCCTTAATTTTGTATTCATTTATTTATTACACTGACGGTTTCCATGACGTCCAGACCTTCCACGTCCACTGTCGCCGCCAAGCCACTCTGGAGCGCGACGCACGTCCCGGGGTGGTAACCCGTATGATGACGTCCCGGCCGGAGAGCGGAGGGGCTTCGGTATTGGACCGGGTGCTTCCGCGTCGAGCGGACATAGAGCAGGACGCCCGCGGCGCCGACCAGCCCGACCGCGAGAAAGGCGATGACGAGGATGACCGTGCCGTCGATCGAGGCCGTGCTCGGGTCGTCGTCTTCCTGGGAAATTGCGTCCACGACGAGCAAAGCCGCCGTCGCGGCGACGCCCTGCGCCGCTAAGTGCGCGTCGAGGTCGCCGTTGAGGCTCGTGGCAAGCCTCGCCTCGATAGCTGCGTGCGCCAGCGGCGCCGTGACGGCAAAGGTGATCACGGCCCGATCGGATGCCTGGAGTCTTCGTCGCGACGCGTCCAATATGGTCACCGAGACGCGATCGCCCTCGAAGAGCACCTCCAGCGCGGCGGCGATGGCGCCCTTTTGCTGTAAAGCAGTGATAGCATCGATGCCATTTAACGTGAGCGTGCCGGTGGCCGTCGCGACGGACGTGGGCCGCGCCGTCGGCACGGGGCCGCTGGGCGTGGGCGCCGGCACGGGCGCCGCCGTCGGATTGCCCGGCGTCACGGTCGAGGCCGGCGCCGGTTGTGGCGACGGACGTGGCGACGGCGCAAACGAGGGGCGGGGCGTTGGTTGCGGAAAGGGCACCGGCGTCGGTCGCCAGGTCGGCGGCGGCGGAGTGGGCTGCGGCGTCGGCGCGCGGGTCGGCATGCTCGGCAACGCCTCGTACACGAGCTCCGCGAGTAATTGGCTCCCGGACGCATCCGTGTGGATGCCGTCGTCCGGGTCGTAGTAGGCCCAGCACGCGTCGGAGCATGCGTCGTACCCGCCCTCGTTCGCGCAGTCCCCGCAGCCCGTCCGCGCGTTCCACTCAGCTCTTATATCCAAACACGTAACAGGAATGCCCTTGTAGTCGCCTTGTTGGCTCAGGCAAAAGTCCAGCGTCGCCACGCTCACCTCGTTGTTGTACCGGTCCATAGATATGTCGCAGCACACGCCTATAATATTGTACGGCACGATGATGTAGATCGCTTGCAAATTCTTCATGGTCTTCTCCATCTCCTTCAGGATCTCTTCGTACCCAGATTCGTAATCGTCCACGTTCAATTGTTCCTTGGCATCGTTGACGCCTAGCATAATCACTGCTAAATCGGGATCAAACTCGATCGCCGCGTCCCACCGGTCATCTTCTAGGTAGAGCCTCCCCTCCGTCTCCACGGCCACGCCCGACGCCCCAAAGTTCTCGCACGTCGTCCCTCCTAATAGCTCCGAGAGTATGTCGGGGTAGTTGCCCCGATCGAACTTGCTCTTTTCCTGCTCGTCCTCGTCCTCGTGCGTCGTGTCGCCTCGGACAACACTGTCTCCTAAACATGCGATCCGCTCGAAGGCCGTCACGTGGCGCGCGAGGAGGAGGAGGCCGAGGCTGCGCATCGTCGCTGTGCCCATGCCACTAGTGCACGCGTGTGGCGCGTCGCGTTCGTGTATGCTGCCCCTAGGCCACCAGTGGGCCTGCACGCGTGTGGCGCGTCGCGTGTGTGCTGTGACTAGGCCACTCGATGGTTCCAACGTTGTTAACGCGCTGTTCAAAACCCGAACATTCAAAAATATTAATTTAGATCAATTCAATTCAATTGAATGAATCAATTCAATTCAATCTAGAGCCGCAGGTCTCTAGAACGGCATCCACGCGCCCTCGGTTACACACATCAGATTTTACACTCGCCAGCCTGGCCGCGGCAGCGTTGTACGCCGCCGCCGCGAGAGGCGCCGCGGCGGCGGCGTCCCGTTGTACGCGTCCGCGCAGAACCGCACGCCGCCCTCGAAAGAGTCGAAGACGGGGAAGCGCTGCCGGCCGTTCTTGAACACCTTCCCCAGCGTCTCCTCGCGCTTCTTGCGGATGTACGTCTCGTTGCTCCACCGCGCCTTGTGCTTGCCGACCCCGCTCTCGCGCTTTGCGACGTTGTGCCGTACACCGGCCAGGGGCGGCACGACGAAGATGTAGGCCACGTCCTCCAGGGCCGCGTGCTTGTCTAAATGGGCGCTGCCCAGCAGCACCGTGCACGTGTCGAACGCCAGGAGCAGCGCGCTGCTCCGGTTCGCGCCATCAAAGTCGTCGAAGTCGAGCAGGGTGCAGCCCCGGAACGAGGCGTTGTGCTTGTGGATGAAGTGGGTCTTGCCCGCGCCGGTGTGCGAGTTGACCTTCACGCGGAGCGGCTTGCGGTCCCGTTTGAGCCGCCGGAGCCGCCCGGTGAGGGTCGTATACACGGGCGCGGACACGTTGAACGTGTAATCGTCGTCTCGCGTCGACGTCGCGTTGCCGTCGCGCTCAGCCGTCGCGCGGAGCCGCCGTGGAGCAGCCTCTTCCACGCAGCTGCCAGCGGCCGCGTACTTGCCGGTGGCGAGGCGCTCGACGACGGCGAGGAAGTTCTTGTGGTACTTGTCCGCCTTGCCGTTCCGGGCCTCGAAGCCCGCGAGCGCCCTGGCGCAGCTGCAGACGTTGAGCGGCCCGCGGCCCCGCCGGGCGGCCAATAGGCTCCAGAGCGCCTGGTCCTGGGCCGAGGCCCGGCACACGGCGCGCGCGGTCGCAATATCCGCGAAGCTTGCGAGGAAGGCCGCGACCAGCGCCCGGTTGTCTCGGGTGTTCCGCAGGATCACGGTCGCCGTGTTGATCTCCGGGGCCCGATTCGCATTAATGTCGGGGAAGAGCGCGCCGAGGGCCGGCGACGCCTCGAGCGCGTGCGCGAGCGACGGCGCGTCCCGCGGCGTCCGGCAGCGCGTGACGAAGCCTAAAGCGTCGCCATTCAGGCGCTCGACGGCTCGGCGCGCGACCATGGGAGAGACCGGGTGCGCCGCGTAGTCGAAGTGCCGCGTCGCGTCGGCCCACACGACGGAGTCGCCCTCGCCGGCGTGTTGCAGGGCCCGCCAGAGCATCAAAGCCTTGAAGCCGGCGCAGTAGGGCCGGTGCGCCTCCAGCTCAACCAGGTGCGTCAGGTTCGCCCGGAAGAAGGGGTCCCGCTCGACGTGGGTCCGGTTCCAGAGGAGGGTGGAGGTGAACCCCAGCGCCGCCGCGTTTTCCCGGAAGTAGGCCAGCGTCCCCGCGTACCGGGGCCCGTCGCCGAAGCTGACGAGCGTCAGGTTCACCGCTTTGCCGGCCACCAACCCGGGGGCAGCCCAGATGAGGAGCAGGCGCCCCAGGCCCAGGCGCATGGTTCACTGCTGCTAGGTGGTCATGTGTGTGAGGGCAGCCTCGTGGGCGGTGTGTTCAGAGCCATCGTACACTCTGTATCGGTTCTGCGATCGTCAACTACAGAGCTCTGTTGTTTTACGCGCGCACAATTTTTCGTGCTTGCATCATTCCGTACGGGTTTCCGCGTGCGGGTTCTCGAGTCACATCACAGGTTCTGCTTAGAAGGAACTCTTACCTACTTAAGTACCACACCACAACAACATAAACGGGTTGGACATGCGGGATGCACGAGGCAACTCCACAACACTCCATTCTTGCCCGCGCGCCAACTACGAGACTAACTTGAATTACGAGACTAAGACTTTAAACTAGACGACGCACCCGCGCCCGTCGGCGTCCTCGCCCCCGCCGGGGCGGCACCACGGCGGCCTGAAGACAAAAACGCGCAACAGCCCCTGCGCCAGCCGCGACACGTAGAACGCGGCCAAAACGACGAACGTCCCGCGGACGCCCATGCCCGCCCGCTTCGTGAGCTCGTATGCGGCGCAGGCCACCGCGACGTTCAGGAACTGCGTCCGCGACAGGTACCCCAGGTCGCCCGTGCCCAGGAGCGTCCCCTCGGAGATCTGGACGAAGGGCAGCATCATGGCCGCCCCGGCGACGAGGGGCCCGAAGGACTTTATTGTAGCGTCCAGACTCCGGTCCGCCGCGAAGACCTGGGGCGACATGGCGCAGAGGTACGACGTGCCGCCGACTAACAACCCGAGCGGCCACGCGATGGTTAATAAAGCCAACAAAAACTGCTGCGTCTTCGGCCGCCCCCCCACGTTCTCGGGCCGCTCCGCTCCTAACGCGGGCAGGAAGACCGCGCTAGCTTGTTTCAGAGGGTAGGTCATGAACGTCAAAAACGTCGTCGGGTTCCAGAGCGCCTGGAAGGCCGCCGTCGCCGCGACGGAGAACTGCGTGCCCATGGACTGGATGACGCCGTAGCACACGCTTAAACCCATCTCGAAGACGAAGAGCGGCTTGGCAGCGGCGAAGAGCGGCCCGACCTGCTCCCGCGAGGGCATCCTAAGCTTCACCGGGAGCCGGTCCCGCTTCCTCGCGAGCCATAGCAAATAGGGCAGCATGGCCGCTTGCGAGAACAGCGTCGCCCACGCGGCGCCCACGGCGCCCATCCGCGGCACCAGTAATAAATCACCTACAATGTTCAATACCACAGCCAGGGACACGGCTTGTAAAGGCGTAGCGGAGTCGCGCTGCGCTAATAAACCGGCCTGCGCCACCATGGACGCGAGGACCACGGGACTTCCAAATGCGCGCACCCGTAAATAAGCGGTGCTCACCGGCACCAGCTCGGGGACGCAGCCTGTGAGTTGGACCACATTAGGACCGGCGCCGATCATTAAAGCGGCGACGGCCAGCCCGCACAAAGCGGCCACACTGACGGAGCAGCTCAGCGTCTCCATGGCCGCCTTCCGGTTGTCCCGGGCTAAGGCATTAGCAACATTAACCGTCGTCGCCGCGTTCAGGAAGAAGAAGCCGTAGTTCACGAAGTTGAACACGGCCAGCGCGGGCCCCAGCGACGCGAACTCCAGTGTCGAGCAGCACCGGCCGCACACCAAGGCGTCGAACATGCTCATCAACGGGTCGGCGAGCACCGTACTGAGCGCCGGCGCCGCGAAGACGAGGACCTCCTTCCTCTTCTCGCGGCGCCAGGCGCGGCGCTCCTGGGCGAGTGGCGCCGTCGTGGCCATCCGTTTCGTGGTTACGGGCCGTCTCCTCGTCGGGAGGTGGAGGCCCGCGGCGCAGGCCGCGAGCAGGACCAGGCGGGCGAGCATGGGTGCACGCGGCGATATGGGAGATCCACAAATCTTGCCGAGGGCTCTTCCTGTGCTGCTCCTTAAGGTCGCTGAGTGCTGGAATGGGGTGATATCGCGAGGTGTGTACGTTCTGTACACTAAACTTGCTGAGGTCTTACGGTCACGAGGAGCACGGATCGTGCAAACTTAGCAGCCGGCAGCCAGCAAAAACCCGCATCTTACTCAGTTTTATTCAGTGGTGCTGATAGTACTCCTCCCGCGCAGGGGCAGCTTTCCGAATTCGCCACGACCAGTGGAGAGAGCTGTTCTTAGGCCTGTTTTGGCAGAACCCGATTTTGGCCAAAATAATTCTTCCAGCTAAATCGGCAGTGCACCAGTCGTTGCAGTTCGCACAGTTATCGTCTCTCAGAACGCGCAGTAGCGACCTGTAGCGACTCAGAGGCAACGCGCGTACCCAACCTAGAGAAGCGCCGGCACCGCGCAGCGCTCCACAGCTCTGTCAAGAGCAGACGCTAAACCTCACAAATACACCCGCAGCACGCCTGAGCCGCACCGTTCGTAGCGCCGCGCCGTACGCAGCCGCACCGACCACTCCTCCTCGAAGCAAACTATGATGGAGGCCGCCGCGCCGGGCCAGACGAGCGCGACGACCGCGGTCCGCATCGTGTCCATCAGCGCCGCGCAGAACAAGCGCGGCAAGGACTGTTATGAAGGGGGCATGAGCAGCGGCCACTTCACGTGGTACAAGGACATGGGCGGCAACTCCAACTGGATGTACCTGGCTGTTACGAATGCCACGACTGGCCCCGTGTCCCTGGCGCTGTGGCTTTTGTACGAGGCCGCGACGGAGCCCTTGGTCGATCCCCTGTGTACCTCGGGGGACATACAGGTGGGTTTCTTCAACCAGTCCAAGAACATGAACCGGCAGGTGCCCCTCTTCGAGTTGGCCGAAGAAAGTAAACCGATGTTGGAAATGGCCTCTGGGGAAGCCGCCACGTTAAAAGTGCGCATCAACGATTTGTCGAGCCACCACCAGAACCAGCGTTTTATATTGGTGGCCGGGCCGGCCGACGCGCCCATCCGGGGGTCTCGTTCTGTCCCCATCGAGATCATGTCCAAGCCGAGATTGGAAGACGCGAAGAAGAGCGAAGAGAAGAAGCCGCGGAAGCGCGGGGCCGTGACGGCTGACCAACCGTCCCCGAAGCGGGCGGCATTGAATGTGAGCGGGAGCGCGCCGTCGACCTTGCTCGCTGCTCTTTCTGCGGTGACGGACCCTCATCCTACTCCGGCGCGGCAGACGGACCTCACGCTGACGTTACTAGACGGGCTTCCGGCACAGGTGAAGAACACCGTCGCCGAGCGTTTATTACGGTCGCTCGACAAGCCCGTCAAGATGGCCATCTTCGACTCTTTAGCGGCGGACCTGCAATTGGATGCGGAGCCGACGTCACCAAAAGGGCCCCGGCCCTCAAGTTCAAGAGCCTAGCCAAGGCCATCGTGGAGCTCAAGCGGAACGAGCTGGGCCACAAGCGCTCCCGGGAGGCTGGCATGCTGTCGGAGGACGAGCTCCGCTCCTTCTTCGTGGACGAGGGCGGGGACTCCCTCTTCGAGTCGCTGTCGCCGCGGGCGGGCGACGCGCCGGGAGCCTGAGGTGTCGCGGGCGCGCGGGTAGCGCGGGCGTAACAACCATGTGTCATATATACGGTCATTACCAACCACCATGTGTCAAAAAAATTGCCACGGTCGTACATACGAGTATTACATCACTACCTAGCCGGACGCTCCAGCCGAATCCGACTCTTCACCACAAGCTCTGGCTGCGCCCCGTTGAGATCGGCGAAGCCCGTCGCCTGTGGATCGTACACGTTCTGGATCTCGAGGGCTTCGATGACCGGGGCGTCGGACTCCCAGCGGTAGCGCGTCTGCAGGCGCCTGGCTAGAATTTGGGGGACGGCCGCGCCGCCGCCTTGCGCGACGGCGATCCTCGAATACTCGCTGCTGCCAAACCCGCCGGGCCCGGGCGTCTCGAAACTCCTTTTCGTGACTTTGAGCTCGAGGAACGCGCCGGTGGCCGATTCAAGGGTACACACGTTCGGGTTCGACGGCTCCCACCTCGCGTTGGCGTTTTGGAAGCCCGCGCCGTAGCCACCCGCTCGCGAGCGCGACTCCGCCTCGAAAGCACGATCGATGACGACGTGCTCGCCGTCGCCGTAATCTAAGAATCGCGTCTCGTAGGACTCGGCTTCGGGAGACGTCGCCAGCAGGCCCGCAGCCGCGGCAGCAGCGGCACCCAGTGGCTCCGTTCGACCGGCGACCGTCCTAGCTACCCGCCATCTTCCCTTGAAAACGGCGGCTGGAAACAGCACATCCGGCGGGCCGAGGCCGGGTAGCCCCGACGCCGCCTTGCGCAGCGACTCGGCGGGCGCGTCCGCGGCTGGCGCGCTGAGCGGCCAAAGCGTTGCGGCCGTCACCGTCGACGATAAAAGCATATCACGCCGCGTCGTGGGTGCGAGCGCATTAGTGCAGCTCAGCACCAGCAGGCTGTGCAATGCACTTTGAAGCAGCCGCATGGCTGCGAAGTTGTGCTGCAGCCACGCGTAACCAAACTTTATGGCGTCGTACAGCCGTCAAAAACGCGCGTAAGCAGTAAGATCAGCTGTACGAGCACTACGAGCTCAATCCCTGAATGCGGCGTGCGGGTTTAATTTACGGGTTTTCCCACCTCGGTTGATAAAGCTGCCTATCACGCCCAGTATACGCCACCGCCGCGAAAACAAATAACAACACGCCCTACTTCACCCCCGCCTCGGCGAGCGCCCCCGGCGCGTGCTTCACGGCGATGAAGACGAGCGTGCGGCACCCGTCCAGCTCGAGGACGTCCGAGTCGACCGTCTCGAAGTCGGCACTTTCAGGCAGTTCGTGGGTCGTCGTGATCGCGAAGGCCCCCGGTGGCAGCGTCGCGAAGCACGCGCGCATGTCCCGCAGCGTGTGCGTGTCGAAGGCCGCGGCGTGGCAGAACGCGACACTGGCCTCACTCAGGTCCGCGCCCGCGAAGGAGCCGTGCCGGAACTCGAGCGCCGGCACGGGAACCGGCTCGCCAGTTTCGCTCCGCCGCTGCGCCGCGGGCAGGGCGTCCGAAGCTTTGGCGTCGTACCTCTTTTTCACCTCCGAGGCCAGCGTGTGCAGCCCTTCCAGAACCTCGATGCCCACGACCGCCTCGAAGGGGTAGCACACACATGCCTGCAGACACGCCTTGCCCAGGCCGCTGCCTAGATCGTAGAAGACGCCCGCGCCGTCCTCCTGCAGCACGTCCGAGGCCGCGCCGTAGAGGTCCTGGATCTTGCCCAGCGCGGCCTGCAGGGCGGGCAGAGAGCACTCCGCATACCTCAAGGCGTCTGAGGGGGCCGCCATTGTTCCGAGGGCCTTGTTCTCCTCGCGCTCCTTCAGGGAGACGCAGGCGCCGAGCGCGGGCGCGGCCAGGTCCCCGAGCAGGCTCGCGTAGGCCTCGGGCGCCCGCCCGTCCCGCCGCTTGCGGTTGAGCTGGCGCCGCTGGGCCGCGGAGATGGGCATGGCGTCGCGTCCGGCTGATTCGCGTCGATGGCGTCGGTGGTGGCCTCCCAGAGAAGGCTGCCCGGTGGCGGTCAGTTGTCGCGGCGATGGCGTAAAGGTTGCTGCCCCCTGATGAGCACAACCTTGCTAAGCTGCCCCGGCGCTGGATTCGGCTGACTCCGGTGCAGAGAAGCGGTCTATTCGTGCCCGTGGTCCACGGGTGATGTATTTACGTGTCGCCGTCGACGCAGATGCCGCAAAAAAAGCTGCCGTAGCGCCAGGTCGCAAAAGTACCCGCACGTTAGCCAAAGCGCGCGGGCGCTGTGCACAGCTAGAAAGGGTTGCCGCACGCCGTCGTGGTCACAGCCGCGGCAGGGGCAGCGAAAGCAGCGCTCAGACGCGACCGAGCAGCCCATGGCCGCCGAGCCGGGGACCGCCGAGCCTCGGGAACTCACCCTCCAGGAGAAGAGCCTGACGCTCCAGATCGAACGGCTGGAGAAGGAGCGCGCCGCCGCCGAGCTCGGGCAGGCGGCCGCCGAGGCCGCGTGCGCGGCGATGCAGGCCGCCCATCAGGGCGAGCTCCTGCGGATGCGGGGCGAGGTCGAGAAGGCGGGGGAGCGGGGCAAGGAGGCGGCCGACGAGGTCGAGGCCGTGATCCTGCGGCGCGTGGAGATCGCGGCCCTGCGCGCGGACGACCTGGCGCGGCGGCTCAAGAACGCGCGCTTCGTGAGCGAGGCCAGCGAGCGCATGGCCGCGGAGGCCGTCGTGGGGCGCCACGCCGCCGAGCGGGACGCGGCCCTTTCGTCCCGCGACGCGCGCCGGCTGTCGCGGCACGTCGAGGCGCTGCGCGAGCGCCAGACGCGGGAGGAGCTACGAAAGGTGGAGCGGCGGCGCGTCGAGCTCATCAACGCCGCGGAGACGACAGCGCGGGACCTGGAGGGCGACCCGGAGCTCGCGCTGCCCATCGGCGTGACCAAGCGGAAGCATCTAGCGCGGACGCGGACCAAGCTCCAGGGTTTATTACAGGACCAGGACAGCGCCGCGGCCATGGCGGACCGGCTGGACAAGCAGGCCCGTCTAGACGACGCGCTGCGGACGGCCGCGGCCACGGGCCGGGCCCCGGACGTCCATGTATTGGCGGCGCGGGGCGGCCGCGCGGACCAGCCCGACGCGCGCGGCGCCACGGCCCTGGACTACGCCTGCGGCGCGGGCCACGCCGACGCGTGCTGGGCGTGTTTAGATGCCGGGGCCGACGCCATGGGGGACGCTTTGGGTTTGGGCGGCCTCTTCACGACGGGCCGGGGGCGACGAGTGATCAATGAGACGCCGCCGGCCTCCCAGGCGAACCCCTACTTGAAGGCGACGTCAAAGCCGAAGCGCGCCGTCGTCCAGACGGGCGTCAACTCCAACGAGGCCCTGGCCTGCGCCGCGTCGCGGCCGTTGGTCATCGCGGCGAGCCGCGGCCACGTGGACGTGGTCAATGTGCTGCTGGACCACGTGGGCGAGGGCCACGAACGGGCGGCGCTGCTGGCGGCCTGCGACGCCCAGGGCCGCACGGCCCTGCACGCCTGCGCGTTATTTGGCGAGACACGCGTCGCCAAGGTCCTCGTGGACGCCGGCGCGGACGTGGACGGCGTGGACGGCACGGGCGCCACGCCGCTCCACATTGTGGCCACGGGCGACTGCGGCGACGACGCGGCGGCCTGCGCCATCGTCCAGGTCCTGGCCGCCCGGGGCGCCAACCAGCACTCGCGCAACATGATCGGCGAGCGGCCCGTGGACACGGCCCACCAGCGGGGCAACGTGGCGCTCATCCGGGCGCTCAACGCCATCTGGAGCGACTCGCTACAAGTAAGCTAATTATTGCATATTCACGGACTCCCGCAGGAAGCGGATCCCCCGCAGGCCCCCGCCGTTGCCCACCTGCGTCCGCTCCCCGTTCACGACGAAGGCGCTGCCGCTGTCGTGCGTGACCTTGGAGGCGAAGGCCTGGGGCTCCGTTTCGACCGCCTCGTCGTCGAGCGGCGACGTCTGGGGTTTCGCCCGCGGCCGCGCGACGGGCGTGTTCCCCGCGGCGCGCTTCCGCACGTCGGCGCCCTCGACGTCCTTCTCCGTGTTCCCGTCGTCCTCGTACTTCAAATCGTAGAACTCGCAGCCGTCGTCGACGTACGCGTCCTCGACGCGCGCGGGGAACCAGGCGCCGTCGATGACGCGCTCGACGCGGTCGCCGCGCTTGTACCGCGTCTGCGCCGCGGGCGTCGTCGGGCCGAGGTCGTCGTCGGCGTGCCAGACGTCAGGCGGCATGGTGTCCCGATGGCGTGCGCGACGGCTGCGCGCGGCGCTTGCGTGGTCCTGGTCTGGCAGTGGCGGCGACGATGTGCTGTCAGTGCAGCGACCAGTCTGTGGCGATAGCGCCTTCTTTGGGCAGCGTTGTGCGACTGTTTTGTTTTTGCCTTGCCCAATGCCCAGCGCCACCGGCCAAGATGGTCACCTTCTATTTTAGAGGGCTGCATATGTCCCGAGGTCTCGTAAATCGCGCGATCAATACTGAGCGGACATTAAATCGTGCAAAACGGGTTTCGTCTGCGGCCAATCACATAACGAGCTTGTACGATCGCTACGATGCCTTTAGTTGGACACAATATCACACGCGGCGAACGCCTATCGCGTGGAATCAGTCAGACCGGATCACCAATTCATTATGCATACTTCATCTTCCTCTCGGCTGCGATAATTGTGCTGCTGGCTGTGGTGCCCTTTGCTTGTGCAGGCCCTCTTCGGCGCTGGGCTAAGCACCACAACAGACGTCTTTCGGAATGAATATCGCAGCGCTCGCCGCGATCGCCTGCAGCGCGGCCGCCCTGCGGGCCGCGCCGCCGAGGCGGCACCGTCGCGCGACGGCCATTCGTGCTGCGGGCGAGACGGCGCCGCGGGACTGCTTCCTGCTCTCGTCCTTCAGCGACGGCGTCCTCGCGCGGCCGGAGGTGGGCGCGCTGCTGCGCGACGCGGTGCAGCTCCAAACGGGCGGCGCCGACGCGCGCACGCGACTCCTGTACATTCCGACGGCGATGTACGCCCTGCGCCGCGAGAGCCAGCGCACGCCGGGCGTCCAGCGGCAGCGAGCGCGGCGGGACGGCAAGCAGAAGCGGGACCACGCCGTCGAGTTCTTCGGCGGGCCGGCGCGCTGCGACGCCGTGACGCTCGATTTAGGGGACGGCTCCGTGAAGCACGCGGTCGGCGACGCGCTCCCGACGACGGGCGCGGACGCGCTCGGTTCGTGGGACCCGCACGTCGTGCTCGTGGACGGGGGCAACACGTTTTGGCTGCGGCGCTGCATGGAGGACTGGCTCGGCGCGTTTGCCGCGTCGCGGGCGGTCTACGTCGGCGTCTCGGCGGGTGCCATCTGTGCCGGCAAGCACGTCGATACGGCGCTCTGGAAAGGCTGGGACGACCCCTCGGTCGTCGAGGACTGGGACGACTGGGGCGGCGTGCTCGGGTTGGATCTAGCGGGCGGTGCGAGTGTCTTCACGCACGCCGCGGCCCATTACGACGGGCTCGTGGCCGAGAAGACCGAGGCGCAGCACGAGCCGCTGCTGACGCTCGACGAAGGTGACGCGTTCGTCGTCGGCCGCGATGGGGGGCCCGGGCGCTTCGTGTGATAAGTGTTAAACTTGATATCGGAATCGCTTGGCCTCGACATACACATCCGACAATAGGCCTACGGCATTCGTGCCCCGGAGTAGGCTTGCCCCCGCCGTCGCGGGTCGCGCCTGGCGTAAGCTAACTAGCGCTCACGTGTAGCGTACTCCAACTCTCTCTGTGCCCAGCGCGCGATTAAACGCGAGCTCTCCGCCGTACAGCTCTGCTGACCACATCGTGAGCAGCCACCAAAGCGTCGAGGCAGCCCCGCAGTAGTCCGTACACGCCGTCGACGCGACGCTGCCGCCGGCAGCAGCCCGCAAACATGGACATGGTCGCGGCCCGTAGGAAGGCCGAGTTGGTACGCATGGGCAAGGGCGGCGCCAAGGCCGGCCAGGCGACGAAGGCGATCGGCATCAGCCAGTTCAGCGGGGGCAAGACGATGCAGGCCAACCCCGAGAACGATTTAAATACGTCCCAGTACACCGGTGCGGACCTCGAGACGCTGCGACTGGTCTTCGACAAGCGCAAGTCGCTCGTACGAAAGATTAGAAGAGTCACGACCTTGATGCGCTCGAAGATGATGAAAAATGCCACGATCAACGGCAACTGGTACAAGCTCTTTAAAAGTTATGATCGGGACAACTCGGGCAACATTTCTTTCTCAGAATTAGCCTATGTGGTCTACAAAGAGCTAGAAATTTCGAAATTAGAAATGTCCAGAAAAGAACTGAAGACGGTCTGGGGCGTCGTCGACGTGAACGGGGACGACACCGTGTCCGTGGAGGAGTTCGCGAGTTTCATGCGCCGGTTGGAGGCGAACAAGATCGACCACGTCATCCTGGAGACCGTGGACAAGCTCTTGGTCGAGGGCCGGAGCCCTGCATTACCGTCGCCGTCCAAGCTGGAGGGCCAGAGCGTCCTGACGCGCGCGACGAGCCCGCCCATCGGGCCGGGCGGGCGGCACCAGCTCGCCGCCATGTCCACCTCGCTCAGTGAGGACGTGCCGGTGAGCACCTGGCTGCGCCAGTACCGGAAGGTGGGCGGCTACTCGACCTTCACCGGTAGTCAAACCTTTTTCATGGGCCGGCCCCCGGAGGACAATGACGCCATTTCTCACGTCGTGCCGCGGCTCGAGTACAACTTCGCGGCGCGCCAGCTCCAGCGGGCGGAGTACGGCAAGTACCTGAGCACCGGCGGCGCGCGCTACCCCCTGATGGCGCGGAAGCGGGCCGCGGACCGCCCCTTCGAGGAGCACGGCCGGCCGCTCTTCACGCCCGAGGCGCTGGAAATTGCCGCGGCGCACCCCAGTCTGGGCACGGCGCCCATCGACGGGTACCGCCAGGACGGCCACTGGAGCGCGCGCCTCTCGATGATGCCCACGCACGCCATGCTCGCCAAGCAGCACATGCGGCTCGCGGACCTGAAACACAAGTATAAGATTAAGACATGACTACTAGTACGCCAAGTGTTGATATACACACTAGAAGAGGGGCGGGCGCGTTTCCTCGAAGCGGGCGATGAGCGGCTCGCGCGCGGCTTTCCGAGCCGCGACCGTGGCACTAGCATCGTCGCCGCCGTTGTCGCCGAGGAAGCGCACGAGGTCCGCGAGGCGCAGATACTCCGCGGCGTAGTCGGCGGGCGCATTCTTCCGCCGCGCGAGCCGGTACCGCTTCACGACGTCGGGCTTCTCGAAAAGGTCCGCCACAGAAAGGCCCGCCTGCTTAATCGCGGCCTTCATGAGCTTGATAGAGGGCATCGGCGCGGCGTCGAAGGTGCCGTCGACGACGGGCGCCGGGGCCTGGACGGCCGCGTCGCGGAGATGCGATTCGGGCAGCTGGCCACGGCCGTGGAAGTCGGCCGCGGACGGTGTCGGGACGAGCTGCACGCCGATGCGGATGAGTTCGCGGACCGTTGCGCACTTCTCGGCTGCGGAGGCCCGCAAACTTAACTCTCCCGGCGCGCGCCAGACGTCGCACGCGAGCGCGAAGGGCGTCGTCATGAACGAGCCGTCCGGCGGTCCGGGGCCGACCTCTGTGTCGGCGCCCCGCTCGACGAGGGCCTCCATGGCTTCGTGGAGTCCGCTCTTCGTCAGCGAGAAGAGGGGCGTCTGGCGGTCATGCCTCTCCGCGTGGACGTCGCAGCCGTGCGCAAGAACCAGGCGGACCATGTCAAGCGCCGCCTCTCGCGAGAAAACGAAGCCACGGTCAAAGGATGGACCGGAGTGCGGCGAATCCCCGACGACGAAGAGCGGCGACATGGCACGTTCGGGCCCCGCGTTCGGGTCGCAGCCCGTCTCTAGTAATAATTTGACACACTCCGGCGACTGCTTGTCGAGCGCGTAGAGGAGCGGGTGCGTCTTCGTCGGGTTCATGACGAAAATGGCCCCAGGCATGCCGCCGGCCCCGCCGTCCCGCACGGCCGTCGCCTGGTCCGGATTGAAGCTCCTAAGGATTGCGTCCTTCGAATCCCGCGCTTTGAGGCTCGCCGTCCCATCGGGCGACGCGCCCTTCGCGAGGCAGGCCGCCAGCACGCGCGCGTGACCGTTGCGCGCGCCTTCGCGCACGAAGATGTTCAGGGAGCTCGTCTTCTCCGTGCGCTCGACGAGCTCGATATTTGCCGCCTCATCCCCAGGCTTGTGAAGCTTATACTCCTCCTCCACATCGGTCATTGCCTCGGTGGATCGCGTGGCGTAGTCCTGGCGATGTTTGTGGAGAATTGGTGGATAGCGTGGCGTTGTCCTGGCGATGTTTGTGGAGAATTTGTGAGGGCGCGCTTAAGATCGAACAAGATGAAACCCGCACGTGTGCGGGTTTTCACAGGTCTCAGACTGCTTGAGTCGGCTGGTTGCGACGTGCGACCGAACAGCTCGACGACACGCCGCCGCCGCCATGGCCTCCCTCGGCTGGAACACGGAGTCGACCCTGCTCCCCAAAAAGGCCAAGAAGATCGCCGCCCCGGCCACGTCCATGGGCGCGCTCAGGGACGAGGTGTTCGCCTCGTCCATGACCGCCGCGGCGGCCGGCAGCCGCGAGAAGACGGCCGGCGGCGGCCGGTACGCGCGCGGCACGGCGTCGCGGCGGCGCAAGGACGCCGACGACCTCGACTCCGCGGGCCGGAAGCGCCTGCGGCGGCGCGAGGCGCGCACGGGCGGGGAGGTCGCGGCGGACGCCCGCGACGACGCGTCGCGGCGCAAGCTCGAGGCCAAGGCCCGCCTCTACGAGGATCTGCGGCGGGGCGAGGTGCAGGCGCCGGCCGAGTTCCTCGTGGCGTTCGACGCGGGCTGCGCGCCACCGCCGGCGCGCGTCGCCGAGCAGGAGTCGGGCGGCACGCGCTGGGCCTGGGGCCGGGGCGAGGGCGAGGCGCCGCCCGCGCGGTCCGCCGAGGAGCTGCTGGACGTCGCGGCGCGGCGCGCCGCGGCCGACCGCGCAAGGGACCGCGACGACGCGCCGCGGTCGGACACGGCCGTCAAGAGCCAGTGGGAGAAGACCCTGAACAAAAGCGAGAAGGCCCACCTCGGCGAGATCCACGCCGAGGCCGAGCGCAAGCGGGCCGCCGCGCCGCAGCGCGCGGCCCAGCGCGACGCGCGCGTCGCGGGCCTGGCCCGGTTGATCGGGCGCCTCGAGCAGGATAAGTGATATTGTAGTGTGTGCTCAAGCTAGAATTTTTTGTAAGTCACGGTACCGCTCAAGACTGGGGAAGGAGTAGATAAATCCGTTAGGGCCGCTCCCCGAGCCCTCCAGCTAGATCGAAGACGGCCCGCCGCACGTCGAGCGCGAGCGCGTCGGCCGCGCCGCGCGTCGGGGCCTCGGCGTAGACGCGGACGACGTCCTCGGTGCCCGACGGGCGGACGAAGGCCCGGCCCGCGGCGGCCGCCGCCAGCGCGTCGAGCTTGGCCTGAAGCGCGGCCGGCTCGAGCAGGCGCGTCTCCGTGGCGTTGCACTGCAGCAGCGCCCGCGACTTGACGCGCTGCTTGAGCTGGCGCGACGGCCGCTCGGCGTAGAGCGCGCCCCATGCCACGATCGAGGTCGAGGTCAAACAGAGCACGGCCTCGACCAGCAGGACGTCGGCCACGGCGTCGCCCACGGCCTGGTTCGCCAGGCGCGCCGCGGCGTGCAGCCGCGCGACGGCCAGGCGCGCCCGCCCGCCCATGCCCGGTTCCGAATCCAACTGGGCGAGCCGCGCCCGCAGCGTATCAGTAAAGAGCACGGTGCCGTGGCCGTTCGTCTCGAAATAGACGCCGACGTCGAAGGCCTCGGCCGCGTGGTGCACGTATTTCACACCCGTCTTCGCGAAGGCCACTTTAATGCCTTTGGTGCCCAGGAAGGCCGCCGCCGACCCGTTGGCGTAGGCCGTCTGGACGACGCCCAGGGACGCGGGCCCGAGCACGGGCGCCGCGGCTTTTAGCTCATCAGCAATAAAACCGGCCAGCAGCGCCGCGATCTTGTCGCCGTCCACGATCTCGAAACCGTTGGAAGCATGGTACCAGTACACGAGGCGGTCGGCGTCGCCGTCCAGGGAGCAGCCCCGCACGTTCGGCGCGCCCACGTCCGTCCGCGCCAAGTTGAGGGGCGGCAGCCGCTGCTTCTGCACGTGCTCGGCGCCGCAGTGCTCATTGAGCGGCGCTTTGATGTTCGCCGCGCGTAAGGACAGCGTCGCGCCGAGGTTGCGCTCGTCCAAGCGCCGCTTGACCGCCGCGAGGCCCAAGGCGCCCACGCCGCCCGCGCAGTCTACGACAAGCGTCGCGTCCGGCCGGCCGGTTTTGAAGGGCGCCGTGGCGAGCAGCGCCGCGAACGCGTCGACCAGCCGGTCGGCGTAGCCGTACAGCGGCCCCGCCCCCAGGTCCTGGAAGCCGTTCGCCGCGCGGACGCAGTGGTGGAGCTGGGGCGTCGTCACGACGCCGACGTCTTCCACGCGGGCGCCCAGCGCCCGCGCGCCGTTCAGGACGCGCCGGCTCAGCGCGCGGCTGTGGGCGCGCGTGTCCCGCCCGACCACGACCACGGCGTGACTCGCCTCGCCCTCGGCGACCGCGGCCAGCGTCTCCCGCAGCCGCGACTCGGGGCAGCACGCCACTTGTTCCGCCTTGGCCTCCCAGGCCTGGGCCAGCATGGCGCCCGACGGGTCCACGATCTTCACGCCGTTGTCTTTGTGCGGGTTGTGCGAGGCCGTGACCATGACGCCGATCCGCAGCCCCTGCCGGTCGCGGCTGCGTAAAGCGGCGAGCATGCCGACGCGCTCCATCGCGATGATGAGCCGCGTGGCGTCGCAGCGGAACCCGGCCGTGCCGTAGGCGAGCTGTGGTGGGTGCTCGCGGTCGACCTTGGAGAGGGCGGGACCCATGGTGCGTGGCGCTGCGGAGATGCAGCTCAAAATGCAGTAAACGCCAAGACCAGCGTCGATCACGAGTCGGGCTGAGAAAACCCGTACCCGAACCCGAACCCGCACGTTCTGCGTCTTAAAATGATTCGGGAGAGCTTACGAGCTTGTATATAGACGTCGAAATAACAAGAGATTGAAAGGAGGAGGCCGCGTGGAGAAGATGGCACCTGCAGTCGAGGGGCAGCCGCGCCAACGCGTAAAACGCCGCGCCTTATGCGTGGCTTTTGCGTTCGGTATGGCTTGTGCATTGCTCTTCATGTATTCGCAGCTCTGTCTAAACGTAGTTATGCTCCGCCACGATTCGCAGAACGCGTTCCTCGCGCCCCGCCGCAAGAAGTGGCGAGTCCGGCGTCCTTACTTTGTCAACGCGCGGTGACGGCGTGCCTCACGCCATACACCATCGACTCACCGCCCGATTCCCGCACAGAGGGAGCTCGCGGACCGACGGCACCGCGCCGCCGCGGCCCGCGAGAACGACAACTCGGACGACGACCCTTCGCCCCCCGCCCTTCTGGTTGTAGACCTGTGCTTCCGGGGCTATCGAGTATAGACAGCGAAGTAACTAAATAGACGCGGCGGGTTTCCGGTGGGAATGCTAACACAGATTATTACTCAAGGAGTCCGCCCCTAGCGCGCACGACCGCGGCGCCCGACCCCCGCGCGGCGTAGCGTTGAAGGGTCGCGTCGAGCTTCTCTTCGATGTTCATCATGCGCGCCTCGAAGCGTTCCGCCCACGCCCACGCCTTAACGGCACGGGGCAGCGCGGCCGCCTCGCCGCTCGCCGGCGCGGCCGCCTCGCCGCTCTGCGCGGCGGCCCGCGTCTCCGCGATGGCCGCCATTCGTTCCGCGAAGCGCTGTCCACGCAGCCAGTGTCCGCAGATCTTCCTGCTATACGTCGTCGTTATTGTCCGTCAGCCAGAACGGCCGCCCGGTTGCGAGGTGGAAAAGGACGACACCAAGGGACCATAGGTCGTAGGTCACGTCTGCCTTGTACGCCGAGCCCGCCGATCGCGGCCGGCAGTTCGGCGAGGCTCTCGCACCTGGTCAAGTCGAGCGTCGTCAGCGCTTTGAGCTCGCCGATCGCGGCCGGTAGCGCGGTGAGGCTCACGCACTCGGACAAGTTGAGCATCGTCAGCGCATCGAGCCCGCCGATCTCGGCCGGCAGCGCGGTCAGGCTCGAACAACCGATTAAATAGAGCTCTTCTAACGCACTGAGCGTGCTGATCGCGTCCGGTAGCGCAGCGAGCCTCGAGCAGTTCTGCAAGGTGAGATCCTTCAGCGCGCCAAGCCCCTCGATCGTGGCTGGCAGTGCTGTGAGCCTCGAGCATCGCCGGAGGTTGAGCACCTGCAACGCACCGAGGTTACCGATCGCGTTCGGCAACACGGTGAGGTTCGAGCTTTCCAAAGTGAGCTTCTTGAGCCCACCGAGCGCACCAATCGCCTCAGGCAGCGCAACGAGGGTCGTGCATTTGGACATGAGGTCCGCCACCCGCCCGTCCGCCGCCGTAACTCATTTCCACCCTCGCGGGTCATTGTCGGACCACGCCTGCTTGAGTTCGTCACGCTCGCTCTCGTCGCGCAGCTTCCGCAGCGCCGCGAGGTCTTCATCCAAAGAGCCCTCCATAGTCAGAGCTCAAGCGATGTGAGGCAGCCCGACGCTCCACTACGCGCGCGCACGAGGCAGCCCCTTGCTTGCTAGTCCGTGCCGCTCTCTGCTCGCGTGCCGATCCGCGCTACACACTGAGATGTGCACGTGGGAGCAGATCAAAAATCAAACTGCTCGATTCGAAGAATCCCCCGGAACACTCTAACATCCCCTCCGAGTATAAAGTTCATCGCGTAGCGTCTTTTATTTCAAAACGGGTTTTCTGCTCAATTTGCCAGATAATTTGCCACGCTGATCAAAAAGTGCTACTGGTACCAGGCAGAAGTAGACTCAAATAAAATAAACGCGATACAGACTATTACTCCCGGCGCGGCATGCCCCCCGGGAACGGGTTCGCGCGCCGCCGCGCGTTCTCGAGCGCGCGCCCCGGCCCGGGGAAGGCCGTCCCCACCGAGTCGCTCCGCTTCCGCGCCTCGGCGAGGCCCTCGGCCGTGTCGAGCTTGGCCGTGAGCGCGTCGCAGATTTCGCTGAGCTGCTTGAGGCCGTCGTCCAAGACGTCCTTCGCGGGCGCGCCCGTCGTCTGGAGCCGGACGTGCACGAAGGGCTCGGACGGGTGCGGCACACTGTAGCCGCAGAACTCGGCGTCCTTGTGCCGCATGAGCACGTGGCGCAGGGAGTTGCCCAAAGTGTGGTCCTCGCCGCGAAATACATACGTCCGCGCGGCCTCGTCGTCAGCCGCTCCTACGATACGCAGGGCGGCCTCCTGCGGCGCGCTGCCGGAGGTTGCCATCGCTGTGTTAGTGAGTGTAGCTGTAGCGCAGTTGTTGCTGCGTCGCTGAGAGGGTGGTTTTGTTTGCAAGTAGTGGTGGAGCCACCGACTTGCTGCGCCTGCGTGCTTTCGTTTTGTCAAGCGCACTATAAACTTAGAATCTGATGGTGTTTCGCAGGCTGCACGCCAGCTGTGGGCGTCGTTTAAGTCCTCCATGCAGCTAAACCCGCGCATAAAACCCGCGTCTAGCTCGATCGAGCCAAAACTAGCCGTCGGGCCTGTTGTCTTGCCGATAGTGCACACATGTGCGTTTTTCTGTTATCGGTATCCGTGCTTTTTGAACTCCTGCGGCTGCAAGCCCATTCGTGACTGCCTTGTTGCCACAGCACAACCCCTGCCTGAGGTCAACCCCTGCCTGAGGTGCAGCATCGCAGCTTCCTGTAGCCGCACAGCTCGTCTCACGGCAGCGCTTAAAGTGACAACACAGCACAGCTCCAGAAATGCTCCGCGACTGGGCGCACGTCGTGAAGGATGACAACGCAGCGCCGCCGAGCCTCGCCGAGGCGGCGCGCGCCGGCTATGCGAGCCCCAGCAGCAGCACAAGCGAGAGCGGCGTCGCGAGGCCGCGCGCGAAGTGGAATTCGCGGACAGAGTTTCTGCTAGCGACGGTCGGCAACTGCGTCGGCGTGGGCAACGTCTGGCGCTTCCCCTACCTGTGTTATCGGAACGGCGGCGGTTCATTCTTAATCCCCTACTTCGCGGCGCTTCTATTGGTCGGCGTCCCGGCCTTCATGCTGGAAATGGCGATGGGCCAGCGCTTCCAGCGGGGCTCGACGCACTGCTATATCCGTTTACATAAACGTTTGGCGGGCGTCGGCATCGCCGGCACGGGCATGGCTTTTGCTACCCTAGTGTACTACCAGACGATTCTCGCGTGGTCGCTAATGTACGCATGCCACTCGTTCCGGAGCCCGCTGCCCTGGAAACGGGTGGACGCGGAGCGCTTCTGGGAGCGTGGCGTGCTGCGCGAATCGAGCGGCTTCGAGGCCGGCTTCGGGGCGCCCGCGACGGCGGAGCTCTCTTGCGCCCTGGTCGTTTCGTGGTTCGCATTGTTTTTAGCGACGCGGCGGGGCGTGCACTCGTCGGGCAAGGCGGCGTACGTGTTTGCGACCGTACCCTACGTCATCCTGACGATGTTGGTGCTGCGGGGGTCCCTGCTGCCGGGCGCCGGCGAGGGGCTCAAGTTCTACCTCAAGCCCCGCGCGGACCGCCTCGGCCACCTGCGGACGTGGCTCGACGCCTTCAACCAGATCATCTACAGCCTGGGCATCGGCACGGGCCAGATGGTCGCGTACGGGTCCTACACGGAGACGACCGAGGACATCGTGCTCGACGCCGGATGCATCTCCCTCCTCAACTCCTTCACGAGCCTGTTTGCGGGCGTCGCCGTCGCGCGCGGCGCGGAAACCGAGGTCGTCGGAATTATCGCGCCAGCATCCACGCCATCGACGCGACGTCGTCCCACGCAGGTCTTCGCCATGCTCGGCCACAAGGCCCATACGGACGGCACGTCCGTCGCGGACGTCGTCCAGAGCGGCGAGGGGCTGGCGTTCGTGGCGATCCCCAACGGGCTAAGCACCCTGCCCGCCGCGAACCTCTGGTGCTTCATCTTCTTCGCCATGCTTTTTGCATTGGCTTTGGAATCCTCCATCGCGATGCTCGAGTCGTGGACCACCATGCTGCGGGACTTCGGGTGGGAGGGCGACCCGGACGCAGCGGTGTTCAAAGGCTGTGCTTCGTTTCGACGGCAGGACGCATTGGTGGGGGCGTCGTGCGCCGTCGGGTGCCTGATCAGCGGCCTCTTCGTGAGCCGGCCGGGCATCTACTGGTTCGCCCTCTGGGATGCCTACGTCGTCTGGGCCGTGTTCATTGTGGTGGGCGTCGAGTGCTTTTCCTTGTCGCACTGCTACGGCGCGCGCAAGTTCGCGGCCGAGGTGCTGGCGGGCACGGGCCGGGCCGTGCCGCGGTTTGTCTTAGCGTGCTGGTCCGTCGTGACGCCGTTCCTCTGCGCGGTGTTGGCGGTCGTGCGGCGCGGCGTCCTGAATGCCTGCCATCGACGCGACGTCGTTCCTCGACGGCGTGGATCTCATGAGTCCATGTCCGCGCAGGCCTCCTTCGCCGCTTTATGCGCGGGCGGCGGGCGGTACGAAGGCGCGAAGGCGACGCCCGCGGCGTTGGTCCTCGGCTTCTCCCTCATGCTCGGGCCGGTTGTGGTCATGGTCGTCGGCGCGCGCGACGGCTGTGTGGCGCGGATGGGCAAGACGCGCCACGTCGAGCTCGCGGCGCCCGTGTCGCCGAAGACCCGGCGGACGTCCTCGGCGATGGTATAGCTGTGTAACTGTTGTGGTATGTACTTACAGAGTGTCGATCGGAATAGAGTGTGCACACTCTATTCCGGACTAGAGTCCCAGCCCACTAGAAAATCGTAAACCTACTAGGGAAAAGCCTACTAGCGCATAATGCGTGAAATTTGTACTCCAGAAGGAAGAGCTCGGCGATGTTTGAAACTACCAACACATC
>Ga0114994_10000362_pt1 | contig 29636 bp, 25 predicted proteins | sample ArcticOcean_MG_C_9_FD_87043 | JGI IMG/M metagenome (GOLD analysis project Ga0114994, IMG submission 87043) | Marine microbial communities from western Arctic Ocean - ArcticOcean_MG_CB2_152 | ecosystem: Environmental > Aquatic > Marine > Oceanic | place: Arctic Ocean: Canada Basin | collected...
CAGTGCGCGCTGAAGTAGAGGCCGACCACCTCCTTGCCGGCGAGGACCGCCGCGGTGGGCCGGGGCCCGGCCTTGGTCTCCAACGTGGCGCCGAGGAGCGCGCTGAAGTCGTGGAAGCTTGCCATGGTGTCGCTTGTGATGTGTGCTTCTGCGGCGTTTGAGTTACTCAGATAGATGACGTGCTGTGATCCAGCTTGCGGCTGCTATCTGTGCGTTGGTGTTGCGGTGCTATCGGAAAACTGCTCGTCTTGGTTTTACTTGGCGTGTTCGGTGGCAGCGCTTGATGGCTCTTAGTCTTACACATGCGCTTGCTTTTATTATAGCTCACGGGTTTCGGGTTCGGGTTCTTCGGCCCGTGTGGGGATTCGCGCGGTGATTCCTGGTTGGCCAGCCAAATGTAATAAGAAGAGCGTGAAGGTGATGAAGACGGCGGGTACGTCGCGCAAAAACTTCGACTCGCGGAGCGAGGAGACGTAACGCAACGGACTCGCCGAAGTGGATATATTGATCGACAAAACCTGCCTCAGTGCGCGCGTAGCCTTCAACCCGTTTTTTGTGGGGAGACAAGACGCAACAGGCCAGGTATGAAGTTGGGTACGGAAATGACATGGGCGCCGCGCGGGCCGCCGCGCAGAAGGCGGTCGACGAGGCGGCCGTCGTGGACGCCGCGACTCGCAACGCGCTCGCGGCGCTTGTTTAGCAGTTTTGTGATTTTTTATCATTCCCGGGGGTTTTGCCGCGTGTTTTCTGGGGCGCCGCCGACTCGGAGCTTCTGCCGACCCGACTGCGGCGCAATAATTTTGTTAGGGAGCTCCCTGCCATATTTTTCGAGGAGTGCCGCCACGGGAGTGCCGACCGGTTGGGCGACGGCCACGACGACCCCGGCGACCAGGGCGGCCAGTGCCCACGACACGAGGCGTCGTCGCATGGCTCGCCCTATAGACGTCAAGCCGTAACTACGCGTGGAAAACCCGTTTTGTCACGGTTCCATCCCTGTGTTGCGGTTCACCGGTTCACATCCATCCCCTAGGTGCTAGTGCCCCCAAAACCCGCGTAAGTACATCATCACACCACCCTCTGGCCAACAACTCGAGGCATACGTGGGGCGCCAGGGCGCCGGAGCTACGTGCCGCCGGGCGACTTCTTCGACCTGGAGCGGCCGGACCCGAGCGAGGACTTTTTGTGGAACTCGGGCGAGTCGCTCCTCGGCGTGGCCTTGCTCAGCTACTTCGCCTACCCGGCGGTCTCGTACACGATCGGCGCGCTGCCCGGGCCCAACTCCGTGGAAGGTGGTTATTTCTTCTCATTCTTGTCCATTGTCTACGGTACCCTGACGTCCGCTACGATTTCCGATGCGACGGTCCGCTTAGCCGCGCTCCGCGAAGCGATCGTGGAGGAGTGCTCATTGATGCTGCCTCTACTGGAGCGGCTTCGCATCACATTACTGGAACGGGGGCTCTACTCGGAACATCGCGAAGATAGAGAACGTGTGTATTCTGCTTGTGCGACGCAATTGTGGTTTCATGTGACGGACATCATTTCGGGCACGCGTGAGATCGAATTGGAGCTCCTGTCGACGCGGGAGTACGACCCCCTTGTGAACATCGTGGGGGCGTTGCAGCGCGCCCAGTATCGGTGGGGCACTTCGGACCTCGATTTCGGCATCGAACGCACCGAAGAGGTGATCACGGTGCGCGGCCGGTGGCTTCAGCTCGAGGGGAGCGGCATTCCCGCCGTTCAATTTGGGTTGTTGCGCGGGCTCGCCGGGCTGCTGGCGCTCACGTACACGTACCTGACGCTCGACCGGCCCGAGGGCGCGAGATACGCCATCGCCGGAGGCCCTCTCGCCAAGGTGAGCGTGCATGCGGATATGCTATTCTGGGGTCACACCATCACGACCGCGCCGCCCGCGACGACCACGCTCCTGGGCCTAAACTTCGCGGACGGTGTGGGCGTGATCGACTCGACGCTCGGTGTGCGCATTCTCTTCGCCATGCGCCGCGCCACGCGCGCGCCCACGAGCTGGAACCTTGCCAAGACGACGATTGCCGCGGGCGTCGACGACGACATCAACCCCGCTGTGCCCTGGCCTGTCCCCGCCCTCTCGCGCCAGGAATGCTTTGGCCCACATCTCCGTTTGGGAATTCATTTCTGTTGGCGCGATTTCCCCCTGTTCCCCGGGCGTATTTAATTGCCTCCTTTATTTAATCCTGGTGCCCAGTCAGTCCAGTCCAGTCCAGTCGATAAAAATGTTTAGTCAAAATCCCCGTCAGTCGATGTTGTACAGGAGCGTGTTCTGGAACTCGGGCGCCGCGAACGTCGTCGCCGGCGGCGGCGGCGGCGGCGCATCATTCGGAGCGCCGCGCGAGGTCAGCGACGGCGGCGGCGGCTCCGACGGCGCGTCCTCGTCCGACTCCGTCGCGGCCTCGTCCGGCGCCGCGACCGGCGCGTCCACCGCGAAGGCCTCCGCGACCGTAGTCCACGCCGCCTCCTCGCTCTTCGTGAAGACCAGGACCACGTTCGCGTCCGCGGCGTCTGTCCGGCACTCGGGATGTACGGCCCCGCCCAGGCGCAGTCCGAACGTCCGCTCATCGAGCGTCACGCGCGCCTCCGAACCTTCTACCGAAACATCCACCTTCCCTACGCCGGCGGCGTCGATGATCACGGTCGCGGTCCTTTCCTTCTGCCGAGCTTCGATGGTCGGCAGGAACGTCGTGCTCGTGTCCTGGTAGTAGCCCACGCCCTTCGGGCCCCGCGTAAAGACGAAGCCGCTGCGGCTTCCGTCAAACACCGCCGAGGCCGCGAAGGACCCGTCAATCACTTCCGGCGCCGCCTTGAAGCCCGCGGCCGCTTTTCGAGCGGCCGCCACGTTGTCCTCCGCGATGCTGGCGTTAATGTCCGGCGCGGCGTCCTCGTCGTCGTCCTCCTCGGACTCAGACTCGCTCCAGGTCTTCTTGTTTTCAAGTTTGGCGCCCCGTTCGTCGTACTTCACGCGGTCCGGCGGCCGCGGCGTCATGCGCGATGCCACCGCCCGCTTCTCCAGGAACCGCGCGTGGTCATCGCTCCTCTTCGCGCGGTCCGGAGCTTTACTAAGCCGTTTATCCTTGGCCGTGAGCGTCTCTCGTGGTTCCACGACGCGCTCCCGCCGCCGCTGCCCGTGGGCCGTCGTGTGCTCCCGGGAGACCTCCGGTACTGAACCACCTATAACGGACACGCTCGATGTCGGCTCCCGGTGCATGGCGTGCTCCCTTTCGACCTCTTCATTTGTTCGCGGTAAGACGGGCGCGACCACGGTTAAAGTTCGCCGTCTCCGGTCGAACTTGGCCGAGCCCTTCGTTCCATTTACGGGATAGGGCAAGGTCCTTTTCACGTCGTACAACGTCACAGCATCAAGGACCATCTTCAGCCGAAACGACGCACCATCTAACTCCAGATCTAACCCCTTGGCCGTCTCGCACATCTGGAGACTGACCTCGATGCTCAGCTCTTTGGGTCGCCGATCGGCTTCCGAACCGGCGCCGATCCTAAATTTTTGTAGATCGAAGGCGCCCCGCTCTTTTATAGTACAGGGCGCGTCGAGCGGGTCCCGTTGTGTCTTCGGTACGGTTCGCGGGCCCGCCTGGTCGCCGCTTTCTCCGCGTCTCATCCGAGACGCGGCTTCGGCTTCCCCGCGCGCCTGGGCCTTGGCCAGCAGCTTCTGCGCCCGGTCCCTCTGATCTCCAAGGACCGGCGCGGGCGCCGGCTTCGGAATACTTTTAAGCGAGCCGCGGATGTTGTCCGCAAAGGAGGGGCCCGCCACCTCCTTCTTCTTCTTCTTCTTCTTCTTCTTCTTGGGCTTCTTCTTCTTGGCGGTGGTCTTCGATGCAAAGGCGTCGTGGGCGACCATGAGCGCCTGGGGCGGGCCCGTCTTGTACGTGACGCCGAGTAAGACGTGGTACGTCCGAGAGAGCTTGCAGGCTTGCTTCTGCTGGGCGTAGGACTTTTCTACGGCATCAATGGCCGTCGACACGAGGAGATCTCTAAAAGGTCGCGCCCGTTCGGCGTGCGCCAGAGCCAACGGGTGGAAGCAACAGTCAAAGGCCCCGACGGAATTGTCCTTCTTGTCGCGCTCCATGCGCGGTGGTCCTAATAAATGGGGCAGCTGCCACTGGTCCCCGCCTTTTACACTAGTAGAGGTGGGCTGGGCCACTTCCACGGAAGACACGATATTAAGGAATAGCTTGGACCCGTCCTTCTCCTTCTTCGTCTTCACGACGAAGCCCGCATTCGGATGGACCACTTTTTTGTCTTTCGGCGTTTCGCCCTTGGCCTCCATCTCCCTTATGTACGCGTCTTGCTCCGCGCGGTGCTTCGGATCGCTTATCTCGTCCACGTACTCGGCCATCATCTTCCGGAACTCCTTATCTTGAAAGGCCTTCTTGAAGTTCTTGTGCTCCTCTTCGCTGAGGTCCAGTTCCGATCCCTCCTTTCTCATCGCGTCGTCCATTGCTTTTTCTAACACGTCCGGTTCCACATTCTCCAGGCCGGACTTGGAGGGGGCGTCGGACTTGGCCTTCAGCTTGACCTCCTGGAGGGGCATCTTGGGGAACGGCTGCCGCTTTGCGGCTGGTAAGGCTAGAGGCTGGCTTTTACGGAGCTACGCGGCGCTATTGCTCGTGACGCTTCGACGACGTGTTGCGTGCGCGTCGCAGCTCGATCTTCTGAGCTTGCGAAGAGCGCTCGGTGCGCGTCGCGTGCGCCTGGCAGCTTTCGAATAATGGAAGTCTATGTCTATGCACGGGTTTCATACACGGGTTTTACTCGGCTTCTAATCTGTCGAAGCGCTTCAAGCTACTGCGCACGACAAGCTCGCGTGGAGCAGACCAAATCGATTGTCTGAAAAACGCTTGAGCCGGCTCAACTCCCAGGCGCGCCCTCATCGTTTGTCAAGCCACCTGTAGACTGCCAGCAATAGCGCTTGTCAGGCGGGCCGCATTGCACAATGTTTGCAATGCCGGACGGCGTCCCGGCGCTCATCGTCCTCGTCGCCTTTATAGCAGTGGGCCGCTTCGCCGCCGAGGTTTATGCGCAGGGACCGGCGCAGCGGGTAAGCATCGTCGCCATGGTCGTGGCCGCGCCGTTCTGGCTCTGGGCGACATATAACACGGTCTTCGATAGCCTTGATCTGGGCGTATTTTCTCTGGCTCTGGCTGGCCTTGCCGGCGCGTACGGCTACGAACTACTCCCGGTGGGCTATACGCAAAACGGGTTCCGCGCCGCGGCCACGGTAGGCTTCGGCGCAGTCTGCGTGAATTACATTCTGGGCTTGACCGCTGTCGTAGAGTGGGGCCTCATCACGTACTTCGCCGTCGCCGAGGCGTTTTGGCTGGGGATGCTCTACTCGGCGTTCGCGTCGACGAGCGGCGACCCTGATATTCTCGCCTCGGCGTACACCTCGCTCGTCTAGATCGCCCCCCCCCCCCTGTAATGTATCATCGCGCTATCGACTTTTGGCGTGGGTTTTTGTTACGGTGCTTTTGACGGGAAATCGATGCACGGGTTTTATGGACGCTGCATGTGGCGCTCATTCGGCTGAACAGAGTAATACTAGAGTTAGATCAATAGTTAAAACATCGAGCTCCGGTGCCCTGCGCCCGGCAGCGCAAGTTTGACGGGTTTTGGCGCTAGCCAAGAGCTTTGTCGTCCACAGCATCATCTTGTCGTCCAGCAGGGGGCCATTTTCGTCGCGAGGGGCAGTGTTTGGTTGTAATCGATTGCCTACCGCGCCGGTGCCTCCGCACCACCACTCATGACCACGAGGATAATAAATAGGCTGCCGATTCCACGAATTGGGACCTTGACATCGCACCTTGGGGTCCTTAGACGGCCGGTGGTCCACGTATGAACAGTCCACGGGTGCGCTGGCTCGCGCTGCTGGGCTTCGCGGCCGCCAAGGACGTGTTCCGGGGCACGAGCAGCTGCCCGGCGGAACTCGTCGTGAAGGGCAGCGCGCGCGCGCCGGGCCGGCCCCCGCCGCGGACCTTCGCCGTCCTCAAGTTCGGCCACACCGGCTCGACCTGGTTCTCGTCCCTCTTGGCCGACTTCGACAGCACCTACTACCTCGACGAGGCCATCACAGACTCGCGGCGGCCCGCGACGAAGCAGGGCTTCGAGACGTACGTGCGGGCCGCGCTCGCCGAGCCCACCGGCAAGTACGTGCTGGGGGGGCGCCGAGCTGCGCATACTGGCAGGCGCAGACACCGGGATCGCGCCGCTGCCACAAGGAGGACACATGCGCGCTAAACGCGCTGGGCCTCTCCATGGCGCTGGGGCACGGCGCGACACCCATCCCGGCGTGGCTCAACGGTGCGTTCCCGGCCGTGCGGCTGATCGTCTGGATCCGCAGCAACGTCGTCAAAACGGCGCGGGCGACGCAAGGCGACAAGGGTTCCGTTAAGAGCTTCAGCGTCGAGCCATAAGCGAACAAGAACGGTGCCAGCGTGCCGAAAGAGCGCCAAGTCAAAAGCGGACGGTGGAAGACGGGAAGATTTCGCGAAAAGCGTCAACGGGCGCCTCCGCGACGTCCGGGGCCTCCTCGACGTCGCGGCGCGCACCCAGGCGCTCGTCTGCTACCACGAGGCGATGCAGCTCTCGCGCGACGAAGAAATGGAGAATGTGCGACGATTCATTGGCCTGCCGCCGAACGAGCGACCCTACGCGTCCGCGTCGACCAAGGCGAGCGACGAGGACCTGAGCAAGACGGTTCATAACTTCGACAAGCTGCGCGACTTCGTGCGGAGCCGCAACAACACGTGCCTTCTGGAGATGCTAACGAGCACGGTTCCACGGGTCTTCTCTGTCTGCACAGATATAGCTGCGTAATGTGATGTTAATGTAGCCTACCGGCCCAACAGTCCACATACGGGTAGTGTGGAAACATCATATTACGCACAGGGCACAGTGGGCTAGATGACCGACGTGTACGGCGAGCTCGCGTCCACATCGACGCTCGTCGCCGCGAAGGAGGAGTAGAGCATGTAACCCCAAAACCCTTCGGCCACAACGAAGTAGAGGATGAGGCCGGACTCGTCAACGAGGGCTAGCCCCAGCAAATAATTGGCACAGACGGCCCCGAATCCGATGCCCGAAGCCATGCGGAAGTTCGTCGCTGACAGCTCCACGCCGTCGACCGGCATCAATCCGTACCCGTAGGCGCCCGCCGCGCCCGCCATCGCCATGCTCACCATACCCAAATCGAGGTGGAAGAATACGCTGTTGAACAATCCCCAGACAGCGAACGGCGTGCTCACGACCATAGCGACGACGGACACGCGCTGGATCGGGCCCTCGGCATAATCGTCCGCCGCCATACGGCCGAGCACAACGGCGCCCATCAGCACGATGAGGGCGGGTATGCCCGCGGGAAGGCCGAGCATGCCTTTGCGAGGTCTGCGCTTGCGCTTACGAGTGGTATCGGCTGTGGTCGTCGTGCGGCGAACGAGCTTTGGACTTGTTGCTGGAGCTTGTATCACTGCAGCGCGCGGCGCTGGCTTGTCTTACAGCAATAAGCTTTCGCTAAGCGTGCTTCCTTTGCACTGCGCAGAGATGAAACCTCAGCGACGGGGCAAAAAGCGCTGTTTATTACCCTCGAGAAACCCGTGCAATAAAACCCGTGCGCGTATATAAAAGTCGAGACGCAGTCGTGCCAGAAACCGCACGGGTGGGCTGCCAACGCGCAGTACCGCACGACGCCAAGCCTCGCACGATACGCATGGCAACGGGGCAGCCATGAGCCGGCTCCTGCCCCTCCTGGCCCTGAGTGGAGCCCAGGACACGGCCTTTGTGTTCGTGGGCCACGCGCGCACCTTCGGCGACCCCGCCGTGCATCTCTCAATAAAGGCGAACCTGATCGATGCGTTGGGTGGCGGCGACGTCTTCTGGTACTTCTCCGAGCGGCCCGACTGGGACGCCGCCGCCGAGGCCGTCCTGCGCGACCTGTTCCGGCCCGTAGCGATTGAAGTCGATGCCATGCAACACGAGGGCGCGTGGAACGATACGTCAACAACAACGTGGCACGGGCCGTGTAAAGCGCCGCCGTTACCTGACTTGGCTGCGCTCGGCGTCCCCGCCACCTTCAAGTTCTACGCCGACCCCGCGCGCGCTGTGGACGTAGCTAGAAACATCTACGCGAAGTGGGCGCGCGCCTTCCGTTTAGTCCTACGGGAGGAGGAACGACGCTCAAGAAAATATGAGCGGGTCGCGCGGGTCCGCTTCGACGCGACCTGGTACGCGCCCCTGGTTCTCCAGCGGGAAGCGGTATGTCATGTGCCGATCCAGACCTGGAACGGCATTAACGACCAGTTCGCGCTCTGCGGGAGGAGCGTGGCACAGACGTACTTTGGGGCGAGTTCCGTCCTTGATGAGTGTACCGATGGCCTGCCGCGCTGGTACGCTGTACTAGAGCACGGCATGGCCCCGACCTGTCTTAAGGAAATGTGCTCGCCCGGGTCCGTGACCAGAGAACCGATCGTGTGGCAACCGGAGACGTTTTTGTGGCGCCACCTCCTCTTGGAGAACGTTACGGTAAGGCGCAGTACGGTCCCGGCCGCGATTGCGCGCCACGACGGCGCCTCGCGGTGCACGGAGCTCATGCCCTACGTTTTATTAGCGACGCTATTGGACGTCGTCGCGCCGGAGCTCGGTTGTGAGCCCTCTCCAAAGAAGACGGCGCGCGTCCTCAAGACGGCGCACGTCGCGGCCTGCGCAGCCGCGCTGCCGTGCTGCTCCACCTCCATTGGAGACCTCGACGTATTTTCAAAGCCCGCGTCGGAGGAAGAAAGTGCGCAGCGGGCCCGGCTCTCGGCGCTCGTCACCACGGAAGGTATTGAAGCGGACCTCGCCTTTTTATTAGGGCGGTACCGCGCCCTCAAAGCTGTGCCACCGAATGGCGTTGTCGTCGCCCAGATCAATGGGGCGACGCACACCATTCCAACAAGCCCGGACGCGGCAGCTGATATGGCCGCGACGCACGGCCGCTTCGCCGTCTTGGGCGCCGAGGCCGCGGCGACGCAGGCCGCGCTTCTTTGCGACTATGTCGCGCGGTGGCCGCGCGCCCGCGCCGTGGCCTTTCACGCGGGGCTCGTTCTAGACCTGCCCTGCGCTGCAGCTTCATATCATTTACGGGCGACGGAGGCGGCCCTCCACGCTTTGGTTGACGACCTGCGCTTGACGAACCCGACCTACAGCACGGTGAGCGCCGACGTATTGGGCTGGCAGGTCTGGGCCGTGTCAAATGCGGCGACGGACCGGCGGCTGCCGGAGACGCCCCTCTCGGCGGCGTTCCGCGCCGCCGCGGGGGCGTGAGCGTGCCTCTACCGTCCTCTCATGGCGTGTGGACACGAGCACCCGTTCCGCACCTTGCGGTGCGTTTGCTCGATGGCGTTGAGGTTGTCCCACCCTATCGGTTTTATGTGTAAGTTCAAGGTCCAACGAGCATTACGCGCCTACTCCTTCTCTGCCGCCGCCTCCTTCTTCGCCTTGGGCGCCGGCGGGTTGAAGAACTTGTCCAGGTCCTTCTCGCTCATGCCGAGGACCTCCAGGTCCGATTTCTTGCCCAAAAGCTCGGACCGCTGCTCCGCCGAGTACGGCGACATTTTGGCGTCGAGCGCGGCGCCGTTGGCCGCCATGAAGGCGGCGTCCATGCCCTTCGTGTCAACCTCCACGGTGGAGAGCGCCTCGCGCTCCCAGGGCATGACACCCATGAGGTCGTCGCCCGGCATGGGGCCCGTGCCGCCGACGCCGCCCTGCGGCAGGAACGCGGGGTACCCGACGCCGACGCCGCCGGCGTCGACGCCGAAGGCGTTGCGCAGCGGCGCGAGGCCCTGTCGGCTCGTGCTCGGCGCGAAGGCCGTCGCCGGCGCCACGAGGAGTGCGATCGCGAGCTTCGCCATGGTTCGCGGACCTGCGGGCGGTGGTGGCGTCGGTGTCACGCGGCGTGTGAGAGTTGCGGTGAGCCTCGATGTGTGAGCGTTAGCTTTTGGTGGCGCGCGACGTCTCTCGAGACATCTCTCGGACGATTCCGGTCGCAAGGCGAGAGTTGTCGTGTCGGGCAGCAGGCGTGGCTGGCGGGTGTCTGAGCAGCGGCCTCCCGCAAGATGCGGCTCCAGGGCGCGCTCTCACGGCGGCTAGCGGCTGAAAATCAGCTGCTATGCAAGAACGGCAATTGCCGCTGATCTCCGCCCGCCTGGCTGCTGCGCTGTCACCGTAGGCATATCTTTGGGCCCCACCAAGTACGTGTCGTGTTTTTTACACCGCTGTATACGCTATGTGAGCTGTACTGCGTCTTTGACGTGCGATTTTAGCACAGATTTACTAGTAGAGAAACCCGCGCGTTTTTAGTGTGCTTTTTTATGTGTTCCTCTCTACCCCTCCCACGCGCTCTTCCGACACGCCTCCGCCGTCCATCGGCACGTTTGGGACCTTTGCCGCAGGCCATTGACCAATTTGACTACCGCGCCGCGCCGCACGGCGCTGCTCGCGACCTATCGCGCGGGCTGACTGTCGGCGTCGACATTCTGACAAATAACGACCGCTGCGGCAGCACGCCTCTGAAACCCGAGCTCGGCCGCTTCAAGCAGCTCAGGCTCAGCAGCTCCTCTTCCAGCCCATTTGAAATTGGCACAGAGCACCCCCCAGCCCGTTTGAAATAGGCAAGCCGTCGCAGCCATGGAGGCCGTGCGCGGGCGCGGGAAGAGGAAGCAGCGCCAGAAGCTGCGGAACGCCGCCTCCGCCGCGAACCGCCTCGTCACCAAGCCCAAGTCGCGCAAGGACCGGAAGACGGCGCTCGCCGCCGCCGCGCGGCTCTTCGAATTGGCGGCGAGCGACCCCTCGATCAAGATCGAGTTCGTCGGCGGCTTCGTCGGCGGCGACGCGGAGTCGGACGGCGACGGCGACTCCGACGATGGATTAGGCGACCTGCTCGGGCTGGGCGGCGCCTTGAACGAGGCCGAGTCCGACGACGAGTCCGACGGCGAGGAGGTCGAGGCGTCGGACGGCGGGGAGACGGGGCTCGAGGCGGCCATGGCCGACCGCGGCTACGTCGCGCGGGACGCCTCCCCCCAAGCGTGGGCCGACTTCTGGGCGCGGAGTCCCAAGGTCGTGGCCATCGACGCCGAGGGCACGCATCTGGAGCCGCCGCTCCTGGTGCAGATCGCCTCGGACGCCTCACAGGAGGTGCTCGTCGTGGAGCCTTCGCATAGCGTGGGCGCCGACCTCGCGCGGTTGCTGGGCGACCCAGCGATCACGAAGTGCTTCTTCGGGAACCCGAAGCACGAGCGCCTCGGCTGCGACGTGGCGAACGCCGTCGACGTGCAGCGCAAAGCGGGGCCCGGCGAGCGCGGCCGGTCGCGGGGCCTGGCCGAGGTGTGCGGCGAGCTGGTGCGGGGGCGGCCCTTCGCCAAGAACAAGGCGCTCCAGCGGTCCTTCGGCTTCGTGCGGGCACGGCCTTCCTTTGTGCTCTCGCCCGCGCAGCGCGCCTACGCGGCCGCGGACGCCTGGGCGACGCTCGAGATCTGGCGGCGCCTGCCGCGGAAGCGCGGCCGGGACCGCGGCGGCGGCGGCGCGCGCAAGCGGTGGAAGAGCGATGACACCGACATGCGCCCCGAGTAAGGGACTTCCTGTGTAGACGCGCCTTTTGGAATTGCCCCTGGGAACGTGACCTAGTCGCTGTAATTTATTTCGGCGGCAAAGTCGCCGACGATGCGGTGCGCGACCTTGTACTCGTCGATCTCCAGCGCCCACCGCGCGTGCCGGAGCATCTCGCCGCGTCGCCACGCGGTCGCGCCGCCATTTTCGGCCCACGCGCGCAGGTACCCCACACTTTTGAACCGCCGGAGCGGCGGCGGCGTGTGCCGTGCGCGGATGGACAGGTGCTTCGCCGCCCGGTGCGCCGCCTTGGTGCCCCCGGCGCCGTGGAGCACCAGGTTGTGCGCGTCGCGCGTCCCGAGCGTCAGGCCCGCGCAGGACGATCCTGGTAAGTCACACGCGCGGAAGGCCCCGTAGAGCAGGGACGGGTCCAGCGAGCACGTGTTCTCCGCGACGTTCCCATCATGCCAGGGGTTCTGGCACCGCGTCGACCCGCGCGCTAACAGATCCGCCGCCTCCACGATCGCCGCGGCGTGGCTCCGTTTAATCAAATAGGCGTGCGAGTCCAGATAAATGTTCACTTGGCGGAAGACGGCGTCGGGGAAGCCTTCAACCGACCACGGCTTCTCTTCTACGGCCGTCGTATACGCGTCCACGTGCCTCGGGTGGCCGTGCAGGTGGATCTTGTTGACGGACGACGCCTCCCGCGTTACCGTCTCCAGCGCGCTCAGCAGGAGGCGGGGCAGCTCGGCCGCCGAGCCATTGAAGCGCGTGTCCACCTCCGCGACGAGGGCCCAGTCCCCGGTCAGGCACCTGCGCGCGACCGCGTCAGCGCGATGGCGCGAAGGTTGTTGATCTCCACGCGGGGAGTCACGGGTGGCACGCCGGCCCCCGCGCGACGCAGCGCAGCGCGCGGAGGTGGAAGTCGGAGCACGCGACCTTGTACCCCTCGAGGGGCGCGAACGCCCCCGGCGCGTGCTCGGCGAAGCGCTCGAGGCCGTCCTTCACCACAAAAGCTAATTCAGGTTCTCACTCGGTTAAGCGACGACCTTGCGTCTCGCGGTAAAAAGCCTCGTGCTGGCCCCGACTGACGTTATGGGTCAGCGTCGAGTAGTTGCCGCGGTCGCACGGGGCGTAGGCCGTCGACGCGGACAGCAGGCACTCGTGGGCGGCCGGCCGCAGGGTCGCCCCGCGGCACTGCGGGTCCCGCGCGCACGCCTTGCAGCAGTCCCTTTTCATGTTCCGGATGCCGTGGTGCACCTTGACGCGCCGGTAAGAACCCGCGAGGCACGCGGCGTTCACGTAGGAGTGGCACTCCGAGCCGGACTTCGGCGCGTAGACGGCGTCCCAGACCGGCGCGCCGTCGAGGCGGTAGACCTCGGTCGCTTTCTGGCCATTGAGTTCCGCGTCGACCAAAGCGAAGTCCCAGGCCATTTTCGCCGCGACGGGCGCGTGGCACCACCCGTTGCTGCCCTGCGACAGGCCCCGGACGAGGCCCGCGGCCGTCTCCGGCGCAGCGTCGACGGAGAAGAGCACCGGCAGGTACGGTTGGTTTTGCGACGGTGGTACATGGTGCGGTCGGTTGGCGTCGCGGCCGGACGCGGCGTAGTAGACGACGGGCGCGAAGAGGAGGAGCAGGAACGCGGGGTGGCGCCGCATCGTCACGTCGGTCCGGGATGGCACAATAATCATTGCTCTGGTGACTCGATCTCGAGTTCAGAGCGACTCACTACCTGACAGGCTTTGATGCTTCGCTTCTCCGACTCACGGACAACTGACGTCCGTCGTGCCTTGCGTTTAATGGCGTACCTAGCACGATTAGGTAAATCAAACATGTTGAAAAACCCGTACAGAGTACGGGTTTCGCCGATTGGGCAGTGTTGCTACCTTGACGGGTTTAGCGCTGCGTTGAGAGCACCAGACTCAGCATCTTTAACGTCACACCTGCTGCGCATGCAGAGAGCAGTGCTGCTGATGTTGCTGCGCGTGAGCCGCGCGCTGATTCCACGCACTGCTGCACGCAGCCGCAGCAGCGTGCGCCATGCGAGCGCGCAACCGCTCGGCCAGCGCGGCCTGGCTGACGGGAGTGAAGGGATCACGCTGTTCTCCAGCGAGGCCATCCAGAGTGGTTCCGACGCGCCGGCGGTGACTGTGTTCTGGCTCCACGGCCTCGGCGATACCGCAGACGGCTGGGCCGGGGCATTCATGCCCGGCGGAGGCATCGCGCTGCCGAGCGATGATTACAAAGTCGTACTCCCGACCGCGGAAACCTTACCGATCACCCTAAACGGGGGCATGCAGATGCCGGCATGGTTCGACATCGTCGGCCTCGACCGCGGTTCTCAAGAAGACGAGGCGGGCATGCTGAAAGCGGCCGCCCGGCTCGAGGCGCTGGTGGCACTGGAGGACCCGAGCACGCAGGTCGTCCTCGGTGGGTTTTCGCAAGGGGGTGCCGTCGCGCTGACCGCCGGCCTGCGGTGTAAATCACCAATCGCCGCCGTCGTCGGTACGTCGACGTGGCTCCCGCTCGGCGACTCCTACCCGGCGGCGCTGGCTGAAACAGCATTAGAGAGGCCCGTGGCGCTCCACCACGGCGAGGCGGACGAAGTGGTCAGAACGTCGTGGGGGGTGGCGTCGAAGGAGCGCCTTGCCGCGCTCGGCTGCCGCGTGTCGTTCGACACGTACCCGGGCATGGCCCACAGCGCGTGCCCCGAGGAGTTCGAGGCCATCTCCTCGTTCCTGAGGAAGGAGGTTAAGTAGTTAGTCAGGCCGCCTTCGCGAGCGCCTCCTCGGCCTTCGCGAGCCCCCGTCGCGACTCGCTCCGCACGAAGGCCGCGAAGTCGGTTTCCGACGGCGAGCCGGGCTTCGCATTGAGAGCGCGCTTGAAGTAGTCGACGGCCGTCTTGTAGTCTTTCTGGCCGTGCGAGATGACGGCGACGTAGTATAAATTGCGCGCCGTCGGGCCGCCTCGGCTCACGGACTTTTTAGCGTTCGCGATGGCCTTTTTGGGGGAGCCCACGGGCCAGGGCGCCACGTGGTAGAAGCACGCCAGGACCGCGCTGCCGACGTCGCCGTCGTGGCGCGGGTGCTTTGCGGCCATCTCCTCGCCCATCTTCTTGTAGGTCGTGCCACTCCCCGTGAGGGCTTGTTTGAGCAAGCCTTTCCACGATAACGAGAACATGTAGGCGTCGAAGCGGATCCCCAGCGCGCGCGCGTCGACCTTGGACGACGCCTTCAGGCCCTTAGCCGCCAGGTCGAACGCCCGCGGTCCGTCCTTCTTCCACACGGCCTTATTGGCAGGCGTGTCCACGGTGCCGTCGATCGTGATGGTATTCGAATTCGTGCGGATGCGCATCGCCGTGTTCAGGGCGTCGGCGGCATTCAGGAGTACGTCCGCGTCGGCGTAGCCGGTGCGCTTGAGTTCGGCCTCGTACAGCTTCGCGGCCGCGTCGCAGCTCGCGGCCGTCCGCTTCTTGAATAACGCGTCGGCCCTGCTTATGGTTTTCTTGTCGACGGCGAGCGTGGCGGCGACTTTTATCGTGGGACCATTGCTTTTCTTGCGCCCCAGCGCCGATGTGTGCGCGGCGAATAGGCAGAGCAAGATGCGCAGCATGGTTTGCTCGTTCAGCTGCTGCGCGAATTCTGCTTCGGCTGGTGTATGATGTGTGGGCTGCGTGAGTGTGCTGCAGCAACCGTGAAGTAATCGGCGCTCGCACGGTGAGCACTGATCAATTTTGCTCTCAGTGCAGACTCTGCCTCAAAAACAGCAGAGGCTGTGCCAGCAGCGCTCCGGAGACAGCAGCGCTGGTCATTGGGAGCGTTTCGCAGTGCATTGCATTCGTGGTATAAAAGTTCTAACCAATCGAGCGAAGCGTTTGCGCGACGTATTGACATTGTTTGTGAGTGCTTTTGCAGACATGCGGTCGGTGCTGTTTATTGCTGCGACAGCGGCCGCCAAACAGCCGCCGCTCTGGCCACTGCCGCAGAACTACTCGTGCGGTGCGCGGCCCTTGATGCTCATCCCGTCGATCGGCTTCTTTCAAGTAGATGGGAGCCGCGACGTCCTCGCGGCGGCGGCGGAGCGCTACACGCAACTCGCCTTCCCGCACGGCTGGGGAGCTCCGGGCGTGGGTCTACCCGCGCTCGACGTCAAGGTGGACGCCGTCGGTGTGAGGTATCCCGCCCTCGGTGACGACGAGAGCTACAAGCTCCGGATAACCGCGACGGCCGCAACGCTCAAGGCCAAGACCATTTGGGGCGCGCTGCGTGGCCTGGAAACGTTCTCACAATTAGTGACGTATGATTTTGATACTGGCAGCTACGCCGTGCTTCCTTGTACCATAAGGGACGCGCCGCGGTATCCCCACAGAGGCTTAATGGTTGACACGGGTCGCCACTTCCTACCCGTTGCCACGTTGTTACATATTGTGGACGCCTTGCCCTACGCAAAACTCAACGTACTACATTGGCACCTGACCGACACGCAGTCCTTTGCGATCGAGACGCCGTCGCGACCGCGGCTGTGGAAGGGGGCCTTCTCGCCGCGGGAGCGCTACTCAACTGAAGACGTTCGAGTGGTCGTGGAGCACGCGCGGCTACGGGGCATTCGCGTCGTGCCCGAATTTGATAGTCCAGGCCATGCCGAGAGCTGGTGCAAGGGTTATCCGGAGGTCTGCCCCTCGCCCACGTGCTGTACACCGCTCGACGTCTCAAAAGAAGTGACTTTCGCTGTGCTGGACTATGTCCTCGGCGACTCCTCCGCCCTATTTCCAGACGCTTTTATTCACTTGGGCGGTGACGAGGTCGATACAAAATGCTGGGCCGCGACACCGTCCATTCAACAGTGGCTACGAGCGAAGAACTACACGACGAGCGACGCCTACGCCTACTTCGTCTCGCGGGCCGCGGCGCTCGCGCGCGCCCACGGCAAGCGGCCGGTGCAGTGGGCCGAAGTCTTCGACGAGTTCGGCGCGACTCTGGATAAGGTCGCTGACCCAGCGTCGAACTCGATGTCGCGTCGCGTCGACGCCATCGAGCACGCGCCACCGCAGGCGACCGTAGTTCATGTGTGGAAGCCGTCGACGAACGTGACGGCGGTTGTTGCGGCCGGTTACGACGTTTTGGTGAACGTGGGCTATGTTGACAATTCTTGGTACCTCGACAACCTGGACGTGACGTGGGACAAAGCTTACAAATTTGACCCGCGCGTGTCCGTGCCGCAACACCTCCGGTCCAAGGTGCTAGGCGGCCACGGCGAGATGTGGGGCGAAACCGTCGATGCTTCAGATGTCGACGCCACCGTCTGGCCGCGCCTCGCCGCGATTGCCGAACGGCTCTGGAGCAACGTCGATGACGTCGACAAGGCGCGGCCGCGGCTAGAGGCCTTCCGATGCTTGCTATTGGAACGGGGCGTCGGCTCAGCGCCGCTCAACAACTCGGTCGCGCGGATGGCGCCCGCCGGCCCGGGGTCCTGCGCGCAGCGGCGGCGGCGGGCCAAGTGAGTCGTGTGTAAGTGAATGTATTAGTACGGGGAAACGCGTCTTACACGCGGTCGTTCGCGGTCGATGTCTACGACGGGCAGCTCTCTAGAAGAGCCCGATCACGCGGCCGTTCGCGGTGTCGAGGTCGATGTCCACGAAGCCGGGCCGCGTGGGCAGGCCGGGCACGGTCATGATGTCCCCGCAAATCAGGTAGAGGAAGCCCGCGCCCACGGCCGCGCGGACCTCGCGCACGTTGACCATGTGCCCTTTGGGCGTGCCCTTCTTCGACGGGTCCGTGGACAGCGAGTACTGGGTCTTGGCGATGCAGATCGGGAGATTTCCTAATCCTTGGGCCTCGTAGGCGTCGATTTGGGACGAGGCTAAATCAGAATACGTCACTTGGCCAGCCAAATAAATTTTCGAAGCGACGGCGTCCACCTTGGAGCGGATCGGATCTGTGAGAGGATACAGGTATCTAAACGAAGAATGTTCAGAAGCACACGCTTGTACAACGGCCTCCGCTAGATCGACAGCACCGGCCCCGCCTTGGGCCCAGTGGTCCGCGACGACCGCGTAGTGCGCCCCGGCCCGAAGCCCGGCCTCCCTTATGAGCTGCAGTTCGGCCGGCGTATCGGTGGCGAACTTGTTCACCGCCACGACGACCTTGACGTTGAATTTTTGAGCGAGACACGCGACGTGGTGCGCCACGTTGGCGCAGCCTTTCCCGAGGACTTCCAGATCTTCGCCCGAGTACTCCTTGGGCAGCGGCGCGCCCGCTCGCACGGGCGGCGCGCCGCCGTGCAGCTTCAACGCCCGGACAGTGGCAACAACAACGGCGCATTTCGGCTTCAAGTCCCCCGCCCGACACTTGATGTCGAAGAACTTCTCGCCCCCGATGTCCGCCCCGAAGCCCGCCTCCGTCACAACAAAGCCGTATTTACCTGACAATTTCAAGCCGCACTTGTCCGCCACGACGCTGCTGTTGCCATGCGCAATATTCGCGAACGGTCCAGCATGTACGAGTACAGGTGTGCCCTCGATGGTCTGCATCAATGTGGGCATTAACGCATCTTTCATCAATACCGTTAAAGCACCGGCGCACCCGACGTCGCCCGCGGTGACGAAGGCGCCCTGGTGGGGACCGTCTACCTTACTTCGACCCACAACCATGTTTCCCAATCTCGTGCGCATGTCGTCCAAGTCCGACGCTAAAGCTAGCACGGCCATGATCTCGGACGCGACCGCAATGTCGAAGCCCGTCTCCCTTGTGGAGGAGAAGCCGTACTTCTCCGCGGTTCTACGTTCGTTGGGGCCCCGGCCGACTTCGATCTGGCGCAAAAATCTATCGCACGTATCGAGGACGCGGTTCCAGGTGATCGTGGACGGATCCACGTCTAATCGCGCGAAGCGCACCCGATCTTCCGCGGATAACAGTTCCGCGTCATCGAGTGCCGGCCCTTTAATGCCTAAGCGAACTAACCGATCTTTTTGCGAAGCCGCCGGCACGCGCTTCCCGTGTTTCGCTGGAATTAAGCGATTGAACAACGTCTCGTCCTTCTGCGAACTCTCGTGGAACATGCGGGCGTCTAGCGCGGCCGCCAACAGATTGTTCGCCGCCACGATGGCGTGGATGTCGCCCGTCATGTGCAGGTTGAACTCCTCCATGGGAATGACTTGGGAGTAGCCGCCGCCGGCGGCGCCTCCTTTAATGCCGAAGGTCGGGCCTTGCGAAGGTTGTCTGATCGTCGTCACCACCTTCTTCCCCAGGCAGTTGCCCAGGGCCTGGCAGACCCCTATCGTAGTGGTGCTCTTGCCTTCCCCTAAAGGAGTAGGATTGATACCACAGACCACTACAAGGGACCCGTCCGGGGCGTCGCCTAAACGGTCCGCGACCTTCCGTACGTCGACCTTGGCCTTCCAGCGGCCCCAGGGGATGACCTCGTCCGGTCGCAGGCCGACCTTCAACGCCACCCGGGCGATGGGGAGGGGCGTGCAGGCCTGGCTGATGACGATGTCTTTTGGAACAGGGCCCTTCGGAATGGAAGAAGGCTTTTGAGCGGAAGACACTTGAGCGTTTTTTTGGAGGAAGGTGTCCCTGCGCGAGAGCTCGTTGGACGAGGACGTGCGCTTCAGGGGGTCCGCGGTCGACTGGAGGGCCGATTGTGCGAGCTTCAACGTGTTCTTGAGTAAGCAAGCAATGGTCATGGGCCCGACGCCGCCGGGCACGGGCGTGATCTTCGATGCTACCGTGGAGGCTTCTTCAAAATCGACATCACCAACTAGGCGCCGGCCGGACTTGCGACTCTTATCGGCGATGAAGTTCGTCCCCACATCAATTACGGTACAGCCCGGCTTGAGCCACGCGCCCTTGACGAAGCGCGCCTGGCCCACGCAGGCCACGACGATGTCCGCCTCCTTCACTATGGACGAAATGTTTTTGGTCTTCGAATGGACGACAGTCACGGTCGCGTCCTTCGCTTGCAAGAGGGCGGCCACGGGCATGCCCACGATGTTGGACCTTCCGACCACGACCGCCCGCTTCCCACTTATTTGTACGGAAGACCGCTCGAGCAACTCTAAGCACCCGACGGGCGTGCACGCCACGGCCGACGGTTCTTCCCCTCCTCTTAAACACAGCTTGCCCACATTTAACGCGGCGAAGCCGTCCGCGTCCTTCGTTACTAATATAGATGCCAATACGCGGCCCTCGTCCATCTGCGCCGGGAGCGGCAATTGCACTAAAATGCCGTGCACTTTGGGGTCCGCGTTCAACCGGGCCACCGCGTCCAACACCTCGGCCTCCGTGCACGCTTCCGGTAAAGAGACATCGACGGAGTGGAACCCTGCTTCTTTAGCGGCCTTCTTCTTCATCCGGACGTACTGGGCGCTGTCCTGGCGCTCGCCGACGATGACCACCGCTAGGCCGGGGGCGACGCCGTGCGCATTTTTCATGGCGTCCACCGCCTGCTTGACTTCATTTCGTAACTCCTCCGCGATCTTCGTGCCGTTGATGACTTGCGCGGGCCGGCCGCTCGCTGTGAGCGGTGCGTCCTGCTTGCTCAGGAGGAGCGCCGCGCCGGCCGCGCCGGCCGCGGCCGCTAACAGGAGTTTCGTGGTGTCCGCCATTTTCGCTAGTGTCGCTGCTCTCGGAGTTGGGCTTTGGTCACACTGTTGTGCTGCACGTCACTGCAGCGGCTGCAGGGCTTGCAATTGCTCTCAGTTCTCTGCAACAGCTGTTTGATCGCTGGGATCGCTTTCTCCTTGCCGGACGTTGCAACCAAAACGAATACAAAGTGTGCTCTCGACGCAATTTTGCGACGTGTTTTTCTTGCGGGTTATAAACGTGCGGGTCGGCCAAACTACTCTCCATCAACCACGAGCAAGGGTAATCCGCATCATCCAGGGTGTCCTTAGATAATTTACACGTAGCGCGCGCCTCACTCCTCCTCCGCGCTCACGACGGCGACCGGGTCGTACAGGTCCGTGCGCGGCGTCACCTGGTTCAGCCGCTTGGGCGAGTAGACCGCGATAAACGTAGCAAGGGCTCCAAAAAAGCCGAAACCTCCAAACCACCAGAGGAGCCCATTGTCGGCGTGCGCGGCGTCAAAATCAAGACACGTCTCCGCCGCGACGCCGTCGTCCCAGACCAACTCGTGCTCCTCGGTCAAGCGATAGTCCGGCGCGCGCGTGCGTTGGAAGGGCGGGTGCGGGGGCCCGCCGCCGCCGCCGCCCATGCGCCGGGCGGGGGCGCTCGGGCGCACAACGGCCGGGACGGCGCTGCGCCGCGCGCGAGCTGCGGCAGCGTGGCCTCGTCGTGCGCTGGTGCGCAGCGCGGGGCCCGCGGCGCGTCCTCCTAATCGGGCTGCGATCATGGTGTTTGGTGCTCCTGGTAGCTCCTCACGCCGCGGCGCGGCGCTCCTGCTTGTCTGGCGCTATTGCTGCGAGCGTAGAGACCTTTCGACGGGTTCTCTATAGGCGCGGTGCAAGCGCTGCGCGTAGTCCTCGGTTTTTGCGGCCGAGCAAGTATGAGAAACCCGCACGCGAAAAAAGAAAAAAGCGAAAAGGTTGCCCCAGCCTTATTGTGAGACCTGGGGTTGTCTCGTGGAGTGTAGCGGGGCGAGCACGAGGGTTCCAGGAGGCTCAATTTTGAGTCAGCCTTTGGTCAGACAACTCATTGTACTGCTGTGGAACGCAGACGTGACGTTGGACAATACCAGCGTGCGCAAGACCTCTCAATCCGTCGCATCGATCGCGCACCCTCGATCGCTGAGCAGCAGCACAGTGCAAATGCGGCTCTCAACACTGCCTCTCGCGACGCTCGCGTGCAGCTGCGCCGGCTTCACGGCGCCGCCGCACCGCCGGACGCCGCTCGTCCAGCACGCCGTCGACGTGACGCTGGAAAAGCCGCTGGGGCTCGGCCTCGAGGAGAACGTCGTCGACGCGGCCGAGGGCCTCTACGTGGCGGAAATCGGAGCCGGCTCGGCGAGCGCGTGCCCGGACATCAAGCCCAACGACCGCCTCGACGCGGTGAACGGCGTCGACACGACGGCCATGGGCTTCGACGACGTGATGGATCTCATTGTGGACGCCCCGAGTCCGGTGAGGCTCCAGTTCTCGGGGCCCACGTGTGCCATAACGGTCGTCGGCCCCAAGGGCGAGACGACTTTTGACATAAAGAAGGGATCAAATTTGCGGAAAGAACTGCTCGCGCGCAAGCAGGACGTCTACGACATGAAGGGCAAAATGATGAATTGTAACGGGGGCGGCCAGTGCGGCCTCTGCGCGGTGCAGGTCTCCGACGGCGCCTTCGGCCCGCGCTACGAGTGGGAGGAGAAGCACGTGGGTAAGTTGGGCGCCGACGCGCGGCTCGCCTGCCAGACCACGGTCCGGGGCGGCGACGCGGCGACCGTGACGCTGCAGCCGCGGTAAAAAAATGTTTGTGATAGTACATATTAGTTAGGGTCTTCCCGGGGATTCGGGCGCCTCCTCAAGAGAGTCGGTGCATAAAATTTCAAGTTGTGATACTATATATTAATTAGGACAGCCCTCTTCGCGGGGACTTGGGCGCCCTCGGCGCATGAGGAACGTGTCGATGAGAGGCTGTGGGTCGCCCTTGCGCGGGGCGGCGATCTCGAGCCTGCTCTTCGGGAACGCGCCGCCCGCGTCGAGCGAGGGCCGCGGAGCGACCGCGTGAGACGGTGCCATAACCACGGAGCCCCATTTATAATACATGGCCGCCGTCGAGACGAGAAGCTCGCGCCGCCGCGTCGGTCGCAAAGCGTTGCACTGAGATGCGCTTGCCGCGAAGCAACACAGCACCGCAACGGCGTGGCATTGACCGCGAACCATGAGATTCATCCGACAAGGACGGCTCGCGGTGCGGTCGCAGGTCCCTCCTCGGTCTACTGATGAACGCCTGAACCGTGGCACTGATGATGCCGCGTGTGCACGAGCAACAGGCTCCAGTGAGGTGGTTGTTTGCCACTTCACTGTTTCTTGTGCTGACACAATTCGTCCGGAATGAAGTAAGGACGTAAGCTGTGACACTCAAGGATAATTGCAATGGCAGTGCGTCGGCGTATCCGCTGTGAATGACAGAGCTGGTGTGCCTTGCCAGCTATGAACTCTCAGGTGTGCTCAGGGAATGGCGCACTCCGCCACACGCAAACGGAGTCATCAGATACCTGAGAGCTCCATTGACAGTTAGGCGCCCTAGACACGAGGCTCAACACCCGACCGTACAGGGCTCTCGACCTGACTCGAATCGATAAAACGAGACGCTGCACACCAATTACACACGCCTGTACGCTGCCGAGCGTCGCATTACACAAATTATATGCTTCAACTGCAAGATAGTATATGCAGAGGCAATCGTTTGGAGCGACGATAGAGGACCTGAGTGGTGTGCCTGCACCTGGCAGCTCGGAGGCGCGTCGGTGCTGCAGCGGCGCAGCTATCGCGAGCTCACAGTCTCGTCGTCGCACGCGCTCGTTCACAGTCAGTAACGCGTCCGGTCTGCGCACGTCGCGAGCTCATATCGTCTCGTCGTCGGCGCGCGTTCACCCGTCGCCTCATCACAGGCAACATGAAGCTCTTCGCCCTGCTGATCGCGGGCGCGGCCGCCCTCGCGCCTACGAAGACCGTCGCGCCCAAGGCGAAGCCCGCCTTGCACTACCAGCTCGCGGCCGCGGCGACGGCGTTCGCGCCGATCGCGGCCTTCGCGGGCGGCCAGGCCGAGGGCACGGGCCTCGCCCTGGGCATCGAGGACGAGCGCGAGGGCATCGCGCTCCTCTGCGTGGGCGGCTTCCTCTTCTCGGTCTTCTTCAACTGGTCCAAGGACCAGCCCGACTCGGACAGCGACTTCTTCGGGGAGTACGACGAGCGCCGCCTCTAGAGCGGGGCCGGCCGGAGTAACCAATCATGATGTCGTTAAACCATTACCCATGCAGCCTATCGTGCCCCCACACGGAAAACGCGAGCGCGATGCACAGGGTATTCGCGACGTCGTGCTTCCTGTTGGCGAAATTCGCGAAGAGGGAGAGACAGGCAATACGCCAGTCCACGTGGTGCCTCAACACCTCGAGCGCCGCCAGCGACGACCCGACCATCAGCAAGCCATTCAGCTGGAGCATACGACCCTGCCCGAGCAAGCGTCGCTTCACGAGCGTCTGGAGGAAGAACTCGTGCGTGTAGGCCGCGTTCAAACAAAGCCAGTACGCGCGGAACCGCCGCCCCTGGATCCGCGGTGGCGTCGAACTTAGACAAGCGGAAATATTGAGCCCGTGGAGCAAGGCGTTCTTGTAGAAGACGTACTGGTACTTCTTGATGCGGTACATAATGTTGACGAACAGCCACGGGTCGCTGTCTCCAGTGTAATTTGCGCTGAAGGAGTTGACCGGGAACCGCGACCGCGCCAGCCACGGCACCGTCTGCACGCCGAGGATTATGAGGGGCAGCCACCCGCGCGCCGTCTCCCGCCTTCGTTTGAACAGAAAAACGCCGCGGGGACCCCGCGTACACGTCGACTGCGCGTAGAGCCCGACGATTTGCGCCAGATTCAGCAGTTGGTAGAAACCGTGCTCAAGCATCTCGCTGCGCGTGACTAGGGACCTGTCGTCCAGCACGCCCGAGACCTTCGAGGTCAGTCGGCGGCCGCCGAAGTCATTAGCTGCCGAAAACGTGGCGAGTGTGCCCAGCAGCGCTAGAACGACGTCGTAGGCGCACGTTCGGGGGCGCGACGCTGTTTCATCGTCGCGGAAGAGGCCCACGACGCCCAGAGCGAGCCATCCGAGGTACGCCAGGCCGGCGAGGCGATGCGTGCGGCCGTGGCGCGGCCCGAATAGTTTGTCAGCGTGGCTCAGCGCAAAGGTGCAGACAATGGCGATGAAGGTCGCTAGAATTACGATGGCCGCTGCGACCATCATGCTGTTTCGCTACGTCGCGGGACGCGTCGTCGGCGTGCAGTGCAGTGCAATAAGTGCCGTGTGCTTGCACAGTGGCAGCAGCCGAATCGATGCGCCCAGTTGCTGAGAGCGAGAAGTCAATCGCAGGGGTAGTGACCACATACCTGCAAACGGTCGGCATTCATGCGATCGCTGCGCCTTAAAAAAATGCAAAACATGAGCTTGCCAAACGGGTTTCGACGGCTCGGGAGTCACAATGAGTAGTCACACACACACTCGGGGCAACGACAGCTGGCGGCGACTTCGGGGAACACAATAAGACAAACCAACATTAGACCAACAAGAGGGCCTTCGCCTGCTCGAAGCAGGCCATCGACACGCCCATGGACGGCGCCGAGAAGAGCACGCGCGCGCCCGCGCCGCGGAACAGGCCGCCCAGACCCCCGCGGGAGGCGTCCCCCAACGCGCAGAGGAACGACGGCCCGCCCGGTCCTTGGTGCACTTGGACCCGGAGCTTCGCCAGATCTAGCGGAGCCGTGAGCCACGAGGCCGCGGCGCTCGCCGCCATGGCGCAAGGGAGCGCCACGTGGAAGGGGACCGCGGTCTCGACCGGCCGCAACTGCTCGTAGAAGGCCCAGTAGAGACCCGAGAAGGCCCCGAAGGCCGCGAGCGTCGGCCCGTAGCCCCGGTACAGCGCCCTCAAACCTTCCGTCGCTAATATACTCCGGAAGCAGGCGTACGATGACGAGTAGGCGTGGACCTGGCACCTTTCTTTCACCACGTCCACCGGTAAAAAGATAATACAAGCCACGGCCTCCGCACAGACACCCGCCGTCAGGTGCGAGGCCGGCCCGTCGCCGAAGCGCCTCTTAAACACTTCGTAGGACGTGAAGTAGAGCGCACCGGCCGGAACTCCAACAACTGTCGCGGCGCCCAGGCCCCGGTAGAAGCCCCGCGCCCCCTCCTTCAGGGTGTCGGCCACGCACGTCGCCACCGAGCCGTGCGTCGTGGCCTGCATCTTGGACTTGACCGTGTCGAGGGGGTGGCACGCGAGGCGGCTCACGAGGGAGCTCATGGACGACGCGGCGAGGGTAATGTGCAGCGGCGGCGGCGCGTCCATGGCTTCGCGTCGACGTGCAGTACGGTCTCTATTGGTGCAGCGGTGCTGCAGTGCAGTCGCGTCGACGGCGTGCAGTGTGGTGCTATTGGTGCAGTGGTGCTGCGTCACGCTGCAGTGCAGTCGCGTCGACAGCGTCTGAGCAGTAGTGCTGGTGGCGCACAGCAGTGCTGGTGCAGTGCTTTGCACAGCGTGCAGGGCGAATCGATGCGTCTCGAAACGCTGGCAGCAGAATGGAGAGGCAACCCCTGCCACCAGCACGCGTCTGAAAGTAATTTTTTTTTTGCTTGTTAGCCTGCGTAAAAAGCGAGCCACTCCCGATTTGGAAAACCCGCAAAATCGAGCATTTTGGGTCAAACGCACGCCATCGCCTCAAACGGACGCTGCGTGCAAGCTCAGACCCGTGTGATCGCTGTAGACGATTTCACAGCACCCCTGAGGAAGCAGCAGCGAGGACGGAGCGAAACGACGCCGCGCAGAGCAGCAAATCGACTAAAGCTCTCCCGAGCCAAGTTTGAACGCGCAAGCAAGCAGTGATCCATTGCTCTCCGAGACGCAATAGACGCTCAAGTAGGCGCCAGCGCTCACTAAGACACGCGCAATCATGTGGCACGACGGCCCCGCCTGGGGCAACGACGACGACGACGACGTCGAGTTCCAGGACAAAACGAGCAAGCGGAAGAGCTGCGAGATCATCGAGATCCCTGACTCGTCGGACGAGAACGCGTCGAGCGGCGAGGACGAGGACGTGCAGCGGGCCGCCGCGGTCAAGCCCTCGCCGGCGAAGAAGCCCAAGAAGAAGGTCTCGCTCCCAAAGTGCGCGGCCACAAAAGCTCCGACTGATCTACTGCCCCGGGTCGACTGCGTCGCGCCTCCTGGGTTGATGTTGCCGCGCCAGGGCCCCTGCCTCGTGCTCCCCGAGGACCGCACCACCGGCGACAACCTCATGTGGCCCTCGACGACGCCCACGCCGTACCTCGGAGGCGGTATTTACGAGGCGGCCACAAAAACAAAGCCAGTAAAAAAAGCCCGCAAAGTCATCTCGCGGATCGCCCGCTTACTAGGAACTAAGTCGTTCGACGTGCGCGTCGACGACGGCGCCGCCCTGCGAGCGTGCTGCGCCGGCTGGCGGCCCTACGGGAAGTTCGGGACCTTGGACGGCGCGATCTGCCTCGTCCGCTTACTGAAGACGAACGTCCTCGTGGCCCATGACGAATCGGCGGAGTTTGTCGAAGCCCTCGCTGGCTTGAACGACCGCGACAACGACTTCAAGGAGCGCTGCGTCCACGCAGTCGCGTTCATAGACTCCAAGCAACTGACCGCGGCCTCCAAGCCCCTGGGGGAGAAGAAGTCGTGCCGCGTGCACATTGCGGTTTGGGCGCGCCGGGCCCTCTTCGGGTTGTCCGCGCACCCCTCCACCAAGATCGTATTGGACGCCATCGCGCCGGCCGGAGAACGGGTGCCGTGTCGCACGCCGCTGGCCGAGGACGGCACGTTCTCCCGGAGCGACCCGCCTTTGTCGTCCTTCACGATCAAGGCTTTGTTACGGGACGCGGAGTCCTCGGGCGTGGACGTCCCGGACGTATTTGATACTTCTATGGAAGGTCTACTAGCGGACGGCATCCACCTGCGACCGTACCAGGTGCAGAACGTGTTCTGGGCTTTGCACCAGGAGGACCGGAAGGCGTCTCCGACGACAAGTGTAGCCGGGCTAAACGGCTACTACTGGGAGCGGCGCGCCTTCGTGGACGGCGGGGACTTCTACTACTTCCCCCACGGCGGGCACGTCTTACTGGAGCCGCCGCCCGTGGTTTCCGGTGGTTTACTGGCGGACGAGATGGGCTACGGCAAAACGATTACGGCGCTAGCGTTGATCGCCGCGGACAAGGCCCGGTTCAAGCGCCAAGCCCACGAGGCCGGCACGCTCGTCGTGGTGCCTCGAAGTTTATACGGCCAGTGGAAGTCGGAGTGCGAGACGAAGGCGCCCGGTTTGAAAACATTAGCCTTGGACGCCTCGCACAGCGTCTCTCTAGACCACCTGCGCAAGCACGACGTCGTTCTACTAAGACAAGATCAATTAGGCCAGTACCGCCAAAAGGTCCAGTGGCGGCGCGTGGTCATCGACGAGTGCCAGTTCGTGGCCAACGACACGTCCCGGTTGGCGTCCGCGACCGCTGGCCTGGACGCCAAACACGTGTGGATGCTCTCGGGCACGCCCATCACGACCAAGATCGCCGATTTACAAGGCGAATTAAGTCTCCTAAGGGTGTGGCCCTTCACCTTAGGCAAGGGCGCCGACGCCGGCTGGCAGTCGCACTTCTGGGAGTCCAGCTGCCGCGACCCCTGGGCCTCCAAGGACGCGCAGTGTCTCGCTACGTTTCGATCCCTCATCAAAGGGACGATGATGCGCCACGCGCGCGAGCAGCGGACGGTGTGTGACGACCAACCTTTGGTGCCGTTGCCGCCTTTAACAACGAGGTGGGTCGGCGTCGATTTGGCGCCAAATTCTTCGGAGACCTATGTGGCAAGACGGATCGAGCTGTACGCGGCCGAGGCGCCGCACCATCTGCTCGTGCAGGCGTTGCAGCGCGCGTCCACCTTCTGCGTCGACGCCGTGCTCGAGGGCTTGTACAAGAACGCATTCGACAACAAAAAGAAGGCGCCCGCACACGCGCAAAACATGGCGGGCGGCGTGACGCGGGAGCTGTCGCTGGCCGACGCCGTCAAGGAGCTCGAAACTAATAAGAAGGGCACGAACGCCATCCCCTGCCTGGCCGAGTTCAAGCGAGCGTTGCAGGGCGAAACCCTGGACACGTGCGACGTCTGCCAGAGCGCCAAGCGGAGCCCCCTCGTTTTGAAGTGCCAGCACTCGTTCTGCACACAATGTATTCGCCATTTGGCCCAGAGTGGCACGCTCAAGTGCGCGGCGTGTTCGGAAGTGAGCCAGCCGCACGAGTGCTACAAATTGGTGCTGCCCCGGGAGCAAGCGAGGAGGGTCTCGCCCGTCGCCATGGAGAACGACGGCGGCGAGCCTGGCAGTGCCGTGCTGACGCTGGGCCGGACGAAGCTCGCTCATCAAGTCGTGGACCTCGACGCCTGGCCCTCAATCGATACGATGCCGGCGCGCGATAAGAAGGATCCGCAGCTCGAGGCACTCGACAAGCTCCCGCGCTGTCTACGGCAGCACCACGCGCGCGCCCAGAAATTAGGTTGGCGCGGCTCGGCCAAGCTCAGCGCCGTCGCGGGGGAGATCCGAAACTCAAAGACGCGGACGTCACCACCCAGTTTGTCGTCGTGTCCCAGTACGGCGATTTGTTAGATGAGCTGCAGGAGGCCTTCTACCCCGTGACGTACGAGGTGGACTTGGATCTGGCAAACCGAGAAGGCAAGAAGCTGCCCGAACGATCAAGGGTAGAATACAGGAAGGAGGCCTATGATCCCGATACGGCGGTCGACGGCGTCATCGTCAAGGTCGACGAGAAGAAGGAGTGCAAGGCCTGCGGCCAGCAGTTCGTGACGCCCTTCCCGGACATTTGCCCTGTGTGCTACGTCGAGTGCAAGCCCTGTACGCAAGAGGAGAAGTGCGACTGGACCTGAAAGCCCTGCGTCGGGGTATTGAAGGATGAGACGCCCTGTTCCAGGGACGAGGACTGCGCCAAGTGCCACGGGAAGTACGGCTGCGGCCGCGTTTATGGTCCCGGCGACGAACCGGCGCCCTTCGCGTATAACGGACCCCAACCGTCCAAGGACCCCGCCGACAAGGACAGGAAGAAGTTGGACGGCCAGCTCCTGTGCACGGACCCGCGCTGCACGGCGGAGCGCAAAGTGAAAAAGGGCAAGAAGGTCCTCGACGGGCGCAACGACACGCCCCTCGAGGCGTGCGGCGGGTGCAGCGGGAAGTACGGCTGCGGGGCCAAGTACACGAAACAGACGTGTCCCCAGCCGACGGACAAGGACGGGAATTTTGATGAAGAGAAGGGATCCATCAAGTGCACGTCGGCGGCGTGTAAAAAA
>Ga0114994_10000365_pt1 | contig 29526 bp, 33 predicted proteins | sample ArcticOcean_MG_C_9_FD_87043 | JGI IMG/M metagenome (GOLD analysis project Ga0114994, IMG submission 87043) | Marine microbial communities from western Arctic Ocean - ArcticOcean_MG_CB2_152 | ecosystem: Environmental > Aquatic > Marine > Oceanic | place: Arctic Ocean: Canada Basin | collected...
AAAATTAATATGTTAATTGAAAAAAATTCATCGGTGAGTACTGATATTCTCTCTTATGATGATGCTGTTAAAAAAGGTGCTTTGGCTTTATTTGGAGAAAAGTATGATGACGAGGTTAGAGTTTTGTCTATGGGTGAAGACTCGTTCTCAGTAGAGTTGTGCGGAGGGACGCACGTTGATAATTTGAGTGAGATCGGTTCATTTAAATTAATAGCTCAGAGCTCTGTTGCTTCAGGGATAAGAAGAATTGAAGCTGTTACAGGCTCTGAAGCAAAATTATCTCTTTCAATAATGGATAAAATATCTGTAAAGAATGCTGAGGAAAAAGAAAAAAAATCCAAGAAGACTAAATCCCTCAAGGTTTCAAAGTCTATTTTAACTGGGGAGTTGTCTGAAATTAATGGAGTAAAGTTCTTTTATGATATCTTAGAGGGTGTTGATGGAAAGGATCTTAGATCCCTCATCGATGACTGTAAGAAAGATTTAAGCTCGGGAATTATTTGCTTAATTAGTCGTGATGATAAAAAAGCCACGATTGCCGTAGGGGTTACCGAAGATCTTTTGGATAATTTTGATTCAGTTGAGTTGGTAAGAATTGTCTCTGAGGCAATGTCAGGTAAGGGCGGTGGTGGAAGGCCCGATATGGCTTTGTCAGGAGGAACTGAACCACACAAAGCTGAGGATGCGGTTAAATCTTTAATCGATCGAATCAAATCAATCAAATAGAATTAATTACTGCCCATTTTTATCTGTAAATTACTATCAACTTTATCTAAAAATTCTTCTGTTGTTAACCACTTTTGTTGAGGTCCAACTAGTAAAGCTAGATCTTTTGTCATTGAGCCTTTTTCAACGGTATTTATACATACATTCTCTAGAGTTAGAGCAAAGTCTTTTAATTTTTCATTATCATCTAGCTTAGCTCTATGTTGAAGACCTCTCGTCCAAGCAAAGATTGATGCAATTGAGTTTGTTGATGTCGGCTTGCCTTGTTGATGCATTCTATAGTGACGTGTTACCGTGCCATGAGCTGCCTCAGCTTCAACTGTATTACCGTCTGGCGTCATTAAAACACTTGTCATTAAGCCAAGTGAGCCAAAACCCTGTGCCACAGTATCTGATTGGACGTCTCCATCGTAATTCTTAGTTGCCCAAACAAAGGCACCAGACCACTTCAATGCACATGCAACCATATCATCAATCAACCTATGCTCATAAGTTACATTATTTTCTTTAAAAAGCTCTTCGTATTCTTGTTCGTAAACCTCTTGAAACAGATCCTTAAAGCGCCCATCATAAGCTTTTAAAATTGTATTTTTTGTTGAAAGATATACTGGCCATTTTCTGTCTAGGCCATAATTCATGCAGGCTCTGGCAAAATTCCTTATAGAATCATCCAAGTTGTACATGCTGAGTGCTACACCACCACCAGGAAAATCATATACATCTCTTTCTATTTTTTCTTTACCATCTTCCGATTCCCATTTCATAGTCAGCTTACCTTTTCCAGGAACCACAAAGTCAGTGGCTCTGTACTGATCACCAAACGCATGTCGCCCAACAACTATAGGCTTTGTCCAACCAGGAACTAATCTTGGTATATTTTGACAAAGAATAGGTTCTCGAAAAACAGTTCCATCAAGAATATTCCTGATTGTCCCGTTAGGAGAGCGCCACATTTTTTTTAGATTAAATTCTTCAACTCTTTCTTCGTCAGGCGTAATTGTTGCACATTTAATTCCTACGCCACATTTTTTTATTGCCTCAGCTGAATCAATTGTTATTTGATCGTTAGTTTCATCACGGCTTTCGATCCCAAGGTCATAATATTGAATATCGAGATCAAGATAGGGGAGAATAAGCTTTTCTTTAATTAAACGCCATATGATCCTGGTCATTTCATCGCCATCAAGGTCAACAATAGGATTTTCTACTTTTATTTTAGACATTTACATTCCCACCCGATAATAATTAAATTAATGATACTCAATAACATATAGGGTTTTTTTTCAATAGTAATAAAAATCATATTTATAAATACAACGCAATGAATACAGAAAAATTTAAAAACAACATATCGGTTATCTTGGTTGAACCTCAATTAGGTGAGAATATAGGAACTACCGCTAGAGCAATGCTAAATTTTGGCTTTGAAAATCTTGTATTAATTAATCCAAGAGATGATTGGCCTAACGCTTATGCACTAAAGGCTTCTGCGGGGGCTAATAAAGTTATTAATGGTACCCTTGTTTTCGAAACTCTAGAAGACGCATTAGAGAGTTTTACGTATGCGTTTTCTACAACTATAAGACCCAGAGATATGGTAAAGCCCGTTTTCGGTCTTGAAAAAATGTCTGAAAAAGTTTTTCAAAAAACAGAGAGAAATGAAAAAGTTGCCTTAGTTTTTGGAAGGGAGAGGTCAGGACTAACCAATCATCAAATCTCCTTAACAGACGCTATTATTGAAATTCCAACAAATAAAGATTTTTCTTCACTTAATTTAGCGCAAGCCGTTATTCTAATTGTATCTGAAATCAATCGTTTAAATGTTAGTTATTCGAAGGAAGAGATGCCAATCCCCGATAGTTTTCCTGCAAAGAAAGGTGACCTTATTAGCTTCTTTGATCATCTGGAGAGGGCTTTAGACGCATCAGGATTCTTGAAACCTTTAGAAAAAAAGCCAACGATGGTGATGAATATTAGAAATATGTTTAATCGATCTAATTTAACTGATCAGGAAGTTAAAACATTGCGTGGAATCATCAATGCGCTTTTGAGATGGCCAAGTGATACTATGGATAATGATAAAACCAAAAGAATAAAAGTAATAGCAGGTGGAAATGATAAAAATAAACATGATAAAGACGATTGACTTAATGCTTCGTTATCTTTACTAAATCGCCAATACTATTAGATGATAGATGAGATATTTTCTTTTTAATAATTTGAGGTTTTAATGACTAAAAGAATTCAGGCTAAATATAAAATTGATCGACGTATGGGTGAGAATATATGGGGTAGACCCAAAAGCCCGATAAACCTTAGAGCCTATGGACCTGGTCAACACGGTCAAGGAAGAAAACAAAAACTATCTGATTTTGGTCTTCAAATGAGAGCAAAGCAAAAACTCAAGGGGTATTATGGAAATATCACCGAAAAGCAATTCAAAAAAATATTTAAAGAAGCAGAGAGAATCAAAGGTGATACTTCAGAAAATCTAATAGGTCTTTTAGAAAGACGTTTGGATGCTATCATATATAGAGCTAAATTTGTTCCTACTGTTTTTTCAGCCAGACAGTTTATTAATCATGGTCACGTTAAAATTAACGGTAGAAGAGTAAATATTGCATCCTACCGTGTCAAAACTGGTGATATAATAGAAATTAGAGATAAATCTCGTGGATTAGAGATTGTTCTTAGAGGAACGGAAAGTTCAGAGCGGGATATCCCAGACTACATTGAGGTTGATGGAAAAAAGATGTCAGCAAAAATTACAAAAATTCCTAGTCTTGGGGAGGTTCCTTATCCAGTTCAGATGGAGCCCAACCTTGTTGTTGAGTTTTACTCTAGAAACTAAATTACTTAGAGATTATACTTTTCTCTTTAAGAATTTTTTGTAACTCACCAGATTCAAACATTTCCTTGATTATATCGCAACCGCCCATAAGCTCACCTTTAACGTAGAGCTGAGGAATAGTTGGCCAGTTAGAGAATTCTTTTATTCCCTCTCTAACATTTTCGTCTTCAAGAACATTTGTACTTGTGAAGGGTGCTTCAAGATAAGTTAAGATTTGAACTACGGTGCTAGAAAAACCACATTGAGGAAAAAGCGGAGTTCCTTTCATGAATAAATGAACATCATTTGATGAAATTTCTTTTGTTATCATTTCTTTAGTATTCTTTTGCATTGCGGTCTAATCCTCTAGTATTTCTGTTTTTATTGATAAAGCATGAAGAGTATATCCCATCTTTTCGCCTAAGGCATCATATACTAATTTATGTTGTTGTATTTTATTTAATCCAATAAATTTTTTTGATTTTATTGTTGCCGCATAATGGTCGCCATCACCGGCTAAGTCTTCAATCTGTATCTCTGAGCCTGGCAAGCCATTGGAAAGGGTTTCTAAAAGTTCATCCTTTGTCATACTCATAATTTACTCATCCTTCCATGTACTCCTTAAACCATTTCTCATGAAGGTCTCTTAGAGTTTCAATTGAAATTTGATCTTGTTCATTGATAATAATTTTTTTGCCACGTGTCTCTCCGATATTTTGAGAATAAATACCCTTGCCTTCTAAAGTCTTTATAGTACTTGAAAGAAAACTTTTTGGAACTGAAATAATGTATCTTCCCTGATCTTCACCAAAAAGAAACCCGTGATTCATTTCTTCTTTATTTAAATCCAACTTAACTCCGATATTTCCAGCGATACACATTTCGGCTAAGGCTATTAAAAGGCCGCCATCGGAAATATCATGTACTGTGTCTATTTTTTGAATATTTATTAAATCCCTTACTACGTCACCAATCTTTTTTTCATTTTCCAGGTTAACTCGCGGAGGAAGTCCGGAGGTATTATTTAAAATCTCTTTGGCATAAATCGATTGACCTAAGTAGCCATCAGTCTTGCCTATCAATATTACAACATCATTCTCCCGCTTTATAAGCGGTGTAGAGAAGTGATTGAGGTCTTTTATTAGGCCTACACCTCCTATAACAGGAGTTGGATTGATACCCTTTCCATTCGTTTCATTATATAAAGATACATTTCCAGAAACAACAGGGAAATCTAAGGTATTACAAGCCTCTATCATTCCAGAAACAACTCCAGCAAATTGACCCATAATCTCTTCTTTCTCAGGATTACCAAAATTCATACAATCAGTTATTGCTATTGGAAGCGCGCCTACTGAGGTTAGATTTCTCCAGGATTCCGCAACTACCTGACGCCCTCCTTCTCGAGGATCTGCAGAGCAATAGCGAGGGGTAGAGTCTGCGCTTATAGCTAATCCCTTATTTGTTCCATGAACTCTGACTATTGCCGCATCACCCCCCGGCGTAAGTACGGTATCATTCATCACCATATGATCGTATTGTTCCCAAACCCATCTTCTGCTGCATAGATTAGGTGAGTTAATCAATATTCTTAAGATATCAATTGAGCTATCCAATACTTCTGATACTTTGCTTTTATCAAACTCAGGCTCTCTTATTATTTTATATGGACGATTATAAGAAGGGGCTCCACTTTCTAGAATATCTAACTTTATCTCGGCCTTTAGCTTTCCATGATGATTTATAACGAGATGATTTGTATCAGTTAAAATGCCAATTGTTGAAAAATCGAGTCCCCATTTATCAAAAACGGCCTTAGCCTCTTGCTCTCGATCGGGCTCAATAATCATAAGCATTCTTTCCTGACTCTCAGAAAGCATTATTTCGTAGGCGCTCATTTTACTTTCTCTGCAGGGAACCAGGTCAAGATTTAAATCAATTCCAACATCACCTTTACTCGCCATCTCAACTGCAGAAGACGTTAGGCCTGCCGCCCCCATATCTTGTATTGCTATAATCACATCCTTAGTCATTAGCTCTAGACAGGCTTCTAATAATAATTTTTCAGCAAAAGGATCACCAACTTGGACAGTCGGTCTTTTTTCGTCCGAGTCATCGTCAAATTCAGCAGACGCCATCGTTGCCCCATGAATACCGTCTCTTCCAGTTTTAGATCCTACATATACAACTGAATTACCTATACCAGATGCTTTGGAGTAAAAAATTTTATCAATTTTTGCAACACCTACACACATTGCATTCACAAGTATATTATCATTATAGCAAGAGTTGAATTCAACCTCCCCACCAACTGTTGGGACACCCATACAGTTTCCATACCCACCTATTCCAGAAACAACTCCGCTGAGAAGATGCTTAGTTTTTGAGTGTTTAGGGTCTCCAAATCTTATAGAATTTAACAATGCTACCGGTCTTGCGCCCATGGTAAACACGTCTCTCATTATACCACCAACGCCCGTTGCAGCTCCCTGGTAAGGCTCGATAAAGGACGGATGGTTATGGCTCTCCATTTTAAAAACAGCTGCATCACCATCACCAATATCAATAACACCAGCATTTTCACCCGGACCCTGTATTACTTTATTATTTTTTGTAGGTAATTTTTTTAGCCAATTTTTTGATGACTTGTAGGAACAATGTTCAGACCACATAGCTGAGAATATTCCTAGCTCAGTGATAGTGGGTTCTCTATTTAAGGAATCTAAGATGAATTTATATTCATCGTTATTGATTCCATGCTCCTCAACAAGTTCTTTGGTAATTTCAGTCATTGCAGTGACTCAATGATGGATGTAAAGAATTTTTCACCATCATTTAGTCCAATGATACTATCAGCAGCTCTTTCGGGGTGAGGCATCATTCCCAGAACATTCCCATTTTTATTTAAAATCCCTGCGATATTTTTTATGGAGCCATTCGGATTTGTTTTGTTATTAATTTCACCGTCTTGGTCGCAATATCTAAACGCCACAAGCTCATTGTCTTCAATATCCTTAACAACATCATCACTAGCATAATAATTTCCTTCATTATGTGCGATAGGAATATTTATGACGTCATCTTTTTTATAATTGTGGGTAAAAAAAGAAGAATCATTCTCTACCTTCAGAGGAGTATTCTTACAGATAAAAGATAACCCTTGATTTTGTATGAGTGTCCCCGGAAGTAAACCTGATTCCGTTAAAATTTGAAAACCATTACAGATTCCTATCACGGTTGAACCATTGTTTGCACTTTTTACAACTTCTTTCATTATTGGGCTGTTTGCAGCCATTGAACCACACCTAAGGTAGTCACCATAAGAAAAACCTCCAGGCAAAACGATGAGATCGGATTCGGGTAGAGAGTGATCCTGATGCCAGACCATTAAAGGATCTTTATTTGAGAATTTCTTTAATGATAAAGCAATGTCTCTATCACAATTAGAGCCAGGAAAAACAATTACTGATATATTCATTAATCTTCCTTTAAAAAACTAATCTCATAATCCTCTATAACTAAATTTGCCAAAAGCTTATTGCTTGCCTCTTCTATAATTTTTTTAGCTTCTTGCTCGTTATTTGAATTAATTTCAATTTCTATGATTTTTCCTTGCCTCACATTACCAACTTGAGAGAAACCTAGTTGGTTTAGTGAATTTTCTATAGCCTTTCCTTGCGGATCCAGGACACCATTTTTTGGCATTATTTTTACTAGTGCTTTCATAAATTTTCTTAATAGTTATGTTACTAAATACTTGAAAGATCTATTCCTAAACGAGTCGCTACTTCTTTGTAAGCCTCTATTAATCCACCTAGGTTTCTTCTAAATCTATCTTTATCAAGTTTTTCATTTGATTTCTTGTCCCATAATCTGCATGAATCTGGACTAATTTCATCTGCTAAGATAATTTCTTTTGTATTACCAGACTGTGTGCGCCCAAATTCTATTTTGAAATCAACTAATAAAATATCAATACTATTAAAAAGCTCAGTTAGATGGTTATTGATGGAGAGTGCTTTCAGCTTTATTTCATTTATTTCTAACTGATTTGCCCATTTAAAAACTTTTATGTGTTCGTCTGAAATTAAGGGATCGTCGTGCTCATCATCCTTTAAATTAAACTCTATTAAAGTTTCTGGTAATTTCTTCCCTTCTTCAATTCCAAAGCGTTGAGTAAATGTACCTGCGGCTATATTTCTTACAACTACCTCTATAGGAATTATTTCTACTTTCTTTATTAACTGCTCTCTTTCGTTCAGCCTTTTAATGAAATGATTTGGTATATTTTTGGAACCTAAATATTTAAAAATATTTTCACTTATTAGGTTATTTAAAACACCCTTACTATTTATTATCTCATGTTTTTTCTTATTGAATGCTGTGGCGTCATCTTTAAAAAACTGAATAAGTTCGAATTCATTTTCTGTCGCAAAAAGCTGCTTGGCCTTGCCTTCATATAAGATTTTATTTTCTGACATTTTTTCCTGCCTAAAATTAATTAAAACTTAAAGAATTTCTATCAAGAAAAGCTTTAAAATCTTTTGCTGCTTTAGATAATTTTTCTTTATCAACTGATTTTATAACAACATTTACACCAAAATCTAGTTCTGAATTAAAGAATGGATAGCTACCAATTTTTAGCTCATTCTCTTCTAAATCTAATGTTCTTAATATTTCGGCAATATCTCCCTCAACAGTATCAACCTTAATTGACAGGGAGTGCATTATACACCCTGTCTGGATGTATTTTAGAGAGTTTTTAAGCATTGCTTTCATAATTTTTGGGATACCTGCAAAGACAAAAACATTATCTAGCTTAAAACCTGGGGCTATTGATACTGGATTATTAATTAATATTGCTCCAACTGGTATCCTTGCCATTCGTTGCCTCACTTCGTTAAAAGGGGATCCCATTTCCTTATAATATTTTTCTAAGTCATTAAAGGCTGTAGCATTAACTTCAATATTAACATTTAATGCCTCAGCAATACTTTCTGAGGTTATATCATCGTGTGTTGGCCCTATACCACCTGTTGTAAAGAGATAATCATTTCTCTTCCTTAGCTCATTAACACTCGATACAATGGTTTCTTTTGTATCGGGTATAGCTCGAATTTCAGAGACATTAACACCCACCTCAGTCATTTTTTTAGAAATATAATTCGAATTTGTATCTTGTGTGCGACCAGACAATATTTCATCACCTATTACGAGTATCGACGCAGAGTATTTTTCTTTTTTAATCATATGACTGTATATCAGTATAGTTTCATGACAACAATACTTTGACGTACTAGTTCAGTTTTATTTTTTTTATTATGTGATATAAATGAATTAATTTATTGTAGTTTAAGGGGGTTTTGTTATTAGCGCTGAAAAAATAAAATTACACGGAGATGAGGATTTTAAAGGTATGAGGGCGGTCGGTAAGCTAGCTTCTGAGCTCTTAGACCTATTTGTGAATGAGGTTAAGCCCGGCATTACCACTAACTACCTGGATACTTTTGCATATGATTTTATATTTGACCATGGCGCTATTCCTGCTCCCTTAAATTATCGAGGATTTACGAAATCAATTTGCACATCTGTTAATCATGTAGTCTGTCACGGTATACCGGGTGAGCGCGTCCTGGATGAGGGCGATGTCGTTAATATAGATGTAACGTTAATACTAGATGGATGGCACGGCGATACATCAAGGATGTATTGTGCTGGAGTTCCATCTGTTAAAGCTAAGAATTTAATTAACAATACATACGAATCTATGATGAAAGGAATTAATTTAATTAAACCAGGCGTCCGACTGGGTGACTTAGGGTTTATTATACAAGAAAATGCTGAAAAAAATAACTATTCAGTGGTCAGAGAGTTCTGTGGGCATGGCCTTGGAAAAGTTTTTCATGATGAACCGAATATATTACATTACGGCACTGAGGGAACTGGAGAAGAACTAAAAGAAGGGATGTTTTTTACTGTTGAGCCAATGGTTAATATAGGCAGGCCTGATTCTAAAATATTGTCAGATGGATGGACTGCTGTTACAAGAGACAGGAGTCTTTCAGCTCAATTTGAACATTCAGTTGGTGTTACATCAAGCGGTGTTGAGATTTTTACCAATTCTTTAAATAACAGCGATAATCCTATTAATGCTTAAATTAAATAATTTATTCTTAATTCATATAAATAAAAGGCTTAAAAATGGTACCTAGATATTCAAGAAAGGAAATGGTCGATATTTGGAGCGATAGTTCTAAATACTCTATTTGGTTAGACATAGAGGTTTATGCTTTAGAGGGAATGGAATTAGTGGGTATTGTTCCAAAAGGTACGGCTGAGGTTGTTAAAAAAAATGCTACCTTTGATTCAAAAAGAATTGATGAAATAGAGGCCGAAATTAAACATGATGTTTTGGCTTTTTTAACAAATATATCTGAGTCAGTTGGACCTGAAGCAAGATTTATTCATCAAGGGATGACCTCTTCAGATGTTTTAGACACATGTTTAAATATTCAATTAAAAAAAGCCGGTGAATTAATTATTAACGACTTAGATTCCCTTTTGGCTTCGATTAAATTGCAGGCAATAAAACATAAAAGAACTATTTGCGTTGGGAGGAGCCACGGTATTCACGCTGAACCAACGACCTTTGGTTTGAAAATGTTGCAGGCGTATGCTGAATTTTCTCGTAATAAGGAAAGAATGATTGATGCTGTTGAGGAAATAAGTTCTTGTGCCATTTCTGGATCAGTAGGAACTTTTGCCAACATTGATCCAAGCGTTGAGGCTTATGTTGCTAAAGCATTGGGTCTAAAAATTGAACCAATTTCAACTCAAGTTATTCCAAGAGATCGCCATGCAGTTTTTTTTTCAACCTTAGCCATTGTTGCCAGCTCCATTGAAAGGCTATCAACTGAAATTAGACACTTACAAAGATCTGAGGTTTTAGAGGTGGAAGAATATTTTTCATCGAAACAAAAGGGCTCATCATCAATGCCTCATAAAAGAAACCCTGTTTTAACGGAAAACTTAACAGGCCTTGCAAGGGTTGTAAGGAGCTCAGTAATCCCTGCCTTAGAAAATATTTCTTTATGGCATGAGAGAGATATTTCTCACTCAAGCGTGGAAAGGTTTATTGGCCCCGATGCAACTATTACTTTGGATTTTGCCCTAAACCGTTTGACTAATGTTATTGAAAACATGGTTGTTTACCCTGACAATATGATGAAAAATTTAGAAAAATTTAATGGGTTAGTATTTTCCCAAAGAGTCCTCTTGTCATTAACGCAAAAAAATATAAGTAGAGAGAGTTCATACTCCATGGTTCAAAGAAATTCTATGAAAGTATGGAATGAAGAAGGAAGTTTTTATGATTTAATTAAGGCTGATAAAGAAATTTCGACAATTTTATCTAAAGAGGAAATTGACGATATCTTTGATCTGAACTATCACTTAAAACATATTGAAACTATCTTCCAGAGAGTTTTGGAATAATAAATGCGGCCATGGTGGAATAGGTAGACACAAGGGACTTAAAATCCCTCGGCAGATAATGCCATCCCGGTTCGACTCCGGGTGGCCGCACCATTCTTAGTTATCAACTTTTGTATTTGTATAAAGTGCCACAATAAGGGCAAGTAATATCTTCCTTTCTTCCTATATCCAGAAAGGTGTGAGGGTGATCATGTGGAGGCTTTGCTCCAAGGCATTTGAATTTTTTATATTCAACTACTATAGTTTTTTTACCTTTATCATTTGTAATTTTTGGTATTTTACTATTTTTCATAATAATTCCCGTGGTTATCTAGGCAATGAAAGGTGCATTCCTGCATCTGATACTAGAAGTTCGCCTGTAATATGCTCTCCGCCCTCAAGACAAAAGAAAATAACAGATTTTGCTATATCCTCAGGAGTACCTGCTCTTTTTAAAGGTGTTATTTCTTCTTGGTTTTTAATTATTTTATTAAATTTTTCTTCTCCAAATCTATCTAAAAACCAACCTGTTCCAATAAAGCCAGGGCAAACAGTATTAACCCTAATTTCAGGACCAAGTGCCTTCGCTAATGATAGGGTCATTGTATTAAGAGCACCCTTTGATGCCGCATAGGCAATAGATGAACCAATTCCAGTTATACCAGCAATCGATGAGACATTTACAATACTTCCAAATTTATTTTTTTTCATATGAGGCTCAACTGCTCTAGTCATTTGGTATGGACCTATAACATTTACTTTGTAAATATCAATAAAATCCTCATCACTTAATGCCTCGAGATTTTGGTGGTTTGCAAACTTTGTAGTTCCTGCGTTATTCACTAAAACATCTACTTTATTAAATTTTTTAATAGTTTCTTCAACTAAATGCCTGCAATCATTATCGTCTGAAACATTTGCCCTTATACATAAAGTTTTTACACCGTAATCATCGCAAATTTTTTGAACCTTAAGAGCTTCTTCTTTATTTTTAGAATAATTAATAACAACATTAACGTTTTTTTTAGCTAAACCGATTGCCACAGCTGCTCCTAAACCGGAGGAGGACCCTGTTACAATTGCTATTTTATCTTTATTTTCCATGCGCATTCCTTGCTTTAATGTTATATACGAATTTATTATAATTAACGTTAATTATTTTATAGAAAAATAGGATATAATATTAAAGATATTTTTATCCTTTTGTTAAAAATAATTATTTTGTGAGGCCTTATGTCTTCTATACAGGATTCAAAAAGAAACTGCCCGATATGGAAAAATCTTCTCGATGAAGCCAATCAGGTGATTGTCCGCGAACCGAATCTTAAAGAGTTTTTTACAAAAGCTATACTTGGTTTTAGTGATATAGAGTCTTCAATTTCTTACGTACTAGCTGATCAACTTCAGCAAAATGACTGTGATTTAGAAAAAACACAATCAATCATCTATAATGCATTAATATCTGAATCAGATAGCTATGAAAAAATCTCTACTGATATTAATACTGTTCTTAATAGAGACCCAGCTTGCATAACGACATATCAGCCTATTTTATTTTTTAAAGGTTTTCAGTCCCTCCAGGTCTATCGTGCAGCAAATCATTATTGGAAAATTGGGAATAAAGCAACTGCATTTTACCTTCAATCAAGAGCATCCCAAGTTTTTGATATAGATATTCATCCAGCTGCAGATATTGGAAAAGGTGTTCTTATGGATCACGCAACAGGCCTTGTTATTGGAGAAACATCGAGAGTTGGTAATGGAACTTCTATTCTACACGGCGTTACGTTGGGAGGAACAGGTACTGAACTAGGTGATAGACATCCAAAAATCGGTGAAAATGTTACTATCTCAGCGAATGTCTCTATTCTAGGCAATATTAATATTGGTGATAATGTTAAGATAGGAGCAGGATCTTTAGTGTTGGAAGATCTCCCTATGGGCTGTACCGCAGTAGGAGTCCCTGCGAAAATAATTAAATAATTGGAGAGGTTTTATGCATAATAATGAAATTCTTATATTACAAAATTATTTAAGAACAACCTTTTCTAGCGATGAAATACAAATTAGAAAGTCTGATTTAGGTGACGGATTGTGTGATATTTTTATTAACAGTATTTCGGTCGGTAATATTTCTCAAGATGATGATCCAGAAGATGATGAGGTTTCATACTCATTAAGTATACCAATATCACTATCATCAGAGAGTACCGTGACTCACAACGAGTATTTAAATAATCTTTTTAGTAACAATAGCATAAAATTAAGCAATAGAGGGTCGATTGGTGACTCTCAAGAGGTCTACTTAGATAACGCCGATGAAAAGGAATATATTGGAATCATTTACAAAGATGATAGCGCATCTTACACTTTTACGATGTCAATTTTAGATTTTGATTTATAGGCAGTTTTATGGCGATATACGAACTAGATAGTAAAAGGCCGATGCTTCCAAAAAAAGGTAATTATTGGATTGCTCCAAATGCAACTGTTATTGGGGATGTAACGTTGCACGAAAAGGCTAGTGTTTGGTTCAATACTGTAATTCGAGGTGATGCCGAACCGATAATAATAGGAAAAAAAACAAATATTCAGGATAGTAGTGTTCTTCACAATGACTATGGTTTTCCTTTAGTTATTGGTGAAGGAGTTACTGTGGGTCATCAGGTAATGCTGCATGGGTGTACCATAGGTAATAACTCCCTTATAGGAATTGGGGCGGTAATATTGAATGGTGCTAAAATAGGTAATAACTGTTTGATTGGATCAAAGACCTTGATTCCAGAAGGAAAGGTGATACCAGATAATTCTATGGTGGTAGGCATTCCAGGAAGGGTTATTAAGACAATTGATTCTGATATGGAAGTCTTTCTAAAGGCTTCGGCGGATCATTATTGTGAGAATTGGAAGCTATTTTTTAATAAATTAAAATTAATTGATGAGGAGTAATTATGGAGTACAAATATTCTAAGCTGGAAAAAGAAGGAAAGTTATGGATTATAACACTTAATAGACCAGAAAAAATGAACGCTCTTCATTCTCCTGCACATTTTGAGCTTGAAGAAATTTTCAATAACTTTTCCAGCGATGACGATGCTTGGGTTGCTATTATTACCGGAATTGGAGACAGAGCTTTTTGCGCAGGTAATGATTTACGATATCAGGCAGAGGGTGGAAAGTTAGAGAGAAACCCAATGGGGTTTGCAGGTCTAACATCACGATTTGATCTTAATAAGCCTCTGATTGCTGCCGTTAATGGCGTTGCTATGGGGGGAGGATTCGAAATTGCTTTAGCTTGCGACTTGATTATTGCATCTGAAAGTGCTCGCTTTGCTCTTCCTGAACCAAAAGTTGGCTTAGCTGCCTTAGCAGGTGGGATGCACCGCCTTCCTAGGCAGATAGGTATGAAGCGTGCGATGGGTATGATGCTTACAGGAAGAACAGTTGGTGCGATTGAGGGTCTAGACCTTGGGTTTGTTAATGAAATAACAAAACCAGAGGAACTTATGAATTCTGCAAAAAAATGGGCAAATTCTATTATGGAATGTTCGCCTACGTCAGTAAGAACAACTAAAGATGTCGCAATGTCAGGCCTTTCTTATTCCAGTGTAGAGGATGCAATGTCTCAAAAGTATGAATCAGTTGTAGGTCTTTTTACTGGAGAGGATTTTGTTGAGGGTCCATTAGCTTTTTCTGAAAAAAGAAAACCAAACTGGACCGGAAAGTAACCTCTTATGAGTAAAGTCGAACTCTTCTTTGATTGCTCATCCCCCTGGACTTACTTAGCATTCTGCAGAATTCAAGGGATTATCAAAGAAACGAATACTAATGTTTTATGGCGACCAATTCTTGTTGGTGGCGTTTTTAACGAGATAAATAAAGATATTTATGAAGCAAGGGAAAATCCAAATCCTGTTAAATTTAAGTACTTAAGAAAAGACTTACAGGATTGGGCAGATTCATACAGTGTGATAATTAATTGGCCAGAGGTTTTCCCCCTTAATGCTGTTAATGTAATGCGTGCCGTTTTAGTTGCAGAAAAATTTGATAAATTAGTTCCTTACAGTTTTTTATGCTTTGAAGAGTACTGGTCCAAAGGGGTAGATATTTCTGATTTAGAGATTTTATGTGAAATGGCCTACTCAATAGGGATTGATAGGACTGATTTTAAAGAAAAGATTTTACGTCAAGAAACTAAAGATTTATTGCGAAAAAATACCAGTGAATTAATTGAGAGAGGTGGATTCGGATCTCCTACAGTTTTTATAAACAATAATGATATGTATTTTGGCAATGATAGACTCGAGTTGGTGAAACAAAAAATTCTAAGGCACAATAATAATTAGATTATAAAAACTTAAAAAAAGGCCAAATTTATGAAAGAGAAGAATCCAAAAAATTACTGGAGGGCTAATTTAATTATAATATTTTCTTTGCTTTGCATATGGTTCTTAGCATCATTTGGTGCTGGAATTTTATTTAGCGATTCTTTAGATAAAATTAAAATAGGCGGCTTTCGTCTAGGTTTTTGGTTTGCTCAGCAAGGATCTATCTTATTTTTTGTTATCATTATTGTAGTTTATTGTTTTTTAATGAACTGGTTGGATAAGAAATATAATGTAGAGGAGAGCTAGAATGGATCTTCAAGTTCTTACATATTTAATGGCAGGTGCTTCTTTTGCTCTATACATCGGGATAGCCCTATGGTCCAAGGCGTCTTCAACTAAAGAATTCTATATTGCTGGTGGTGGTGTTCACCCAATAGCTAATGGAATGGCTACAGCAGCTGATTGGATGTCTGCTGCATCATTTATCTCTATGGCAGGTATTATTTCTTTTATGGGAAGAGATGGCTCTGTTTATCTGATGGGCTGGACAGGAGGGTATGTTTTGTTGGCTCTTCTTCTTGCACCATACCTAAGAAAATTTGGTAAATTCACTGTTCCCGATTTTATAGGTGATCGTTACTACTCAAAAACAGCAAGATTTGTAGCTGTGCTTTGTCTTATCTTTATATCTTTTACTTATATTGCAGGGCAGATGCGAGGAGTTGGTATAGTTTTTTCTAGATTCTTAGAGGTAGATATTAATACAGGTGTGATAATTGGAATGCTTATAGTGTTCTTTTATGCCGTTCTTGGAGGAATGAAGGGAATAACCTACACTCAGGTTGCTCAGTATTGTGTATTAATCTTTGCTTATATGGTCCCTGCTATCTTTATGTCTCTTTTAATCACCGGAAACCCTATTCCTCAATTAGGCTTTGGATCAAAACTAATATCAGAGGATATATACCTGCTGGACAAATTAAATGCAGTCCTTAATGATCTTGGTTTTAACGATTATACAGAATCTACGAAATCTAAAATAGATGTCTTTTGCATTACTGGTGCATTGATGGCCGGAACTGCTGGATTACCTCATGTAATAGTTAGATTTTTTACTGTTCCAAAGGTTCGAGACGCAAGAGCTTCTGCAGGATGGGCTCTTTTATTTATCGCAATTCTTTATACGGCTGCACCAGCTGTCTCATCATTTTCTAGATTAAATTTTATTAATACGATTAATAGCTCCTCATATGAAACTACCCCCGCGTGGTTTAAGAATTGGGAAGATATTGGCTTAATATCTTGGGTAGATAAAAATAAAGATGGTTTGATTCAGTATGGTCCCGGTAGTTCACTTGATCCAGAAAAACCTTTTTTTACAAAAGAAAGAGGGGCGAGTGGAGAAAGAGTTGTTTCCAATAATTTAACTCAAAATGAAAATGAAATTTATATTGATAGAGATATAATGGTCTTGGCTAATCCTGAAATAGCAAATTTACCAAATTGGGTCATAGCTCTTGTAGCTTCGGGGGCATTAGCTGCAGCCTTATCTACAGCGGCAGGCCTACTTTTAGTTATCTCTTCTTCTGTTAGCCATGACTTAATGAAGAAAATTTTTCGACCAAGTATAACAGATAGACAAGAGTTATTTTTAGCCAGAGTAGCTGCTGCTATTGCAATTTGTGTAGCAGGAATTTTCGGAATTTACCCTCCTGCATTTGTTGCTCAAGTTGTAGCTTTTGCTTTTGGATTAGCTGCGTCATCAATTTTCCCCGCTCTAATTATGGGTATTTTTTCAAAAAGAGTTAATTCTATTGGCGCTATAACCGGAATGATTTCGGGGTTATTATTTACTGCGTCATATATTGTATTTTTTAAATTCATTTCTCCGGAAATTAATACTTTGGATTATTGGTTATTTGGAATTTCTCCTGAAGGAATAGGTGTTATTGGAATGCTAATTAATTTTAGTTTTGCAATTATTATTTCTCTTTTTACTAAGTCACCTTCAGAAAACGTTATTAAATTAATTGATGGCATTAGAAGTCCTAGATAAATACTACTTAGTGCAGTTTTTTATATAATTATTGCTAAAATAGTTAAGATGATTTATTTAAAGAAATACAATGACAGAAAAAAAGACAGAAAAAGATTCAAGTTCTTTAGAATCTTCCAAAAAATCAACAGACGACAAGGTTGCGTTAGTCGCAATGAGTTTTGTTGTTGATATATTCTTTAGCATATTTTTTATTGTTCTTGCCTACATGGCTTTTTGGGCAGTTGTTGTTCTTTCCGTTCTTGGATTTATCGTTAGAATCGTTGGGTCTGAACAGCCTGAGGAGCTAAAGGTTTTCTCTCAGAGGTTGGCTACTTATATATCTGATTGTTTGAATTTTTCTTCTAACAGTTTAAAAGAAAAGCCATTCCCATTCGGAAAATTTCCCGATTAATTATTAAAGCTTTGTTGGGTTGGGCGTATTGCCGTAAACTTCAATCGGATCAAATACTTTATTTTTTTCTTCCCACTTTAATTTTAAATCTTGAGTTACCTTGCTTTTTATTGGAATAGACCTATAGAAGCACGACCTATATCCAACATGGCAGCTCGCTCCGGAGCCCCCAATCTCGACAGACAGCCATATAGAATCTTGATCATCGTCGACTCTTATTTCTTTTACGGTCTGAGTTAATCCTGACGTTGCACCCTTATGCCAAACCTTTTGTCTGCTTCGACTAAAGTAATAAGCTTCAGCATTTTCAATTGTTTTGGTTAGGGCTTCGGCATTCATATAACCAACCATCAATACTTCTTTAGTTTTAAAGTCTGATGTGATGCAGGGGATTAATCCTTTGTCATCGAATTTTGGTGATAAAGTATATCCTTCCTCTACTTCTTCAACAGAAACTCTTGGATAAAATTTTTTTTCAAATTCTTCAGACAAAATTATTCCTTCGTAAGCTGCATAAATCTTGTACGTAATTCCTGATCCCTTTGGAAGGACCCAGTAAATTGAGTTGTAACGGTTGAAACATCAGTTTTATGAATCCCTCTTGTAGTCATGCACTGGTGCTTAGCATCAATCATAATCGCCACACCATGCGGCTTAAGAGATTCTTCAATAGTTTGAGCAATTTGAGCCGTCATTGTTTCTTGTGTTTGGAGTCTTTTTGCGAATATTTCTATAACTCTAGCTAATTTTGATATTCCAACCACTTTTTTATTAGGCATATAACCAACATGAGCCACACCAAGAATTGGAGCCATATGATGCTCGCAATGAGATTCGATGTTTATATTCCTTAAAAAGACAATATCTTCATACCCACCGACTTCATCAAAGGTACGAGTTAATGCTTCGTGTGGATCTTGGGTATATCCTGAAAAATACTCTTCATAAGCCTTTACCACACGTTTAGGTGTATCGAGAAGGCCCTCGCGTTCAGGATTATCTCCTGCCCAAGAAATAAGTGTCTTTACTGCCTTCATTGCTTCTTCACGAGAAGGTTTTAATTTTTTATTGTTATTTGATTCAGTATGAACAGTTCTTTCTGAAACTTTTACATCCATCAGTAATCTCCTAAATTATTAGCTTAGCTTTACCCCCGCAAAAGCTATAGGGCAATATTTTTTTAAAATTATTTAATAATTAAATAAAAAACCTGTATTAAATTATCATAAATTAGTGATATTTAAACTATTATGGATCTTTTTTTATACAACTCATACACACGAAAGAAACAAATCTTTATTCCAGTTAAGGACGATAGTGTTACTATGTATGCATGTGGGCCAACAGTTTACGGACCTGGCCATATTGGAAACGGACGATCGGCAATAGTTTTTGATACCTTAGCGAGGGTGTTGCGTTATAAATATAAGAATTTAATTTACGTAAGAAACATAACGGATGTTGATGATAAAATCATAAATACTGCAAAAGAAGAAAAAGTAGAGACATCATTTGTAACAAAAAAATTCACTGAAGAATATCACAATGACTTTGCGAGGCTTCATGTTTTGCCTCCTGATATCGAACCTTATGCTACCGACCATATTACCCAAATGATAGATTTTATAAAAATTTTAATAAAAAATGGAAATGCTTATTTTTCTGAATCCCACGTACTTTTTAATGTTTCTAGCTTTACTGGCTATGGGAAGCTTTCAGGAAGAAAAACTGAAGATATGATTCCTGGGGCAAGGATTAAAGTTGCTTCTTATAAAAAAAATCCATCAGACTTTGTGCTGTGGAAGCCTTCACCGAATAATGAGGTGGGGTGGGAGAGTCCTTGGGGTAGAGGGAGACCAGGTTGGCATCTTGAATGCTCGGCAATGATTAAAGAACATTTAGGCGAAACTATTGATATCCACGGTGGAGGTGAAGATTTAACATTTCCACATCATGAAAATGAAATAGCGCAATCAGTTTGCTGTAACGACAAGCCCCTTGCAAAATTTTGGATTCATAATGGTCTTTTAAGAACAAATAAACTGAAAATGTCAAAATCTCTTGGTAATTTTATTCTTATGAAAGATCTTTTAAAGGAATACGATGGCGAGGCTATTCGTCTTGCGATATTAAGTTCTCACTACCGTCAGCCTCTAATCTGGAGTAGTGATTTGTTAATTCAATCCGTAAAAACTCTGAATAAATTATACTCGTCCATTAAAGGTTATGACCTTGAAGTCAGTAAGGATGAATGCACTCCTGATAAAAAGGTTCTTAAGGCACTCTATGATGATTTGAATACACCAAAGGCCCTTGCTGAGATTTTTTCTATCTCTAAGAAAATTTCTAAATCTGAAAATAAAGTTGAACTAACCCAATCATTGATAGGTTCAGCAAACTTACTTGGTTTATTGAACTTTAGTTCTGATGATAAAAAATTTAAAAAAACATCAGAATCCAATATTGACTATATTAAAGACCTTATTGAGGAAAGAAAAATTGCACGAGTTAAGAAGGATTACTTAGAGTCTGATAGAATAAGGGATATATTAATTAAATTAGGTGTGGAGATAAATGATAATTAAGCTAAGAAGCTTAAATTTAATTAGGAAATACAATGCTGACTGATCTTTATAATGATAAAATATTAAAACTTGCATCAAATATTTCAAGAAACGGAAGGCTTGATAAATTTGATTTTTCTTCAGTTGCCGTGAGTAAATTATGTGGTTCTAAGGTTATTGTTGATATAAAAATTAATAATAACTCTATATCGGACTTCTCGCACATAGTTAAAGCATGCGCTCTTGGACAAGCTGCATCGTCAGTAATGGCTGATAAAATTATAGGATCAGGCTTCAATGAGCTAAAAAAACTACACATAACAATGCAAAAAATGTTAAAAGAAGATGGCCCGCCTCCAAAAGGTAAATGGTCTGATTTAATGGTTTTAGAGCCTGTAAAAGATTATAAGGGTCGTCATGCATCTGTTATGCTGACTTTTGATGCGGTGGTGGATTGCATTAATCAATTTGAATTAATTGAGGTAGATAGGCTCAGTAGGGTTGAGGTTTGAATATTTTTGTTAAACTGAGTATCTTATTAATTAAGTTTTATAAAAATCTTATTTCGCCTTTTTTAATTAAATCATGCCGGTATGATCCTTCCTGCTCTTCATATGCAATGGAGGCGTTTAAAATGCACGGTTTTATGATTGGTTTGAAATTAACAACCAAAAGGATTATACGTTGTCATCCTTGGGGTGGGTTTGGTTATGATCCAGTTCCAGGCGCTCATGATTACATCAAAAGAAAAAAGGACTTATAGTTAAAATGCCAATTATTACTCTACCAGATGGTTCAAAAAAAAGTTTTGAAAAGAATGTTACTATAGATGAGTTATCCAGCTCTATAGGCTCAGGCCTTGCAAAAGCAACTGTTGCCGGAAGGGTTGATGGAAAATTAGTTGATGCATCGGAATTGATTTCTCAGGACTCCGAGGTAGTTATAATTACCAATTCTGATTCTGAAGGTTTAGAAATTATACGACATTCTTGTGCGCATTTATTTGGTCACGCGATTAAACAATTATATCCTAATGCAAAAATGGCTATAGGACCAACAATTGATAATGGTTTTTATTATGATATCGATCTAGAGAAGTCTCTAAACGATAAGGATTTAGATCTAATCGAAAAGAAAATGAAGGAGCTAGCTCAAACCAATTACTCGGTAATTCGCGAGGTTGTTGATAGAGAGACTGCTCTGAAAGCTTTCGAAGATAGAAATGAAGAATATAAAATTAAAATTATTAACGATATTCCTGAAGGTGAAGTTATCGCCCTTTATTATCATAATGAGTATACGGATATGTGCAGAGGTCCACATGTATCATCAACTAGGCATTTAAGATCTTTTAAATTAATGAAAATAGCGGGAGCATACTGGAGGGGTGACTCAAAAAATAAAATGCTCCAAAGGATTTATGGAACGGCATGGGCAAATGAAAAAGATTTAAAGAATCATCTCCATTTACTTGAGGAGGCTGAAAAACGTGACCATAGAAAGTTGGGAAAGGAATTAGATTTATTTCACTTTCAGGAAGAGGCGGTGGGTATGGTCTTTTGGCATCCAAAAGGATGGAGTATCTACAGAGAGCTAGAGGAATATGTCAGAAGAAAGATTACAAAAGGTGGCTATTCGGAAATTAAAACACCTCAGCTAATAGATAAAAAGCTATGGGAAGCCTCTGGTCACTGGGATAAGTATTCTGAGCATATGTATACATCCGAGGCTGACAACAGAGAGTTAATGTTGAAACCAATGAACTGCCCTGGTCATATTCAAGTATTTAATCAAGGTATAAAAAGTTATCGAGACCTTCCTTTGAGAATGGCTGAATTCGGATCATGTCACCGTTATGAGCCTTCAGGAGCATTGCACGGACTAATGAGGGTTAGAAATTTCGTTCAAGATGATGCTCATATCTTTTGTACGGAGGATCAAATTGAGGCCGAAACAATTCTTTTTTGCAATCTTCTGAAGGAAGTTTACGAAGAGCTTGGGTTTGATAAAGTTTCTATCATGTTTGCTGACAGACCTGAGGATAGAGTTGGTGAAGATTCTATTTGGGATAAGGCCGAGTCAGCATTGTCAAAAGCAGCGCAAGCGACAGGTCTTCCTTTTGACGAAAACAAAGGGGATGGAGCTTTTTATGGTCCAAAATTAGATTTTTATTTACATGATGCCATTGGAAGGGTTTGGCAATGTGGAACTTTACAGGTTGACTTTAATTTACCAAATCGATTGGGGGCATCCTACATTGGTGAAGACAATAACAAGCATACACCTGTTATGCTTCATCGAGCTATTTTAGGAAGTTTGGAGAGATTTTTGGGTATCCTTATTGAAAATTATGAAGGTAAATTCCCTTTATGGTTATCGCCTATTCAGGTAGCGCTAACAACAATCACATCTAACGCGGATGATACGGCGCAATCTATTTTAGAAAAATTACGGTCCAATGGTCTGAGGTCAATAATTGATCTAAGAAATGAAAAAATTAACTATAAGGTGAGAGAGCATTCTATAAATAAAATTCCTTATATTCTTGTGTTGGGAGATAGGGAGGTTGCTGAGAATACTATAACCTTAAGACGCCTTGGATCAAAAGACCAAACAACATTAAATGTCGATGAGTGTATAAAATTAATTAAAGATGAAGCTCTTGCGCCTGATTTAATCTAAAAACCTTATATATTGGGCTGGCCCACTATTCCATCGTTAATTAGTGAGTTTATTTCATCATCATTTATACCTAACTCCCCAAGAACTTGAAAATTATCCTGGCCTAACTTAGGAGCGGGTCCTTTTGGACCATCATCTGAGTTATGAAATTTAACTGGCGATGATACGGTTCTATAGTTTTCTATACATTCTTGATCTTCTACCTCAGAGAATGCACCACTAGCTATCACCTGCGAATCTACCGTAACCTCTTTTAAGTTCTGAACCGGAGACCAAACAAGGTCTTGAGCGTCTAGTTTATCCCCCCATTCCTCAAGGGAGTGTTTACTAAAAGCCTTATCCATCTCTTTAATAAATTCATTAGAATTTTCTCTTCTAGCCTGATTAGTATTAAATTTATCATTTTCTAACCATTCCTCTCTTTCTATAGCTCTAACAACTCTAGGAAAATCATAATCTCCTCCAGCTCTTGGACTTAAGCATATCCAACGATCATCCTTAGTTTTGAAAAAATTAAACAAAGGATTAATTTGCTGGTCTCGATTTTTGGTGGATGGGACCCTTCCAAATTTCAGCTGAAGAGCCATATCAGAGCCAATAGAATATATTCCAGTTCTAACCAATGATGTTTCAACAACCTTTCCTTTTCCTGTCCTATTCCTCTCATAAAGAGCTGCTAAAATTCCACTAACAGAAGATATTGCTGTTATATGATCGCCTGAAGCAGTCCGTATTGGCAGAGGTTCTTCACCTTTTCTTTGAGTCAAATGAGCCATTCCGGATCGGGACCAATAAGCTGCTATATCAAAACCTGGTTTATTTTTTTCTTCTCCGTCTAAGCCGTAACCAGTTAGTGAACAATAAATTAATTTAGGATTGATTTTTAAAAGAGTCTCGTGATCTAATTTTGCACTTTCTAAAGATTGAGGTCGCACATTTGTAAGAAAAACATCAGCATCTTTTATCATTTTTCTAATAATATCCGCACCCTTTTTATCGCTCGTATTAATCGTTACACCTCTCTTTCCTCTATTATCTAGAGTAAATATAGGATTGCCTTCGATTGGAACATTTGATTTCATCCCCTCAAAAAACCTTCTCATTGGACACCCGTTTAGTGGCTCTACCTTTGTTACATCAGCACCCCAATCCCTTAGCATAGCTCCTGCTGCTGGTGCAGCAACATAGGTTGCCATTTCAATAACTTTAAGTCCCTCAAGCATATGATTCCTTACTAGTAATTATTGTAGATAATAAATTTTGATTATTAATTTTATGATATATCATCATTACATGACCAACACCAATGCCAATAAATTAATTCCAGCAGCAACAGTTCTGATAGTTCGCAATGGACAATCTGGTTTAGAAGTCTTTATGGTTGTAAGGAATCATCAAATAGATTTTGCTTCAGGTGCTTTGGTTTTTCCTGGAGGAAAAGTTGATAAGAGTGATTATGATAAAAAACTTGTTCAGTTCTTAAGCAATAGTAACGTTAATGATAAAGATGATTTGCCTTATAGAGTTGCGGCAATTAGAGAAAGTTTTGAAGAAGCTAATGTTTTATTTGCAAAAGAAAAAGGTGAATCTGAAAATATAAGCCCTGATAAGCTATTAAAATTAAGTGAATGGCGAGATAGATTTAATAATAAAAACGCCTCCATGTATGACTTTGCTAATTCTAAAAAAATATTTTTTTCAACAAATGATTTGATTCCTTTTGCGCATTGGGTAACTCCTAAGATGATGCCAAAAAGATTTGATACAAAGTTTTATATTGCTAAAGCTCCAGATGGTCAGGAAGGCAAGCATGACGGATTTGAATCAGTTGATTCAATTTGGATAAAACCTCAGGACGCACTCAATGATTGTTTTTCTGGAAAGAAAACTATTATTTTTCCAACGCGACTTAATTTAGAAAAGCTTAATCAATCCAAGACAGTGGAGGAAGCAATATCTAGTGCAAGAAAAAGTAAAGTTACTATAGTAATACCAACAATTGAAAAAGATATTAATGGTTCTTTTTTAACAATACCAAAAGATGCTGGGTATGGAGAGATTAGGGAGGTATTGAGCGAAGCCTCTACTCCTGGAGCTTTGGCGCCATCATTAAAAAAATAATTTAATTTAATAAATAAATTGTTCGTTAATAATTCTTTCTTCTAAATTTGTTTTTGGGTCAAATAACATTTTTAATTGAATATCTCTATTTTCTGATATCTCAACATATTCTACATCCCTAAATTCTAAATTATCAGCTACGGCGCTAACAGGTCTTTTATTTTTTTCTAATATAACAATTTTTACTTTAACATTTCTCGGAAGAAGGGCACCTTTCCACCTCCTTGGCCTAAATGCAGAAATTGGTGTTAAGGCTAATAAATTTGAAGTAAGCGGAAGAATTGGACCATGAGCAGAAAGATTATAAGCCGTGCTTCCGGCTGGCGTTGATAGAAGCAAGCCATCACAAACTAGTTCATTGAGTCTTTCCTTGCCATCAATGTAAATTTTTAATTTTGCTGCTTGATAAGTTTCTCTTAAGAGCGAAACCTCATTGATGGCTTGAGATGTATAAATTTTTTTCTTACTTTTTGCTTTCATCTTCAAGGGATGAAGGTTTGTTTGTGTAGACCTTTCTATTCTCTTTAATAAATTTTTTTCATTATATTTATTCATTAAAAATCCTATCGACCCTCTATTCATCCCATAGATAGGTAAATCTCTATCTATATTATCATGGAGTGTTTGAAGCATTAAACCGTCTCCTCCAAGCGCAACAATTGTATTTGCTTTACCGATAGAATAATTTTTATATATCTTTGCAAGATTAATTTTTGCTTTCTTAGCGATAAGATTATTACTTGCAACTATATGTATTTTTATTTCATTCATAAAAGTCCTTTAAGAATAATAATTATTTGGTAAGTTATTTTACTATGAATAAGAATAATTATCTACGGGGGTTTTTTGTTTCTTACTATTGATCAAGGTACGACCTCAAGTCGAGCAATCTTATTTGATGGCGAAGGTCAATTAATTGACAGTCATCAAATAGAATTTAAACAAATTTATCCAGACGAAGGATGGGTTGAACATAATCCTGAAGATATTATTTCCTCAGCTATCCTTTGTTGTGAGAATGTTCTGGAGCGTAATTCAGGTGAGAAAATTGAATCTTTGGGAATAACAAATCAAAGAGAAACAGTTGTTGCGTGGGACAAAAATAACGGCAAGCCTTTTTACAACGCGATTGTTTGGCAAGACAGAAGAACTTCAGAATTCTGTGGTAATTTAAAAAAAGATGGCCTTCAGGAAACCATTAATAAAAAAACAGGATTGTTACTTGATCCATATTTTTCTGCTTCAAAGATATCCTGGCTCCTTAATAATGTAACTGGATTAAGAAGTAAGGCTATTAAGGGGGAGGTTTGTTTCGGGACTATCGATAGTTGGCTGATATGGAATTTTACAAAGGGTAAGGTATTTGCCACAGACGCCACTAATGCATCACGGACTAGTTTGTTCAATATTAAAACTATGAATTGGGATAGTGATCTATTGGATATCTTTAACATACCCTTTCATTGCCTTCCTCAGGTAAAGAACTCGAGTGATTTTTTTGGTGAGACTGACCAATTGAGTAGATCACTAAAAATAACTGGAGTTATTGGAGATCAGCAGTCATCAGCTTTCGGACAGTTTTGCTATAAAGAAGGTGAGGTGAAGTCAACCTATGGAACCGGCTGCTTTGTTCTTGCCAATACTGGAAGTAAAATAATTTATTCAAAAAAAAATCTACTATCAACCATAGCTTATAAAATAGATAATGAGGTTAGCTACGCAATAGAGGGGTCTATATTTATGGCCGGAGGGTTAATGAATTGGGCAAAGTCTAATTTAGGAATTATTGATGATATTGCCGATAGCTCTGATATTGCCGCTAATGTTAATCCTGCATCGAAGGTTGTAATTGTACCCGCCTTTAGTGGATTGGGCGCGCCTCATTGGTCTTCGGATTCTAAGGGTACTATTTTTGGTATGTCCCAAGCCACTGGAAAGGAGGAGCTAATTCATTCTGCCCTTCAGTCAGTTTCTTTGCAAACATTAGATTTGATTAAAGCGATTAAGGATGATTTTTTGAATAATAATTTAACCTTATCCTCTTTGCTGAGAGTTGATGGTGGTATGGTGGAGAATAATTGGTTTATTCAAAACTTATCAAATATTTGCAATTATCAAATCCAAAAAGCTTTCACCAAAGAATCTACTGCCCTTGGGGCTGCATTAATTTCAGGACTGGGTGCCGGTTATTATTCTGGATTAGACGATTTAAGAAACTTATCAATTAAAAGAGATCAGGCCTCACCTGACATGGATGTTATTTTACGAAGAAATATTATATTAAATTGGGATAAGGCAATAAAACTTACCATTGATATGACAAAGTAGAGTATTAATTAATTTCTTTGATTCATGGTGAATATTTTATTATTTAGTATATAAATTAGATGAGTTTTTACTTAAGGGTTTAAAATGAATAAGAGCATGAAAGAAAAAGTCTCAGAGGGTGAATGGCAAGCAAGAGTTGATTTAGCAGCTTTATACCGGCTAGTTGCATTTTATGGCTGGGATGATTTGGTTTTTACTCATATTTCAACAAAAGTACCTGGCGAAGATAATCACTTTCTTTTAAATCCCTTTGGATTACTTTTTGAAGAAATAAGGGCCTCAGATTTAGTTAAAATTGATATGGATGGAAATATAGTTTCTGATACCGAGCATTCAGTTAACGCAGCTGGATTTACTATTCATTCGGCAGTACATAGTTCTGGTACTCACAACCATGCTGTAATTCATACTCATTCAAGCGATGGGGTAGCGGTGTCAGCTCAGGCTCAAGGTCTCTTGCCAATCTCTCAAACCGCGATGGTTATTAGAGATGAGTGCGCATATCATGATTATGAGGGAATAGCCTTTAACCACGACGAAAGGGCAAGGCTTGTAAGTGACCTAGGTGACAAGCACTGTATGATACTAAGGAACCATGGATTACTCACTACTGGAGCAAATTGCGCTGATGCTTGGTTGCGGTTGTTTTTCCTCGAAAGAGCATGCACTATGCAAATTAAAGCTTTATCAGGCGGTTCTAAGCTTAATATGGTAGAGGACAATGTGATTGAGCTTGTGAGTGACCAGGGTCAGATGGCTTCCGATAGAGGAATTGGTGGTTTAGCTTGGCCAGCCTTGATGCGAAAATTGGATAAGATAGATATTAGTTTTAGAGAATAAATTTAGGAGGTTTTATGAAATTTGCAGTTGGACAACCAGTAAGAAGAGTTGAAGATACAAGGCTTATAACTGGGAAAGGGAAGTTTACTGACGATTTAAAATTACCCAATACAGCGCATGGAATATTTGTAAGATCGCCATATGCGCATGCAAATATATCCTCAATTAACTTCGAAGAGGCCCTCAAGATGCCGGGTGTTGTTGATATCTATACTGGAGAAAGGTTGAAGAGCGAAGGTCTGAAACATATGTCGGTTATAGATTTTTTACAAAATAAAGATGGGAGTCCAATGAATGCAAGTAAGAGACCTATTCTTGCAACTGGAAAAGTTAGACATGTTGGAGATCCGGTTGTTTTTGTTGTTGCTGAATCAATGAATCAAGCCCTAGATGCATCTGAATTAATTGAGATTGATTATGACGAGCTGCCATGTGTTATTGATACTGGGAAAGCCCTTAATTCAGATTCTCCATTATTATTTGATGAATTTGGAACAAATTCTGCTGTTGATTGGGAGGCAGGATCTGAAAAAGAATGGAGTGATGTCGAAGAAAAAGCCCATCATATTTCAAAAGTTGATTTGGTAAATAATAGAATTGTTGTTAATCCGATTGAGCCTCGTTCCGCTACTTCAGATTTTAATAAAGATGATGATCGTTTTACTGTTTATGTAGAAAGTCAAGGCTCTCATGCGATGAGAGAAAGGCTAGCTGGCTCAATAGGAGTTGAGGAGAAGAATGTTAAAGTAGTTACCAATGATGTTGGCGGTGGATTTGGATTAAAAATGATGTGCTTTCCCGAATATATAGCAACAATGTTTGCAAGCAGAGCCCTTAACAGACCTGTTAAGTGGACCTCTACTAGATCAGAGGCGTTCTTAAGTGATTCCCAAGGAAGAGATCATGTTACTGAGGCATCAATTGCTATGGATAAAGAAGGAAATTTCCTTGGCGTTAAGGTTGATACAGTCGCTGCTGTGGGCGCTTATCTGTCTCAATATGGTATTTTTATACCCACCCTTGCTGGAGCGGGCATGCATGTTGGAGTTTATAAGATTCCAGTATTATATAATACAGTTAATGTTGTTTACACAAATACTGTTCCTGTTGATGCTTATAGAGGAGCCGGAAGACCAGAGGCTAGTTATGTAATTGAAAGGCTAGTTGATAAAGCTGCCGATGAT
>Ga0114994_10000367_pt1 | contig 29463 bp, 15 predicted proteins | sample ArcticOcean_MG_C_9_FD_87043 | JGI IMG/M metagenome (GOLD analysis project Ga0114994, IMG submission 87043) | Marine microbial communities from western Arctic Ocean - ArcticOcean_MG_CB2_152 | ecosystem: Environmental > Aquatic > Marine > Oceanic | place: Arctic Ocean: Canada Basin | collected...
GCTGCGTGTGCTGGTCGCGGGCGGCGGCTTAGCCGGTTTGGTCACGGCCGCGGCGTGCCACGCGAAAGGCATCAAGGTCGCCTTGTTCGAGCAGGCCTCGTCCTACGCGCCCTACGGCGGCCCCATCCAGATCCAGTCCAACGCATTGCGGGCCATCCAGCGCATCTCGCCCAAGATTTATGAAGATCTGGTCGAGGCGGGCACGTGCACGGCCGACCGCGTGTCCGGCCTGAAGATCGGCTATAAAAGAGGCAACAAGCTCGCCGGGCTGTACGACAAGGGCGACTGGCTCGTGCGCTTCGATACTTTAGGTCCGGCGTTAGAGGCAGGACTGCCCGCAACAGTAGTAGTGGACCGGCCGGTCATCCAGCAGATCTTCGTGAAGCACGGCTTCCCCGCGGACACGGTGCGCATCGCGTCGCGCGTCGTCGACTACGAGGACCGAGGCGGCTGTGTCAAGGTGCGCCTAGAAGACGGCTCCGAAGCGTTCGGCGATGTGTTAGTGGGCGCCGACGGCGTCTGGTCCAGCGTGCGCAAGATCATGCACGGTTTAGGAAAGGAGGCAGGCGGGTCCGCCGCGTCCGGGGCCGCCGGCGGCGCTCTAGATGAAGCCGAGGCCCGGAAGATGGCCAAGGACACCGTGCGGGTCGCCCAGCAGGCCCTGCGGCGGTACTCCGGCTTCACGTGCTACGCGGCGTTGGCGAACCACAAGGCCTCGAACATTGAAGAAGTCTCATATCAAATTTTGTTAGGGGACAAGAAGTACTTCGTGAGCACGGACGGCGGCGGCGAGCGGCAGCAGTGGTTCGCTTTGATACGAGAGGCCGCCGGCGGCGTCGACGAGGAACCGACCGCGGAGAACCCGACGCCCAAATTAGATAGACTTAGGAGGGAGTTCGCCAACGGCGACGCCTACGCCTGCGACCAGGACGGCAAGGTCTGGGACGGCTTCGCCTTGGAGCTCGTGGACGCGACGCCGGAGGAAGACATTAAGCGGCGGGACTTGTACGACGGCGCGCCGCTCCTCGCGACGTGGGACCCGAAGCGGTGGCTCGCGCCCTGGGCCAGTGGCCGGGTCGCGATCTGCGGCGACGCGGCGCACCCCATGATGCCCAACCTGGGCCAGGGCGGCTGCCAGTCGACCGAGGACGGCTACCGGCTGGCCGAGGAGCTCGGGACCGTGACGCACACCTCCAAAACGGCCGGCGCCCTGGGGAGCTACTCGCGGAAGCGCGTCTTCCGCACGTCCATCGTGCAGGGCTTCGCGCAGCTCGGGAGCGACCTGCTGGTGGACTTCGATTTGATGATGACCATACCAGTGATCGGGCCCTTCTTCCTCACGGCCACGCAGCTGTCGATGCCCTGGATCCTGCGCTTCCTCTACACGCCCGAGTTCTAGGGGGGCGTAAGTATTGAAGTTCAAAATCTTACACCATCTCGCAATTTTTCTCGCGGCACCCCGGGACAGTCCCCGGGACGTCGGTGTTCAAAGTCCAAAATCTTATCCCCCCAGCTTCTTTGCAATTCCCCGGGGCGCCCCGTCCCACTTGAAGCCGTCGTCGTACACGAGGTCCAGGCACCCGTCCGCGCGGACCGTCGCCACCGTCGCCGGATGAAACCGCACGCCCGTGCGCCAGCGTGCCCGGACGCGCTCCCCCGCCGCGAACACGGCCGTGCTCTCCTCGGTCTCTCTTGCGCGCGCCAGCCCGACGAACAGCCGCGCGAGGGGCTTGTTCTTCTTCAATTTTTCGACGGTCAGCCCCCCGCCGCCGGTGCCGCGGGCCGCGGCCTGGTAGAGCCTGACGGTCGTGTTGAAGGCGTCCGAGTGCTCCGGCGCGCGCAGGTTCACCTCGGCGACGTTCGCCCCGAAGACGTTGAGGCCCAGGATCACGCGCCGCCGGCCGGGCGGCAGTTTCGTGGTTTGTTCCGCGGCGTGGGGCCACTCGCCGTCGTGCACCGTGGCGCGCCCGCGGCGGTAGGGCACGCGGTGCCAGTTCGTGCCCGCGAACGCGTCCGGGGCGAGCCGCCGCTTGTACCCGCACTCGGCGTAGTGCGCCAGGCCCCGCGAGTTGACGAGGAAGGCCCCGCCCTCGATGCGCCGCTCATCAGGGACGTGGGGCCCCTCCTCAAGGTCGCTGACGTGCACGGTAGCCGCGTACAAAGGCGTCACGATCTCGTTCGTCTCGCGCCGGTGCAGCTCGCAGTAGTCGACGTGGTAGTCCACGGATGCGCCAAGGGGCGCCGCCAGGCACCACACGGCCACGCCGTGCGCCGCGTCCAAGCTGATGTCGCCCCGGGCTCTTGCGAGGATCGCGCGGACGACGCGGCGCGCCCAGCCCTGGCGCGCGTCCTCACTCGGGTCGCGGCTCTCGTCCGCGAGGTCCGCCAGCGGCACGTAGCAGCCCCAGGGCCGGCCGCGGGCGACCGCGTCGGCGGCGAGGGTCGCGCAGAGCTCGGGGCCGAGCGCGTCGTCGTAGATTTTCAGGAAGCGGCGGCGCACGTTCTTTGCCCGGACGAGCGTCGTCGCGTTGCCCGAAGTGGTCGTTTCGAAGCCGTCGGACCAGGGGACCGGGGCGGCGGCGCACTCGAGTTGGGCCATGAGTGCTGCCTGTCGCAAAGCCAGCTCGTGAAGCCGATGCTTAGCAGCAAATGCTTAAGCAGTGCTTGGCAGCGCCCGGAGCGGCAAGCAACAATGCCTGCAGCGTTTGCTAGGCCTCGTGCTTGGCAGTGCCCGGGTTGCAGCGCTTACAAGCTCTAATAGCTCGTTTCAAAGGCCGGGCGTACGGTCATGCCGGCCGCTACTCGGCGGGTGGCAAGGTCGCCTAGCTCTAAGCAAAGGCAAAGGTTAAAATAGTTGAGCGGTAAAACCCGCACACAAAACCCGCGCTCGAACAAATAAACTAGACCATACGGAGAGCCAACTCACACGCAGTACCGCCGCGCGCGGACTCGCGTGCTTACAAGGACCGTAGGGGACCAGACAAACCAGCGAGAGTGGAAGCGCGCCGCGCCGCGCAAAAACATAGTCGGTCATTCCGATTCTGACTTTTTCCACGCCAATGGGCTTTGGAATATCGATCTTTGCGGCGGCCTTCGACGCCGCGGTCGCTGGGAGCTTCTTTTCGACGACTTCACGGTCGCCGTCCGTGTCGCGCACAACTTGGATGGTTTGGGAGCCATCGAAGTGTGTGATCTCGTACTCGAACGTCGTCGTAACGCTAGTCGCGCTCGTAACTCTATTGGCTTTGGCGCTGTAGCCATCTGTTTCTAACAGACCAATGGGCGGTGGAATCTTAATCTCCGCCATTCTGGTCGACTAGTTTGTCAGTAAAGAGCCTTGCGTGTTTGCAGACCACCTGCTCAGTCGGTTGTGACCAATGGGCAATGGCTGAAGGCCGCGGCGTTTGTCGAGAAACCCGGCAAAAATTGATCATGGGAAGCATGCCCGGTAAAGGTGAAGACGATTCAATCAGGCAGAGGACGTGCTGAGGACGTGCTGAGAGGCAGCTCCGAGACTTAGATTTAGACGGGTTTCCCCACCCACGATCGACTCGCGCGTCGTGCAATCAAGCGCGCGCTGCAACAACACGGCTGAGACGCATACGCTTCGACAGCGGTCGGCAACGGCTTCGACAGCAGTAGACATTTCTGAGGCCTGCAAATCGACAGCAGTGTCAAACAAGACAGCAGTGCTTGGAGCCGCAGTGTTCAAACAAAACCGCTGCACATAGACCATGTCCCAGCGCGGCGGCTTGAGACTCGGCTTCGGCGGCAATAAGACCAAAAAGGGCACGAAGAAAAACGAGGGCAACCACCTCACACCATCATTCGACGACCCGCTCATGGCGCGCTGCGCCAAGAGTCTGGCGGAAGCTTTAGGAGACCAGGGCGACGACATCGAGGACTGGGGCGCCGTCGTGTGCAGCTGGCCGGCCGCCGCCTTAGAACGAGTGCTCCCTTTGTTGCCGGCGGGCGTGTTACTACGGCTCCACGCGGCGTTCGGGGGCATCAGCCCGGCCGCCCACGATGTATTAGGAGACGGGTCGGCTTTAGATAGAGCGATCCAGCGGGACGAATCTAAGGAACCCCACGGTAAATTGGTGGACGTGTTTGCTGGCGACGCCGCCGGCGCGCCCTGGACGTCTCAACCGCCGCGGGGCGTGGCGCCGGAGCAGTTGCTCTTCCACCAGCCCCACGCACCTGACACCGGAACTTTGGCCACGTGTCAAGACCTGGACGCCTTCCAAAAGGCCTTCGACGTCTTCAGCGGGGGACTGTTGCGCGGCTTGGACTTCAAGAAGTTGGGTTTGGTGGCGGCGGGCGGCGGCGTCCTGGCGTGTCTGGCGCCCCAGCCCGAAGACACGGATCTGGTGGGGTGGCTGGAGGCGCGGAGCGTGGCGCACGCGCCGGGCCGCCACCACGTCGAGGCCGACGCCCGCTCGTTAATGAGAGAGAGACGGGCGTCGCCCTTTTGCACGTCGTCGGACGTGGATCTGTTCCTCGTGGGCTGCGACGAGACAAAAGCCTTCGACGCGTTGCGAGCGGTGCACGAGACGGTGCTCGGGAACGCGTGCTGCCGCGTCGCGTGCGTCCGCAGCGCGTCCGCTCTCACGGTGTCGGCGGGCTTCCCGCGGCGGCACGCCCAGGTTGTTTTGAGGTTGTACGCCTCGCCAAGTGCCGTCCTAGCGTCGTTTGATGTGGACGCGTGCTGCTTCGTTTATGATGGTCATCAAGTCCGAGCGTCGGCGCGGGGTCTGCGAGCATTGATTGAATGCACGAACCGCGTGGACCCCCGGCGCCGGTCCCTGACCTACGAAAGCAGGTTGGTCAAGTACGCCCTGCGAGGGTTCTCCGTCTACGTGCCACCGCGGCTCTACAAGCCCTCGGCCGTGGACCCGCGCGTCTATGACCTGTGTTTAGCCTTGCGCGGCCACCACCCGCGCTGCTTACAGGCCACGCCGAAAACGCCGGAGACTCCTGCCGGTAGGCGCCTCGCCGCGGTCGTGGCTCTCAATAGGAACCGGGACCCGGTCTTCGGGGACGGCGGCGAGAAGCCGAGCGGGCTCGTGCGGCTCTTGGTGGCCTCGCGGCTCTACGCGCTGCGGAACGCGAGCGACGCCGAGGCCGGTTCGACAAAAAAGAAGAAGGGCGTGGACGAAAATAAGTCGTTGCGGGACGTGTTGCGGCGGGGCTGGTGCTACAATCGCCAGAAGACGCCGCCCATGCTCCCCGACGAGCCCCAGACGTTCTATTCCTCCTTGGGCCCGAGTCGCACGGAGAGCGACTTCACGGCAGAGGACGAGGCCCAGGACGTGGGCGGGAACGAGGACGCGAGCATGCAGCCGCTGTACCGGTGCTCCTTACCCTGGAAGCCGGGCTGGGACGCCGCGCGCATTGTTAGTTTTGTGCGGGCGCGGGACGCCGCGGCGTTGCAGGCGGAGCGCATGGCCGAGGACGGCGAGCACGAGTGGGCTCCGCCGCGCGTGCGGGCCGTGGCCCAGCGGTCGGGTGGGACCCTCCCCTCGGAGTACGTCGCGAGCGCCTCCTTCCTATTAGACGACGTGGTGCACGTGTCCGCGTTGCGGTGGCAGGCCCCGTCGCGAAGTTTTTATCCCGTGCCCATCGACGGGTTCAACGAAGGGGCGCATTTAGCCGAGGGCGACCCGGCGGCCTTTTATCGGTGCGTGGTGAGTCGTGTGGGCCACAGTTGGCCCGATAATGATACACCGACGCGCTACGTGAAGACGCGGCCCTCGAACACGCACCACTCGCAGCAGATGTCCTACGCGGACTTCGCCAATTTAGGGTTGTTACCTCCTTCTTCGTACGTCGGTGGCGAGCACGCCACGGCGCGCGTGTTTGAACCCGGGGTGGTCGTGCGAGCGGCGCTAACGGACGTGGAGGCCGGCGCCGTGAAGGTCTTTCGCGCGTGCGCGCGCGCGCTAGCCCAAGCGCCGGCGCCGGTCGCGGACCACTTGGGGGTCTGGGCCCAGCCCGTGACGGCGACGAGCATCCAGGGCCAGGGCATCCCCGTGGACGCCGAGACGTTACTGGGCAACGACAACGTGCACTTGCATGCGCTGCGGGACCTGCCCGCTTCAGTTAAAACACGCGTCAACACCGCTTTACGCAAGCGGTGCGCCGGCATCGCTTCCCGGATCTTGCGCGACATGCCTTCAGGAGGCCCCGGCAAGGACGAAGCCTTGAAGGCGCGGCACGCCGAGGTCCTCAAGACGCAGGAGGGCCACGACGCGCACCGCACGTGGAGCGACGCCCACCGGCGCATCGTGCGCAAGACGTCCCTGGAGCTCGTCGAGGCCCTCAACGCCGACGCGCGGCGCGCCCTCGCGGCGCCCATTTTTGACGCATACGTCGACATCGGTTTCGACATCGACGCGGTGGTGATGCGGCCGGGCGCCGCGGTCGTCGGCGTGTGCGCGCGCTGCGCCGCGGTCCTGACCGCCAATAGAAAATGCGCGCGCTGCAAGGTCGCGAACTACTGCCCGTTCCTGTGCGGAAATCAACCAGTGAATTGGGCTACCCTGAGAATTATACGCCATCGAGCAGACGCAGTGATGGGACCGATGGCGCGGGGCGTCCTGAAATTTGATTCCACCACAGGCTCGCGCGACTGCCAGGCGCGCCACTGGGACACGCACAAGACTATTTGCAAAAAGTCCGACGCGGCCCCGCCGGCCAACGCGGCGCCTTTAGTGCGGGCGGTCGGCCGCGCGGCGAACCTGGAGGGCGTGGGCGCGCTCGAGGCGCAGATGCAGGGCCTCGCGCAGATCCTGCGGGAAGGCGGTGCAGGCGCGGCAGACATGCGGCGAGCGGTCGCAGATATGCCTCAAGGAGCGGCCGCAGCCGCGGGCGCACGGGAGCTCGAGCGCCTTGCGGCGCCTCCTCCGCCGGCAGCCGGCTAGGTCGCGTTTTAAACTAGGCATATCTTACAACTCGATGACGGTGTCGAGCGCCGCCAGCCGCGCCTCGACGGCGTCGAGGCGCGCCGCGAGGGCCACCCGTGCCGCGCGCTCCTCCTTGAGCGCCTCAACGAGCACCGGAATCACGCCGTCGTAGTTGACGCTCTTCGTGCCCTCGTCGTTCGTGCTTACGAGCTCCGGCAGCACCGCCTCGACCTCCTGCGCGAGGAAGCCGATGAACCGCCGTTTTCCTCCATTCGCGTCCGCCGCCTCGTCGATCCAGCTGTAGCGCACGCCGCGGAGCGCGTCGATCGCCGTCGTCGCGTCCGCGACGTCGGCGACGTCCTCCTTGAGGCGCCGGTCGGACGGCGTGTAGGTCGCGCCCTTGATGTTGATCGTGGACGCGGTGGTCCCGACGTCGACGTCGCCGCCCGCGGTGACCTTGAGGTAGGTGGCGCTCCCGCCCTGGTTCTTCACCGTGAGCACGTCGTTCGTGCCGTCGCTCTCGAAGGTCGCGAAGCCGTGCTCGATCACGCTCTGCGTCGCGCCGGAGGTGGCGTGGAGGAGGAGCACGGTCACCAATAGGCGGAGCATGGTCCGCAGAAGTTGTGCCGCTTTCGAAGAGGAGCAGTTGCAGGGATGGGCTGCCCCAGAACCTCAGTGGCACGATATGTCCGAGACCGCTGCGACGCAAACCCGTACGCTTCGCCGCTGCGGCCATCTTTGCTTGCTTATGATCAGGCTGTCCTAGCTGGAGGTACGACGACACCAGGTCGTCTTTATCCTGTTCTTACATACTACTTTCGGAAGTAGCCGCGCTTCCGCGCGAGCGCGTCGCGCGCGCGCCGCGCGCCCTCGGCGCCCTCGAGTTCCTCCTGGTCAGTGACGCCGACCATGTCGAACTGCGTGTATGCAAAGGCCGCGAACAGGAAGGCGAAGGCGATGACGGCGTACTTCGGGTCCGGCAGCCCTGACTCCTCGCCGAGCGCGACGAGCAGGTCCGACGCGCCCAGCGAGGCGACGACGCCACTGCGTTTCTGCGGTGCCAAGCGGTGCTGCGCCCTGGGCGCAGTGCGTAGCGTCCGAAGCGCTGCCTTCGTCGTGCACGCCGCCGGTGCGATCAGTGCAGCGGCGCTACGCAGGCAGGCGACGAACAGTAGCTGCGTGAAACGTGTCATCATCAGCTTGCTCTCAGGAGTTTCACGGCTTGAAACGTTTACCGCGTAGCCTTGCGTGCGTGGTCTCTTACAGGCCCTTTGCAAATCAGCCTTCTGAGAAACCCGCACGTAAAACCCGTGCACAGTTCTGCCGCGGCACTTTTGCCGCAATCTTGTCCGCCTGGCAGAACGCGTTGCTTACAGACAGCTACGGTTCCGACAACTAAAAGCATGGTTGCCACGCGCCGTTCCATGAGCCCGGCGCCGGCGCGCGGCCGCGCCAAGTCGCCGGCGCGCAGTCCGAAGCGCGCCGCGTCCCCGGCGCGCAAGACGAAGGCCCGTGGCAAGAAGGCGCCCTTCGTTTTACTGGACCCGAAGCGGATGCCCTTCTGGCTCTACGCGCCGAACCTCCTGGGCTACATCCGCGTGGCCACGCTCGTCTACGCAATGCGCGAGGCGGACCGGGGCTCCAGTGTCGCGGGCGCCTGCCTGGCCCTCTCGCTCGCCATCGACTATCTGGACGGCCCGTGCGCGCGGCACTTCGACATGTGCACGCAGTTCGGGGACATCCTGGACCACGTCTGCGACCACGTCACCATGCTCTGGCTCGTGCACTGTACGACTAACAGCGAAGTCGACCGCGCGGTGAACGCGCTCCACTGCGGCGTCGCCCTGGCCTACATGGCCTACACGGGCCACTACTTCAAGCACGCGTCCACCTCCAACCAGGTCACGGCCATCGTCGAGGCAAACAACTACTTCAACATGCCGAGCATCCTCTGGAACGCCAACACGTGCGTGGTCCCGCTCGTCAAGATGTCCTACCACGCGGCCTTCAGCATCGGCCTGACGGCCTCGACGCCGCTCCTGGACATCGTCAACTACCTCGGCCTCCTCGTGACGGCCGCGTACACGGCCGCGTGCGTGCACGGCGCGATGCAGCAATAGGCGCGCGCGCGGTAGGAGTAAAGGTGGTGCTCCTCATTGCTCAATAGTTGGACGGAAGAGAGTGGGGGCTTCTCGAAAGCGAAATGCGCCGCGTTTTGGCTTGCAAAACCCGTGCATATTCGATTTTTCAGCTTAGATTTTTCAGGCGGACACCACAGCACAAGTAGCGTCCCCATAGCGTTCGATTTTTTGGGTAGAACACTGCCATAACGAAACGTCCTGCGCGAGGGGCTGCCCTATTCGACAGGGCTGAAGCATTATGCCCAACGACCGCCAGCGCCGGCGCGCGGCACGCGCGCCCACGCCGGACCTCGAGGACGCCGGCCACGACCAAGTACCGATAGAGGAGCCGCCGCCCCAACTGACGAGCGCAGCGCGGACACCATGCCCGGATGACGACGACGACTCGTTCCACTCGGTTGAGGCGTGGAAGACGCCACAAAAGACGCCGCTGCGGCCGCGCACCACCAACGACGACGCCTCATCCTACCGCCGGCGCTTCAAGGAGCTGCAGAAGCACGCGCGCGAGCTCGTGCGGCGCCAGGCGGCATTAGAAGCCGAACTCGTTGGGACGCAGGCCGAGCTCGACCGCCAGCGCGCGAGCGCGCGCGGGGTCTCTGACGAACTTGTTGAGACGCGCGCCGAGCTCGATAGGGCTCGCGAGGTCTCTGACAGCTCCGAGGCCGCGCCCTACGAGCGGCCGCTGCGGTGCGAGATCCATGCCGCCCTCGAGGCCGAGAGATATCGCCGTACCGCGGCGGAGGACGAGGTGAGGCGGTTGTCGCTTGCGCTACGCGTGTTGAAAGACGTAAAGCACGTCAACGTGGCCCGTCGCCGCCGCCGCAGCGGCCGCGCGCTCTCGCGGGCACTGCTGCTACGGGCCGCGGCGGCGCGCGGGGTGGATGCACCGGAGCCGTACGAATTAGAGGACGAGGTCGTGGACGACGGCTGGTTCCTCGGGCGCCTCGGCGCGCGCGGTGGCGATGGGACCGTCGAAACGATCTCACTCTCCGACGGCCGCCTCGGCGCGCGCGGCGGTGGTGACGGGACCGTCGAAACGGTGTCACTGCCCGAGGACGGGGACGACGCCGGCGACTTGTCGGACGATTCCTTCTGGATCGACATCAACGTGGACGTCGTGGACGTCCACGCGTCGCCGGCGAAGGTAAGGCGGTCGCCAGCGAAGGCGTGGCGGTCGCCACGGTCGGACCTTCTGGTAGCTGGTGATGGTCTCCTGCGAAAGGCGCGGACGCTGATTTCGGGCAAGGCGTCGTCGCCTGCTCGAGGCGCGCCCTTGTCGCCCGAGCGGCGTCCCTTCGCGAGACCGTGGCGGCCGCCCGCGGCGCATGCGATTACGCCGCCGGTCGCCGCGCGCGCCGCCGGGCCCGCGGCGCTCGACGCCAACGCCGTAGCGGGCGTGTTGTCGGGTCTGGGCCCCGCCTATGCGGCTCCGGCCAAGACGCTGCGCGACGCGTCGTGCGACGGAGCCTTTCTGAATACCCTGTCGGCCGCGGACCTGGCGGCCACGCTCGGCGACGTGGGCCTGAGCCCGATCCAGGCGCGCCGCGCGCGCCACGCGCTCGGCCTCTTCCCTTGTAGCGGCGCGCCACGCGCTCGGCCGCTCCCCCTGTAGTAGTAAGACTAGCTGAATCACATATCACTGGACTTAGCCTCCGCGACCCCAAGACCGTCGAACGCGAGCCCGAAGTAGCCCGGCGCCGACAGGCTCCGGAAGCCGAGCGCCTCGACGAAGCGCCGCGCGCCCGCGTCCGCGGCGGGGACTGCCGCGTGGCAGCCCCGCGCGCCCGCGTGCTTCAAGCGCCCGAGAAGTTCGGTCGCGAGGCGCGCACCGACCCCAGCTCGGCGCGCCTCGGGTAACACGTGCACACGTAGATGCGCCGCGTACAGCTCTTCGTCCAAACCCCGCGGCGGCCTTGCACACAATGGGTCGTGTAAATCCCGCGCCACATGGTCCTCGGCGGTCCAGTGCGCACGCTGTTTGTTGCGCGGATCAGGATACCTTTCTCTCACGTCCGGTAGATACTCGAGTTGTATTCGTGCGCAAAAGTCGCCAGTGTCGAGGGTCGCAACCGCATAGCCCACGACGTGTCCGGTCTCGCTCTCGACGGCCACCACGGAGAGCTCGCGATCGAGCGCCAAGTAAGGGAGTGCGTAGCGCTCGCCCAATATATTTGGGTTCCGCTCGAACATGGAAGAGGCGTCGCCGCCGCCCGCGCCACCGGTCCGGACGCAGATATTTAAAAGAGCGTCGCCGTCCTCCTTGGTCGCTGCCCGTACGACGAACCTCGGAACGTGCTCAGGGGTGGTCGTCGTCTCGGCAGCCCCCATCTCCCGCGCCATTATCGGTATCGGTGCTTCGTCGTTCAAGAACCTCGACGCTGCTTCTGACGCGGCGCCGACGGCCAGCGCGTCGTCTCCACACGAAGCGAGGCGAATCGCCCCGCGGCCGCTGGCTAGCCAGACCGATCTAGACGCCGCGTCGACCGCCGCGCGGTGGAGCGCCGGCGTCGCGCCGGCGACGACGATCACCGCGGGGTCCGCGATCGATGCGATGGCGAGGCACGCGGCGGCCAACGCTTCCGCCGGCTTCTCCGTCGCGAGCTCGGCGGTGAGACAGCCGCGCTGGCCGCAGTGACACAGCGCGCCGTCCGTCCTCGTGATCAAATGCGCGGCGTCCACGCGCCGCAGCCGGCCGTGCACCGCGAGCGCCCCTTCCACCGTTTCGCCCAACGCGATCAGCGCCGCCGACCCGTCGTCGCCCTCCGTCGGTGCCGCGGCCCCGCCGGGCCGCGTTTCTGCCAACAAAGCGGCCTCGGCGCGCTCGATTAATGCTGTGGGGACGCCGAGGGCGTCCGCGAGCGCGCTCCGCAGCGGCGCGTCCACCCAGCCGAAGCATGGAGCCGTCACCACATCGTCACGAACGTCGCCCGGCGGCGCGACGCCGCAGCACGCGACGTCCGACCAGGTGCGGCCGACGCCCCGCACGTACGCGCGCGCCGCGTGAGCCAGCGCCGCGACGGCGCCGTGCAGGGCCACGTTCTCGAGTCGCTGCGTGACCGCCGGCGCGATCAGCGAGCCGTCGACCTGGAGGGCGACGCAGCGCACGCTCCCCGCGCGCAGGTCCAGCCCCAGCGCCAGCCGCGGGTCCTCTAACAGCTCGGGTGCCGCGGCTGGCGCTGAGACCTCGGGTGCCGCCTCGGGCGGCGTGTCCTCCATGGGCACGACGCGTGCACTCATCGTTACCGGGGGCAGCGCGTGGGCGTGGAGGCGCTGCGCTCAAAGCGCTGCAGAGCGCGCGCTGCAGAGTGGCTGCACACGACCGGATGGAAGATGCGGAAGACTCATGTGGAGCTATTTTATACTTGGCTGAAGGCTCGCCGACGCTCAGACGCTAGGGACACGCGTGCGGGTTTGCGCGCTCATTTGGGTGCTGGTGCGAGGTCTCCGCCAAGGTGCGCCAGCCAGCGCGATCGCTGAGCCGTGGCAGGATACGAGAGCAATAATGAGCACCTGGAAGCAGCAAAAGGAGTCCTTCGTCTCGGACCACGACGGCGGCGGCCTAATAGAGCTCGTGGCTGTGGCTGCTGTGGTACCGCTCTGCTGCGGTGCGCGGCTCAGACTGCATAGATGGGGCGACACCACAAGCGTCAAGCTCGCGAAGGATGCGGTCCTACTGGTCGCGCCGATCGCGGCATCAATTACCATCGGCGCCGACTACCTGCCCGCGTTATTCCTCGCGCTGGCAGCGATAGCGCTCGCGACGCAGAGGCAGCAAACGACGCATACACACGTCATTCGGCTGTTTCGCGCCTGCCAGGCGGTGTTCACGGGCATTTGCATCCTCGCGGTGGACTTTCAAGCGTTCCCCCGGCGCTTCTGCAAGACGGAGACCTACGGCTTTTCGTTGATGGACATGGGCGTCGGCTCGTTCGTCGTGGGCAACGCGCTGACGAGTCGCTGCGCTCGCGGGTTGCAATGGAGGCCTCGGCGCATCCTACCCCTGATCGCGCTGGGCTTGGTGCGGCTCGCGACCGTCAAGGCCTCGGGCTACCCCGAACATGTCACAGAGTACGGCGTCCACTGGAACGCGTTCTTTACGTTGGCTGTAGTGGATTTGTGGGACGGCCTGGCGTGTTTCCTCGAGCTGGGCTCGGTCGGGCTGATGGGCGCCGCCGCAGTTATTGCCCATGCCTCTCACTATTTTGTCGACGCTGCCTACGTCCTTTCGGACGCGCCGCGCGATTCGTTATTTTCAGCTAATAGGGAGGGCATCACCTCGGCCTTCGGCTACGCGGCGATCTTCTACGCGTCCGCGGCGATCTTCGATTTTTTTCTCGTCCGCGACCACCCACCGCAGCGCTGGCAGCGGCCCACCGCCCTTGCCTGCGTGTCGGCCTCGTTTCTAGCCGATACATATTTAGCCGGCTCACCGTCGCGGCGTGTCGCCAACAAGCAGTTTGTGCTGCTGTGTCTGGGGTTCAACGGCTGGATCCTGGCGCTGTGCGCTGTTTGTGCGACGGGCGCCTTGCGGGGGGTGGTGCTGGTCGTCGCCGATGCGAACCTGCTGCACTGGTTCCTCGCGGCGAACGTGACGACCGGCGTCTTCAACTTCGCGGTGGACTCGATGCGCGTGCCGGCATGGTTGACCGTGGCCGCGCTCGTAGCAAAGACTTTTGTCGATGCGTTTCTCGTGCAAACCGCGACGGCGGAAATGAGGCTAAAGGAAAGTTAATGTATTAGTCCTCCATCAAACCCCTCGCCTCCTCCCGCAATTCGGCCAAGAGCGTGTGCCGTTTCCCCTCGGCCGCGAGCGCCGGGAACAAGAGCCGCTCGGCGTCCGCTTTCCCCAAGCGCGCGTTGAGGGATAAGATGCGCCGCCGGTCGCCGCGCGACGCCAGGCACGCCGCGTAGCTCCCGACCCAGTGGTCCCGGTCCGACGCCGACCCCAGCCGTTCGGCGCAGAGGACCTTCGCCTCGAGGCACGCGCACAACGCATCCGCGTCCTTGGACAGCACATCACCCGCCAGAAGGGCCGCCGCGGACGTCGTGTCGCGCGACGAGGCCTCGCGCGCCGCCCCGGCGAGGAGCCCCGCGGCGGCGGGCGCCGGCGGCAGCGACGAGGACAGCGCGTCCGCGACCTCGAGCCAGGCGTCGGCCCGGCGGTCGTAGGCGCAGACCACGCACGCCCCCCGCCGCGCCAGGGCGTCCCCGCGGCAGGCGAGGCCGAGCGACGGCACGCCCGCCGCGTCAAGACTTGCGTGAACGATTTCCCCGCCGCCGGCGAGCTTGAGGGCGGGCGAGGCCGACGTCCGGGCGACGGACACGACGCGCTCATCGGGCGCCGCCGTTTCGTCGATGCGCCAGACGCGCACGCCCGCGTCGACGCCAACGCACAGCACGTGCCGGCCGCCGACGGCGAGCCGCGCGGGCGGCGCCCCCACGAGCAAAGGCGGGACCAGCAGCGAGCCGCAGGCCGCGGCCAGGACGCGCACGGAGCCGTCCGCGCCGCCGACGACGACGCGGCCCGCGCCGACGCCCAGCGCGGCTGCCGGCGCGGGCGCCGTCGCGCGCCACCGCTTGGCCCCCGCCTCCGACGCCACGACCACGGCGTGGCCGCCCCGCGCGGTGCACTGGACGTGGAGTTCGCGCCCCTCGAAGGGCAGCGTCGCCGCGAGGAGCGTCGTGTCGGCCGGCGGCGGCACCGCGTCCGGCCCGCGCGGCGCCGCCGCCGGGCGCGGCGGCGACGCCGCGGCCGGCGGTGGCTGGTTACCGACGGGCGTCAGCTGGATGCGCTTCTTCTTGGCCTCTAACACGTTGACGCGCGGTTGGTGGACCGGCGCGGGCAACACGCGCTTCTTTTGTACAGGAACCTTCTTGGCCGGCGCGAGTTCCGCGGGGTTCGGCAGCGACAGGCCCGTCCCGCCCCCCTCCACGGCGAAGGCCGCGTCCAGGTGCGCCCGCGCGTCCGCCGCGCTCAGGCGCCGCCCCAGGTCCTTGTCCACCTCGAACTCGAACGTGCACGTCGACCCGTCGTGCGAGGACGCGCACAGCAAGGAGCCGTCCCGCGACCAGGCCAGGTCGCTCACGGCCCCGCCGAAGCAGTCCCTAAAAACAGCCAGGGGCTTGGCGTTGCCGCTGGTCCACACGCTCACCGTCGCGTCCTGGCCGCCGATGGCCACCACGCTCCGCGGCTGGTCCTCCTCGTCTTCTCCATGAAACAAGACCGGCGAGAAGCGCACGACCGTGACCGGGTGCCGGTGGCCCACCAAGTCGGCCACCGTCTCCCACTTGCCCCTGCCTAGTACACAAGCCGTCGCTTGCAACGCCTTGCGCGCATTGGGTACCCCTAAACTCCGCCCGTCCGGCGCCCAGCTGAGCCGCTGGAAGAAGGTCTGGGCCGTGACGTCCTCGAAGGGCTGGGTGATGTCGGCCTCGACCCGGAACTCACTGGTAGCATGCCGGTCCCGCCGCCACACAAGCACGCGCCGGTCCTCGCCCGCAGACGCGAGGAAGCGACCGGTAGGATCCCAGGCCACGCCCTTGACCCAGTTCTTGTGCCCTCGTAACGTGGTCTTGGGCGTCATCGTCATCGCTTTATTTTCCACGGCCCAGATCAGCACCGTGTTGTCGATGGAACACGTGGCCAGCACCTTGTCGTCGTCGCCCCAGGCCACATCCAGGACGTCCATCGTGTGGCCCCGTAACGTCGCTTGCCGCAACCAGGTCCCCCCCGCGTTCGTCCAGAGGAGGACTTGCGTGTCGTCCGAGCCGCTCGCGAGCCAGTCGCCCTTGGCGGACCAGGCGCAGCACGTGACGACCTTGACGTGCTTCGAGAGGGACTGCACCAGGTGCGTCGCGGGCTCGGCCCCGGCGTCCTTGAAGAGTTGCGTCGACCACAGCCGCACGAGCTTGTCGCCGCCGCAGGTCGCCAGGAGCGAGCCGTCGGGGTTCAGCGACACGGAATAGACGGCCGCGGCGGCGCCGTCCTCCTCGTGGAGCCGGAAGTGGCGGAAGACCTTCATGTTTGGTCTCTGATCAGGTTTTTTGACAAGGGGCTTTTGCTGCGGCGGCGCGCAAATTTGCAGTATGCCTGCGCTGCGCAGCAGCCGTGTGCCTCTGCAAGAAACGCGCGACGGGCTTCACGCATGGAAAGAGAGCGAGCCGCGCGCGGATTTTGACTTGTGTGAAAACCCGTTTTTGCCTTAAAAACGGGCGCGCGCAAACCAAATAATGGAGACATCTTCAAGCGCCACAAGTAGTCGTGTTGACCATAGCCGTCACTGCGAGGGACGACACTAAACGTGCGGGTATCCCAGCGCCGCTCAGCCTCAGCCTCAGCCTCAGCCTCAGGTACTAAGGTGTCTAGAACTAGCTCCTCTTGGCTCGAGCAGCGCTGGGTTCAGTACTGGGTCTTGGCCAAGCGCATCACGTAGCACGCAACAGCTGCCCTTCCCAACGATGACCACCAACACCACGCCATGAGCACGGCCCTCACGCTGCCCCCAGCGCCGCCCGACGGCGGAGGCGAGGCGGAGCCGACGAAGCAGGTCCAGCTGTCGGAGAAGGCCTTGGAGCTGCGACGGCGGGTCGAGGCGCGGAGACAAGAAGCGCGGGACCAGTTCCGGAAGGAGTCGGAACTAGTGATTTATAGGCAGCAGACGCGGCTCAAGCGCCAGGTCATATTGCAGCAGGAGGCGCACGGCGCTGAACGATTGGTGGACGCGGACCTGCTGCAGAACCACCACCTCCTCTTCAAGAGATCCGGCCACCAGTTTCGACTCGGCGAGAAGTACGAGAGATTAGGCAGAGACACGCAGCGAGCTCTAAGAGCGACAAGAGAAAACCAGAGCAAGCTCACCTACCTCGAGGGGCGCATTCGCAAACTAAGAGACGACGTGAACGGCGTGCCGCGCGGCCACGCGGACGCCGAAGTCGACAAGCTCAAAAAGGAGTCGAGGGACGACCTGCGCCAATTAGGCTTTAGGAAGTTCTTCCAGCAGTGCGACAAGTGCGGGGCGCGCGTGACGCGGGAACACTTTGATGGACATGCCAGAGTGTGCCCCGGCGCGCCCCCGGAGCTCGGGAACAGTAGTGACGAGGACCCTTCTTATAGAGGCGAGACGGAGGAATGCGTGGTCTGCGGCCTCACGAAACCGCGAGACAAGATCAAGGCCCACGTTAAAAGATGTAAAAAACGGCAACAGTACATTAGGGACCGGAAGCAAGCTTCGAAGAGTGTGCAGATGAAGGCCCAGCCCCCTCGAGATTTAAGAATAGGCAAGATCACGGCAACAACAATAGAGCTCAAGTGGGCCCCGCCCATTCTAGACGGCGGCGCGACCGTGTTTGAGTACGAGGTCGTGTTCTCCATGACATCAGTCACGAAAGTGGGCAAAAATATCAACAAAGTCGTCACGGAGCAACCGCCTCTATCAACGACGTGCTACATGTATAGTGAACCGGTCTGCGAGTACGGCTACGTGTTAGATGGTCTAAGGGCCGACACGGAGTACTCCGAGTTTCGCGTGCGCTGCAGGAACGCCGTCGGGTGGTCCTCCCACGGCGAACCCCTGGGTGTGTGTGAGACCAAGCCTCCCGTGTGTCCGGGCGCGCCCCTCTTCCTGCACCACGACGAGCCCACGGCCAAATCGTTCGCGTTGCGCTGGTCGGCGCCTTTGAGAGATGGCGGTTCCGATGTCATTGACTACCACGTCCACTACACGGAGGTGCGGAAGCTGACGAACGCCGAGTGGCTCGCCGAGTTCAACCCGAGCACCGCAAAAGGCGCCAAGCAGACCAAGGGCGACGCGGACCAAAAGCACGAGGTCCGGAACGACGTGTCCCTGCGCGTCGGCAACGCTTCTACCGAATATGTTTTACGGGATTTGCGGGGCGAGACGGACTACTGCAACATAAAAGTCGTGGCACGGACCAAGGCCGATTTAGACTCGGCGCCCGCTCTGATCGCCAAGGTCACCACGGCCCCGCCGTCCATGCGCGACCTGCTGGTGAAGGAAATTCAAAGGGTGCTAAGCGTGGAAGGCGACTTCGTGGACACGGAGTTCTACACGGGCTTCGTGCAGCGCGAGTACAAGCCCGACTATTTAGCTCGCTTGAAGGCGGATCTCGCGGAAGCCTACGCCGCCGAGAACGAAGCGAGAGATGTAGATGAGGAAACTAAAGCTGAACACACGGCGCGGTGGAAGAAGGGCATGCTCACGACCTTGGGCGCCAAGGCCTTTGCGGAGAGCGCCCCGGAGCCCGAGGCGGAGGTCGACGAGGAGACGTTGATGGAGCGGGCCGTGCCCGACTACGGGAGGAAAAGAAGGCAGTTCGAGCATCGTTTAAAAGCGCTGGAGCAAGGTATTCGTAAAGCCGAAGAAGATCAAATCAAATGTTTTGCGGACCGAGCCGCGCTCGCGCGAAGCATGGCCGACACGCAGAACCGGGTGATAGAGGTCCGGGCTGAGATCGATCGGGTCGCTAATGTAAAAGCCCCCTACATCAACTCGGCCGTCATCCACGGCACGACCCAGCGCTACAACAAGCCGCAGCTCCAGCACGATCTGCAACTCGAAGAGGAGCGGTGCCTGGGCTTGATCGCGCACGCGAAGCGCCGGGTGCAGCAGTTGGATGCCGGCCGGGTGCGCGCATCCCAGACCTGCATCAAGAAAAAACAAGAACTGCACGAGCGCCAGGCCCAATTCGTCAACGTGCGCGCGGACGCGCGGCGCCGGGCCCGCGTCGCCGCCTTACAGACGAAGAAGCGGAAACTCACGCCCACGGAAACACGCGCGCTCCAGAAGAAGTGCCGCTCGGCGCACTTCGAGCGGTGGCAGGACTACATCGCGGGCATCCAGGCGTCGCGGACAATAGCCCTCAAATGTTTAAAGGGCTGCGCCAAACGGTTTAAGACGAACGTGTGGCACCGGTGGCGCTTCGGGACCTTCGCCGTCGGCGAGGAGGAGACGCCGGGCTCGATCATCGGGCTGGGCGGGCGGTTGCTGAAGGTCGCGCAGGCCTCGCGCGCGGAGAACGAGGACGACGCGCGGCAGGCGTTGAAGGAGCTGAGCACGTTGCGGAGTAGTGTGGCCCGCCTAGCCTACACTAAAAGACAACAAAACGAATGGCGCAATGCCCATAAGAGCGCCTACGCGACGTCCGAACTGGAGGTCGTGCCCGGCGAGGAGATCATAAGTATCGAAAAGGGCGACGACGCGTCCACGACCTCCAAGCGCTACGAAGATGAAAATCCGCCTGAAGTGGCTTTTCTCTTAGAGGGCGACGGGCTACGCCGGGCGGGCAAGCACGAATTTGCGAGGGACCGGTACACGAAATGCCTGGAAGCTCTCACGGTACGAGCCAAAGATAGACCCCACGGCCAGAGCGACGTGGCGGCGTTAGCTAGATGCATGCTGCACATCGGCGAGACGTACATGGCGGAGAAGGAGTTTGGAAAATGTTTGGCAAGCGTGGACCGGGCGTCGGCCTTAGCCCAGGAATGTGCAGACAGCGTCGACATCGCTTTACGAGGCGGCGGCGTCAACCTGAATCCCGACGATTCGCGATTGGACGCGGGGCGCGTGTTACTGGAGAAGGTCTTACTTGATAGAGACAAGGCGCGGGCCTGCTGCAAGACGCTCTTAGGCCGCATCGAACTGGTGCGGGGCCGAGCGTTGGTCGAGGTCTCGGAGTACCAGCAGGGCCAGGTACTGTTGGAACGGGCGCTCAGTGCTTTTGAGAGGCTGGGCGACGTCCGCGCTCAAAGGGAATGCGCCCTGGCGTTAGCCGAGTGCTTTCGGCGGCAGCACCGGCCCAAAGAAGACGTAGAGAGGATGGAGGCCTTCGCCTTGAAGGTCGATTCGGAAGTGCGAACGAAACTGGACAAGGGGTCCAAGGCCCTGAAGGCGTTGCGGGACCGTCTCGTGATGAATTCCGCAAAACAGGGGAAGGTGGTCCATTTGCAACGCGAGAGCGCGCGGGCTTTGCGACTGGTGCATGAACAAGTCGGCGCCAAGAAGCGCATCGCCAATGCCATTGAAGAACGGAAGGAACAGGAGAAAAAGACGCAAAAGGTCGAGGAATTGTTTTTACGGATCGAGGACCAGATCAGGGAGGCCAAGGCGTCCGATAAGGATGAAATGGAGTCCATGCTCGTGCACGGCCGCGCGCAGATGTTCGAGATCGAAGAATTAAAAATAAGACTGCAAGAGCGGTTGCTGGAAGTGCAACGGGAAGTCAAGGCATCGAAAGCAGAAGAACAAGCATCCATCAACAAGGTCAAGAACTACCAGGACGACATCCAGGAAGCTCTCGACGAACACGCGGTCGAAGCGGGCCCCCTCATGAAGAAAGTTCTCGAAAGTTCCAAGTTCCGCTTTATCGCCTTGTGCGCGACGAACATGAAGGGCAACGAGGTGATGGGCGGCGCGTCCGGCGGCGTGGGCATGTGCGTCGCGGCGGAATCGAAGAACGTGATCGTCTTCTGGATGAAGAACGGCCACCAACGGCGCGTGTTCACCGGCGACGATAGCGGAAGGCACCTGGGGGACCCCCAGGGCCACACGGCCCTCGTGTCTGCGTTGCACTTCACGGGGAGTCGTGTGTTTAGCGGGGGCATGGACGGCCGCATCTTCGTCTGGGACACGTCGGAGACGTCCCTGAACCGGGCGATCACGGGCGAGCGATGGGACCTGACGGAAGCGGAGCGACGGGGGGCGGCCGGTCGGCCACTCAGACTCTTAGAGGGTCACGAAGCGTCCGTCACGGCCATCGCGGTGGACACGTTAAAGGTCGTCAGTGGCGGCGCGGACTGCAAGGTCATCCTGTGGAGCCGTTCGTCGGGCGCCCGGCTCCGCATCTTACACGGCCACGCCCGGTCCATTTTATGTTTAGAAATAGGGCCCCTCTGGATCGTTTCGGGCGGTCAGGAGTCCGAGGCGCGGATCTGGCACCTCCCGGATCAGGCGGACCCGTCCAAGGCGATCGGGAACGACAAAAGAACTAAAGGAGCGGAGGATGCCCTGAAACGGTCGAGGGACATAAAGACGCGCAAGAAATTGGCGTCGGGCGACGGCTTCGAGCTGGAGGCGGGGCCGGGGTTGACCTGCGTCAAGTACGGTGCGCTAGAATTAATTGGTGGATTGGCGGACGGCCACCTCGTCGTGTGGTGGTTGCAGGACGGGAAGATTTTGCAGAAGGTCAAAGCGCACACGGGCTCCGTGCACGACCTGCAGTTCGACGCCACGCGCATCGTGAGCGCCGGCGGGGACGGTTTAGTCGCGGTCACGGACATCACGACCGGAGAACTCATGCAAAGTTTGCGGGGCCACGAGGGCCCCGTCCTGGCCCTGCAGTTCGACACGGAGAAGATCGTCTCGGCCGGCGTCGACAACACCCTGCGCCAGTGGCTCTGGGCGTCGGAGAGCGACCGCGGCAAAGTGAGCGACAAGTTCCACGTTTATGATGCGGGCGATACTTTGATTCAAATCGCGCGGCAGCACGGCGTGTCGCTACCCGACGTGATCCGCTGGAACGCCATCGAGGACGTGCGGAAGCTGTACCCCGGGACGCGGCTCATAGTGCAGCCGGGCGACCCCGACGAGCCGACGGCCCCGGAGAAGGCGCTGGCCAAGCGCCAGGCGTCCAAAAGGAGACGGAACCAGGACGTCGCGTCCCAGGGCCAGGCGCGCAAGGCCGGGGCGGCCAAGGACTTGTCCACGCTCGAGAAGTTGAAGGCGCGAGAACGAGAGGGGGACCGGATGAACTTTAGGAAAGGACCCTTGGAGACGGCGCCAGAGCCCCGGAAGAACCTGTTGGACCTGCGCTACGTGGACCGGGCCACCTTTAGTTCGCGCATTGCTACCAAAATAGAGCCCAGTTCCATTGACGTGGACATCGCACGCGTGCGGCGGGAAAGGAGCGACCCGTTGAAGATCGGGCGCTTGACGGCCTTGGGCGGACGGGTGGCCAAGGCCATCATGGAGACCATCGACCCGTTTGGGGACGTGGCTGAAGAACGGAAGCGTGTGCGGGCCGAGGCCGCCGCCGCGCAGGACAAGGCGGAGAAGGACGAGGCCACGGCCGCTGCCCAGTCCCAGGGCAGGAGCGAGGACAACAAACTCTTGACCCTGGAGGCGAAACGGGAGGTGGCCAACGCCCGGTTCATCCTGGAGGAGTTGTTACTGCCGGGGTTACTACAGGAGGAAGTGTACGACCTAGCGGAGACCGAGGCCCGGAAGGTGACCTGGGACGAGTCGCTCACCGGGCGCTTCGACGACTCCATCCAGTCCGGGCCCATCGACTATGACGCCTTGGAGCTGTTACTACACCAGGAGCGCATGAAGGCGGCGCGCCTGCACGCCGCGGAGCAGCGCCAGATGGAGGAAGAGAGGAAGTCGGGCGACGGGTCTGCTCTCCAAGCGGGCTTTTCCATCGGGAACATTGCATTCTCCGCGCAGCGCGGGGCCACCGACACTACTGCCAGGGAGGAGCAGGACGAGCGCTACTCGCAGGCGGACTCTCAGGATGAGGTCGATACGCTGCTCTCTTCGGACTGGGGGGAGGCGTACTAAGCATATGTGTTGTTAGATCGGTGGCGAATAGGGGGGCGGCGAGAGGAGCCGGTCCTGGTAGGGCGCCGCGGCGTTTTGGGCGTCGCGCGCCGCGGCCTGTTGGGCTTCAATGGCCGCCTGGTAGCGCGCCGCGTCGTCGGGCCGCGCCACGTGTTCACATGGCGCGCGCGCCGCCAGCTGCTGGCGCAGCGCCTCGAGCTCGGCGTTTTTGGACTGCAGTTCGAGCCGCAGCCGCTCGACGGCGGGATCGACCGTGGGCTGCGACGGCGTGGGCTTGGGCGTGACGCTGATGGCCGGCGCGAGCTCCGGGGTCGCCTCGACCGCGGGAACCGCCGCCGCTTCAGGCGGAGCCGGCGGCGACCACGAGCCGCGCTGTTCCTCCGCCGGCGTCTCCGCCCGGCCGCCCTCGGCCCCTCGAGGCACACCGTCGCCGGCCTCTGCGTGGCGATCGAGCGCGCTCCCCGGGACCGGCGCGGCGGCCGCGGCGAGCGCGGCGAGCGCCGTCGCCGTGTCTAGGGGCGGCCGCACCGCCATCTCCGCGATGCTCCGCGCCGCGAGCCGATCTAGAGCGGCCTGGGGCGCGCCCATGGCCACGAGCAAATCCACGGCTTCGTCTTCGTCGGAGGCCTCGGCGTCGAACGTCGAGGCCGGGCTGGGCAGCCACTCGCCCGAGCGGCGCTTGCGCTTCTTGGGCTTGTACGTGGCGTTCATGGCCTGCTTGCGCGCGGCCCAGGCGGCCACGCGGCTCGTCAGATCGGCCTTGTCCGCGTCCTTCAGTTCACTAAAGCCCTCCATGTCTTCGGTATCGTCGATGGTCTTGGTCTTCTTACTCGCCCGTTCGAAGCTCTTGAAGATGCAGGCCGGGTGGTACCAGTGCACGCGCCGCGCCGGCACGTCCTTGCGCGCGCGCGGCGGGATCTTCCCGACTCGCAGTTCGCCATCGTCAAACGATCGTTTGCATCGCAATCGTTTACACTTGGACCGGATCTGGCGCTCGTAGTCCACGCAGAACTTGTTCGGGCCCAGCCGCCCGCTCAGCATGCCGCCGCACCGCCCGTAATCGTCCTGGCTCTGGCCGGGGCCGCCCGCGTCCAACGCGGCGCACAGCTCCTCGCCGCGCATGTCCGCCTTTTCGGACGCCAACAGCTGCTTCACCTTGACGGCACTCAGCTTCACGGGCACGGGGGGTCGGCCCGGCAGGGCGGTCGCGCCCGGGGGGGCCGCCACCCTCGGCGCCGCCTCGGGCTTGACGCCGCTGATCAACACCCGCGCCGCCGCCTCCAGTGCGTTGAGGTCGCCGTTGGATTTGGCGCGGGGCTCGTAGCCCAGGTCCTCCCGCTTCTTGGGCGGCGGCTTGGACCGCAGGCCGCCCGGCCGCGGTCGCGGCCGCGTGTTGTGCGCGTGCGTCGGCGCGGCGCGCGGCGGCGGCGGGGCGACCGGGCGCGCCGCGGTGCCGTCCCGGGCCTCAAAGGCCTCCCGCATCCTCCGCGGGACGCCGCCAACGGGCCCCCGCCCGTCCGGCGCCGTGATCAGTCGCGCCACCTCAGCGGCCGTAAGCGCGCCGGGGAACGCCCGGGCCGCGGCCGCCCGCGACGCGTAGCGCCGCCACGGGCCCCCGACCCGCCTTACTTCGCACGCGTCCTCCTCCTCCTCCTCCTCCTCCTCCGAGTCCTCGAAGAGGTCCAGCAAGTTGTGGAGCGGCCCGTCGCCTTTTTGGGACGGCGACCGGTACAGGCCCGTGCGCTGGCCCTCGTCCACCCCCTCCTCCCGGGGCCGCTTCTTCAGAATGTACTCGGAGGGCTGCGGCGACTTCTTTGAGAGGGGGTCTCCCTCAAAATCATAGTCCTTGTGGCGCAAACAGCGCCTACTGGTCGCATGGTCGTGCTGCGTGCCCCAGCCCGAATAGTGCACTTCGTACGTGTCCGGCGGCACGACCGTCGCTATCCGCGCCGGGTACCAGACGCCCCGCCACAGCGAATAGCACGCGTCGCCCCGGCGCGGCTGCCACGTGTTCGTGTTCGCGACCTGCGGTTTCCGCGGGAGTTTGGGCGCGCCCGCGGTCACGCGCGGCACGGCCGCCTTGGGCGCGCCCTCGATGACGGACCGCACGAAGGCCTGGTTCCCCTCGCTCAGCGCGTCCCAGCCGTGGTCGATGTCCTCCACACTTTCTACCACCCTCGACTTCTTGGAGCAGGCCAGAAACGCCTTCATGGCGCACTCGGGGTGGTACCACGTCACCTTGGGGTTGTGGCCGTGTCTTAAAGATGGCGGCCGCTTCCCGAGTCGCAACTCGCCGATGCGCAGCGGCTCCTTGCACGTCCGCAGCTGGCAGCGCGCCCTTCCATCCACGGCCACTTCCACGAGGAACTTGTTCTCGCCCACGCTGCCGGCGCACTTGCCGCCCAGGCTCCCGAGTTGGCGCTGGCGCGCCAGAAAGGCCGCGGGCTTGTTGTCCCTTGTACTGGCGCCCTTGGCGGGCTCCCGCATGACGGCGTCCTCCTCGTAGCGCGGGGGCGGGGGCGCGGGCGCCCGGGGGGCGCCTTCGCCGCGCTGCATCGCTTCCTCGCTTTCGGGCAGCTTCGCGCCGCTGCGCCGCGGCGCGGCCTGGCGTCGAGCGCGGCGGTTGGGGGCCTTGCGTGGGGGCTGCCGGGACGGCCTCGGGGGCCCGCGGCGGGGATTTGGGGCGTGTACTATTAGGCAGCACCACCAGTCCCTCCTGGTGCGAGTGGAGATGCCTTTTGTGTCCTAGTTATTTTGGTGGGAGGCCGTCCGTATAGCTCCCGTCGCCGGAGCGGTCTTCGCCAGGGCTGGGGGCGGTGGATGTCTCCTTCCCGCCAGCCCCGCACGCGAATGTCCTTCGAACAACCAGGGCCAAAGCGCGGGCATGGAGGCGTGGACGGAAGTGTGGGGCGAGCGTTGCGGGGCGCCGGGGCGGAGAATTGGCGGACCCGGGGAGGGCATGTGCCACTGCCCGGCGCCAAGCTCATTTTTGCTGTCTGCACGGGCTTCTATTGCAGTAGGAGCAGAAGTGCGCGCGGAAAACGCCCCACGATGAGGCGAACACGGCGCCTCCGCCGCACAGCCTTCGTGGTGGCCTCGTGCGCTGCGCTGGCGCCAAACACTCTGACGCCGCTTTCGAGAAGGCGGCCACTGCGCCGCGGCGCGGGCTCCAGCGACGCCGGCGCACCGTCGTCGTCCCGCGGCGCGACCGTCTGCTGCGCCGCGGCGGGCGACGACGCCCCCGCGACCACAAACAGCCGCCGCGCGACCGTCCGCCGCGCCGCGGCGGACGACGACGCCCCCGCCACGCCCTTTCAGCGGCGGCGGCGGCCCGCGCTCTCGAACCTGGCGAGCGTCCAGAAGAACATGAGCGACGAGGCGCCGCCCTTGGACGACGACCGGCCGCCGACGGGCGCCGTCCTCGAGAGCCTCGTGACCGGCGAACGGGAACTTTACGAAAGCACGCACGAGCGCGTGAGCGCGGGACTCAAGGAGCTGACGGAGTGGGCGGGCTTCATGTTCAAGGCCAACGCCATGGGCCTGACGGAGCAGGTGGACCTAAGTAAATCGGTGAAGGATCGAGTGCGCCACGCCGTAAGTGTCGCCAAGGGCGAGGCGTATTCCACAAAAGCAGTGGACGAGGACGCGGACGTGGAGGACGACTGGGCCGACATCCACGCCGACCACGAGCCGGTCCTGGTCGACGAGGACGACGCGCTGGAGCCCTTCGAGCGGCGGGAGTTGAGGGACGGCCTGGACTTAGAAACGGTGAGCGTCGCGCCGGACCTGCTCACGGAGGCGGAGTGGGCCCGCATCGCCGACGCGGCCTTTGAGGTGGACACCGCGGTCATCGACGACAAAGTGATGAAGGGGAAATGGATTGTGAAAGATGGGAAACCTACTTTTAAACCCTGGCGCTTCTGGCCGGCGGAGACGGCGGAGGACCGGGAGCTGCGGGAGGCTGAGCTGGAGCGCGTGCGGTTGGTGTTAAAAGGGGAGGAGCTCGCGGGGGACTAAACTGTTTTAAAACTACCGCGTTTAGGCTGCCGGAGCCCGTCGCGGTATGTCGCGACTCCCGGCGTGTGGTGTCGTGCCATTTTGAGGCGGACGCGTCGATGGCGTCGGGTGAGCGCCGTTCGGGCCGCGGCGGCCGCGCGCTACGGCAAAATAAACGCCAGAGGCGCGTCAGGTACGGCTATTGGCTCAGGCCCGGTGCAAAGACTGGTGCTCCGAGGCGTGCGCCGCTCAGAACCACCCCCTCATGCGCATCATGACGCAAAAATCGAGTCCAGGCTGGCTGGGCGAATAGACGTCTAGCTGCGGGCGCTGAGAGCGGCACGCATTCATAACTGGTTCGCAATACACTGCTAGTGACCTGCCGCTGCGAAACTCATCCGCGCGGCACTTGTGCGTGGATATTGCTGAGCAGCAACTCGGCAAGTCAATCTCTTGCAGCAGAGTAGCAAGCACGTCGTGGGGTCCCAGCTACAAACGCACCTCGACAGTAGTTTAGAAGGGCGTACAGGCCACTTGCTGCCGCAACCATGTCCTCAATTGATGCCGCCGCGCGGCGGGAGGGCTTCGTCCCGCTGGGCACCACGCAGAGGAACTCATCATTTAGAGGCGGCCGCGCGGGCGCGGGCGACACGGCCGCCGAGATCGGGAGCCTGGGTCGGGGCTCCTTCATGGCCGAGCAGGTGTTGGTGGGCCCGGCGGCGTCGCTGCCGCGGCGCCAGTCCATCCAGGAGCGCGACGACGCGAAGACGGACGCTTTGTACTACTCGCTGAAGGACCGGATCCCGGCGGACCTGGCGAGCACCCCGGGCGCGGGCGGCCAGGCTTTGCGGCGGGTCATGCTCCACGGCGCCACGGTGGTCTTCGTGACGCCGGGCTACGAGGGCAAGCGCTTCGTCTTTGAACGAGCGAATGATTTGGGTGTGAGATCGGTGGTCATCGACGCGCCGGGCTCGTGGGCCGAGCGCATGGTCTTGGAACGGGTCATCGCCAAGTTCATCCCCCTGGACTTGAACCGGGACTCGACGTCCGTGTTGAACGACTGCGCCGCGGCCATTCGGCAATTGGGCCGGGAAGAAGGCTTCTCGATGCCGGCGGGCGTCTGCACCTTCTGCGAACTCAGCGTCCCGCTCGTCGCGCGATTGGCCGAGACGCTCGGCCTGCCGGGCCCGTCCAGTGCCGCCGTGGACACGGCGCGGGACAAGCACTCGACGCGGACGGCGATGAAAGCGGCAGGCCTGCCGTCGCCGGCCTGCTACCGGGTCAATGGAGAGGACGACCTGGACGCCGCGGCGCAATGCGTGGGCTTCCCCGCGGTCCTGAAACCTTTAAGTGGGGCCGCGTCCCTGGGCGTGATCAAGGTCGACTCCGGGGCTCACTTAAAAATGTGCTACCGGGTTGTGCTGGCCGAGATGCGCGGCACGGTCGTATCCAGTGGAGCGCTGGTGAAGAAGGACCCCAGCGCGGCGCGCGACGAGACGCAGGTCGACCCGTCCTTTTTATTGGAGGAGTACCTGGACGGGCCCGAGGTGGACATCGACGTGGTCATAAGCCTGGGTGAAGCTAGATACGCGCGCGTCGTCGACAACGGGCCGACGGCCGAGCCCTACTTCGCGGAGACCTGGGGCGTCTGCCCCAGCCTCGCGCCCGCGGCGGACCAGGCGGCGTTGCGGAAACTGGCCATCGACTCCCTCAAATGCTGCGGCTTCGACTGCGGGGTCTTCCACGTGGAGTGCAAGATGACGTCGCGGGGCCCGCGGCTCATCGAGATCAACGCGCGCATGGGCGGCGGCCAGGTGCGGCAGACGCATCTGTTGGCGTCGGGCGTGGACCTCGTCGAGGAGACGCTCTTTACCTCCGTCGGCATCCCCTGCAACCCGCACGTGTCGGTCGAGCACACGGCCGTGGCGTACACCTACGTCACGGCCCAGAAGTCGGGCGTCGTAAAGGGCTTGGCAGCCGCGGCGGCGCGCGTCGCCGAGACGGACCGGTCCGTGGCGTACTGCAAGCCCCTGGTGAAGGAGGGCGCGGCCATCGTGGGCTCGGACGACGCGCTGCCGGACTGGTTGCTGGACGTCATGGTCACGGACGCGGACGCGCAAAAGGCGCTGGACCACGTGCTTTCCGTCGCCAAGGCGCTTGATATCAAGTCGTTCGTGCGCTGAGGAGCCGGTTTGGGCGACGCGCGCCCTAGTGTTAAAAGTAGTATCCCACCTTTCTTATGGCTCGACCCTACTACGGCGGGTGCGCGCCGCGACGGGCTGCTCGGCTAGCGCGAGCTTTTCCCGCGCCTCTCCTAGACACCAAGGGCAGCCGTAGTGCGCCTAAAAGAGGCCTCCACTTTTCGCCGCTACGCTACGGGGTTCGCCATACAACGGGCTTGGTTCTTAGTTCGATGCTTTACGCGTGAAAGGCAGGGGTGAAAAACCCGCATTGGAAACCCGCACTCTGGAGCAGCCAGCAATTAAAAAAAATGGCTATGCTACTCATACCGGCCGGTGGCGTCACGTATTCGTTGGGCTTGGTTATTTGAGAAACCATATCTCGCCCCCGCCAAGCCGCGTTCGTACCGGAAAGTCACCACAGGAAAACCCAAGTCCGCGACTCGCCGTCGGGCTTCAGTTTCGTCCAGTAGAGGAAGCCGCCGTGCGCCTCGACGAAGTAGGGGGTTCTCCGCGCCCCGAGCTTTCGTCGACCGTACGAGGCTGCCCCGTACCGTTAACGGTACGGGGCACACAGGTCCTAGTAGGTTTTGCGCCACTAGCCCCTAGTGTGTTTTGCGCCGCTCGCCAGAACGCTGTTCTTCGCCGCTCGCCTCTTCGCCATACC
>Ga0114994_10000371_pt1 | contig 29416 bp, 17 predicted proteins | sample ArcticOcean_MG_C_9_FD_87043 | JGI IMG/M metagenome (GOLD analysis project Ga0114994, IMG submission 87043) | Marine microbial communities from western Arctic Ocean - ArcticOcean_MG_CB2_152 | ecosystem: Environmental > Aquatic > Marine > Oceanic | place: Arctic Ocean: Canada Basin | collected...
GCGCACGGCCGCCGTCGTCGCCTCGAGGGCCTTGGTGCTCTCCAATGTATTCCGCGCGCCCCGCGCCGCCCGCAACGTCCGCAGCACGGCGTCGAGGTCGCCGTCGAGGCCCGCCACCTCCTCGCCGGCCAGCCCGTAGACCCTGAGGGTCGGCGCGCACGCCTCGCGCGCGGCCGCGTCCGCCGCGCCGTCGTCGCGGCCGACGGCGGCCTCGAGCGAGGCCAGCGCGTTCCGCGCCGCCGCGTCGAGCCGCGCGTAGGCGCCGAAGGAAGCCTCGCCCAGTTTCGAGGCGTCCGGCACCGCGTCCGCATCGTCCTCGTCATTGACCTCGTCTGCGGTCGTGGCGACCATGCCCAGCGTCGTGGCCAGCGCCCGCTGGCCGAAGTCCGCGACGACGTTGTAGCGCTCGGACGACGCGCCGCCGAGGAAACCCACGAGCGCGCTTCTCGCCTGCGCGCTCGTCGCGTCGACCGCGACGCCGTTCACGTTGGACACGCCGAGCTCTATAACTTGGGCGCGGCCGTCGTCGCCGAAGAGCACCGTCGTGCCGCCCTCTAGCCGCAAGGGGCCCCGCTTGACGCGCCAGCTTTGGGTTGCATTTGCGCCGTTGAACAGGGGCGGGTCCAGCTCGGTGATGGCTGTTGCGAGAACGCCACTGATTCGCACTACGTCATCAGTGCCAGTGGCGAGCGGGTCGCCGAACTGAGATCTGAAGCAGGCGTCACTTGCAAGGGCTTCACGCGTGACTGCGCCTTTCTTGCGCAGCTCCTTGAGGCATCGATGCGTCGCGGTACGTTGTGCTATCAGAGCCTCGTCCAGCAGGCCATCGATGCGCACGGCGCTCAGGTGCGAGCGCCGCGGATGTTGAGGTGCGAGCAGGGCTGTGCACTGGGCAAGCAGGAGTACTGCCAGCACGTTTGCACGTCGCATCGCTGCGGTAGCACTGCTTCGGCAGGTCTCAGGCGTACTTGATTTTGCGTCCTGCTAGATCTGCGACCGAGCTCGGTCTGCTGTACGGGTTTTATTTGCGCGGGTTTTGTAAGTGCGTTCTAGCTTTTAATGCTCTTCTCGCACGTCCTACGTCTCCTGCAAGCCCCAGGAACAATCCCGGCACGAGTAAGGGTCGGGACAAAAATGGCCAGAGCCCCAGGACAGAGCCTGTCTTTTACGCTTGCATCGGCCGCGCCGGACGTTGCCAGCTTGAGCGCGCGCTTCAGGAGACGCTCACTATTGGAGCAAGACCATCCCAGCTTTTTTGGGACCCCTGCCGCGACGCCGCACTCATTCAGGCTCAAGCTTCTCCTCCAAAATCCGACGTACCGCCGCAGACCGTGCCACGGCCGCAGCGACTGAGGGACACCATGACCGCCGCCACGGACCCCGCGACCGCGAGCCACAAGCCCAACAAGCCCCTCGAGGACCGCGTGGGCCCGCGCCACGCCGGCGGCACGCACAAGACCCTTACTAAGCAGCACGGCCACAAGGCCCCGAGCGGCTCGGGCGGCCACAAGTACGAGTGGAAGGACCAGACCAACGACGGGACCACGTCCCCCGCGTCTGTCGCGTTAGATGCCGGGGACCCCATGTACTCGAGCGGCGGCGAGGAGGAGGGCAATTATGTATTGGTGAGCGGCGAGGCGCCGCCCCTCCAGGTCCCCCACAAGAGTTACTCGGCCGAGCACGGCTGCGTCCTGGTGGGGCCCCGGTACACGCTCGCGGAGTTCAAAAGGAGGCTCAGTGAAGCCATTGACGAGCTCTACTCGTCGGAGGACGTCGAGGAGTGCGTGCGGACCCTGCTGGAGGTGCAGTGCCCCGAGTTTTCCTTTGAAATTGTCAAGAAGGTCATTTCCAAGTCGTTAGATCGGCGCGCGAAGGAGTGCGAATTAGCTTCTCGTCTTTTATCTGCCTCGACGCCTCGCTTACTGTCGGAGCGGGACGTTGCTAGAGGCTTCGAGCGGCTGTTCGAGGCGGTGGACGACTTGACGGTGGACGCGCCGGCGGCGCCTCGCATCGTCTGCGACTTCCTGGTGCGGTGCGTCGTGGACGAGGTCCTGCCGCCCAAGTACCTGGGGGACCGGGTCTTCGCGGCGCTGGGCGGTGACGTGGTGACGCGCGCGCGGCGCTTGCTGAGCCGGGAACACGCCCTGTCGAAGTTGGAACGGATCTGGGGGCCCGGCGACGGGCGCGACGTGTCGGAGCTGAAGCAGGCCGTCGATGATCTGGTGGGGGAGTACCTGACCTCGCATGATTTAGCGGAGGCCACGAAGTGCGTGCGCGAGCTCGCGGCCCCGGCCTTCGGGCACGAGGTCGTGAAGCGGGCCGTGACCGCCGCCCTGCCGCAGGAGGCCGCGAACCAGTACGCCGTGGAGGCCCTCCTGAAGCGACTGGTGCTGGACGAGACCGTCAGCCAGACGCAGGCCGCGCGCGGCTTCGCGCGCCTCAACCAGGCCCTGCCCGACCTCACGTGCGACGTGCCGAGCGCGGCGGCCGTGCTCTCAGCCTTCGAAAAGGCCGCGAAGCGCGACGGCGTGCTCGCCTGAATCTGGTGACCCGAACGTACCTATCTACACAGTGTAACCTTGCCGCCTTTCGTATACTAGGTCTCCTGAGGTGCGTCGACGTCGTCGTCGCCTGGTCTTCGCCACACCTTTTCGTAGCGATTCTACGTAGCGACTCGGCTGCCAGTGGGGGCGTCGGGCGGCCGAGGACGGTCGACTGTGAATGCGCTTAAATTCCGGGATCTTGGCTTCGGAGTGCTAGTAGTTGTATAGTAGAGGCAATTATACCGCTAACCCGCAAATTCAGAGGTGGGCGGGCGTTCAAAACCCGTTTAGGGCCTCACAAAATCGGACTTGAAAAAGCACAGCAGTTGGCCTAAGCTGCTCGGCGTACGCCGCAAAACAGGCCTTGCGCAGTCTTGTGTAGACTCTCTGAACACGGGAGGGCTGCGCCTCACAGCAAACTTCGCTGTTAGCGCCGCGCTACGTGACGAACTGCCGGTGTACAAAATGCCGACCGCCGTAGGCAAGGCGACGACGCCGCGGACGGGCCGCCGGCGTTCCGTCGGCGGCCGCCGCGTCCTGAGCGACCGCAAGAACACGCCGACACAGCACGTGCGCAAGACGCCGCTCGAGCAGAAGAAGACGCCGAAGCCGCGCCGCAGCGCGTCCGCGGATTCGCCCGGCCGGCGCCGCCGCTCCGTCGAGGGCCGCGGCCGGCACCGCTCCAACTCCACGATCAGCACGACGCGGAGCAGTTCCGCGCAGACGAAGCTCGCGCCGCGGCGGATTAGTACGGAGCCCGAGACGCCCTTCGGCAAGGCCGAGGCCATGGCCGCCGCCGCCGCGCACATGCTCAAGCTCAAGGACACGCCGCCTCCTAAAGATGTGGACGGGACGCCCTTCTCCAAGGCCGAGGCGCTCGCGGCCGCCGCCTCGCACATTCTTACATTACGGAGCCGGCGGGATGAGGAGGAGCGCGAGGAGAGCGCCACCAAAATGATTGGCTTTGCGCCCGGACCCCTCGGCATCGAGTTCGAGCCCGCGACCCTGGACGACGAAGGCACGGAGCGGGGCTGCGTCGTGGTAAAGGTGCACGAGTCGTCGCAGGCGTTTCATGAATTAAGACCGGGCGACGTCCTCGTGAGCATCGACAGCGCTTCCATACAGACGTGGCCCTTCGCGCGTGTCGTCGACGCCCTGAAGACGCGGGCCGACGATTGTAGTGTGGCGTTCAGTGCGGGCACGATTGAAGCGGAGCCGTCGAAGTCGCTGTTCATGAAGACGCCGGCGGCCGATGACCCGGTCCGGGCGGTTTTGGACGCGCGCGGCGCCGCGGACCTCGCCCTTTTTTCCACCTGCGCGAAGATCGAGGACCTGCAGACGGCCATGCCGGTGCCGGCGCTCGCGCCGGCGGAGCCGGCGGCGCGAGAGCCCTTGAAGAGCGACGACGCGGACGCGGGGACCTTCGCGACGCCTCTGTTAGCCGCGGAGCTCCGCGCGTTGCACGACGAGCTTGCGGTCGCGGCCTCGGACAACGTGTCGCTCGCCGACGCGCTCGAGCGGAAGCGGCGCGTCGAGCGGGAGGCCCACGTGGCGCTCAACGCGGCCCTCTCGCCGGACAAGCGCCCGCCGTGCGACGAGGCCCTGTCCGTCTTCGCGACACGGGTCGCCGACGCGCTGCGCCGGGCCAAGGACGAGCTCCAGGCCGCGCGGGGCGCCTCGGAGGACCTGGACGCGGCGCGGCGCCTGGCCGACGAGGCGGCGGAGGCGCTGCGGAAGCAAACAACTACAGCCGCCGACGACCGCCGGGCGCTCCAAAAGGACTGCGACGCGCGCCTCGCGCAGGCCGCGGACATGAGCCGGGACGCCGCGGCCGCCTTCCGGGAGGCGGTGGACGTCGCGCGGCGCGAGCGCGACGCCGTGACGCTCAACGCGGACGCGACCCAGAAATTACTCAAGAAGGCCGAGAAGTGGGTCGCGGAGGCCGAGCGCGACGTCCACGCGACGACCCGGGCCTACTCGGACCGGGAGGCGGCGCTGACCGAGCGCTGCGACGCCGCGGAGCGGCGCGGCCAGGAGATCGAGGCAGAGCTGGCCACGGCGCGGCGCGACACGGGCGAGTGGAAGCGCTCGGCCCAGGACTTCGAGGAGACGAGTTTGCTCATCGAGCGCAAGGTCGCGGAACTGGAGACGACGGTGCAGTCCCAGCGGTCCGACTCGGCGCGCAAGTCCAGTCAATGGGAGCAGCGGTGCGAGGAGGCCGAGCGCCGATCCTCAGAATTAGAGGTAGCTTTGGAGCACTCGGCGCGGGACTTCGAGACATCGCGGAGCGAGGCCGACGCGGTGACGCGGCGCCTCGCCGACGCGGAAGATCACAAGCGGGCGCTCGAGGCCGCAATCGCGGACCAGGCGCGCGGCGACTCGGAAGCGGGGCAGCAGCGGGACCGCCAGGTCGCGCGCTTAGAAGCCGCTCTGGAGCGCGGCGCGGCGCGGGCCCAGCAGGACCAGGACCACGCGGACGAGCTGTGCCGGAGCCACGCGGAGGCGCTCCGTGCGCGCGACGCCCAGCACGCGCAGAAGGTCGACGAGGAGCGGACGCGCTGCGAGCATAAATTGCAGGAAGCCCACGGCACGCACGCATCCGAGCTGGACGCAGCGCTACAGCGCGCCCAGCAGGAGGCCGAGGCGGCGCGGCGGCGGGACGCCGCGTACGCCTCGCGCCGGTACGACGCCGCGGAGGTCCAGCACGCCGACGCCGCGCGGAAGGCGGTCCGGGACGCGACCGTGGCCGAGCGCGTCGCGGGGCGCGCGGCGCGGGACGCCTCTGAGGCGCGGCTGCGCCAGACCATCGCCACGGCCGTGCAGCGCGCCGATAATGCCGCTGCTGAAAGAGACGACGCCCAATTCGAGGCGGAGCGCGCGGGCGCCGCGGCGACGCGGAAGGCGCTGGTCGCGGCGGACGCGTGCTTCGCGGGGCGCCTGGCCGACACCGACCGGGCCGCGGCCGCTTGTTGTGCGGCGTCCGTCGCCGAAGTTCAAGCGGGACGCGCAGCGGCGGTGAGTGCCGAGCGCGCGGCCGGCGACGCGGCGCGTCTACTCGCCGTTGCGGCCGCGCGGGACATGTCCGAGGGGGAAGCGTTGGGTGCGGCCCGCCGCGACGCGGAGGTCTTCAAGCAGCGGTCCCTCGCCGCGAACGACCGGGCCGCCGAGGAGGTCCGCAACGCGCGGCGCGCGGAGGGCCACGCCAAGGCGAGCGAGGCCCGGCGCCGTGAGGCGGAGGGCGCTTTGGATCTGTTGCAACGATCATCAAATGAGGAGGCGGCCCGCTTGGAGCTCGAGGCCGAACGGTTGGGGCTAGACCTCGTCGCGATGCAGGACGAGCTCGACGTGCGATTTGACGGCGAGGGCCGCCAGTGCCGCGCGAACGACGCACTGGCGGAGGACTTTGACGCCCTCAAAAGGGACCGGGACGCGCAGAAGGCGTCCTACGACCTCGCGGCCCGGGAGGTCTCAAGGCTCTCGGAAGTACTGAGTGCAAAGGACGCGCAACTCCAGGACGCCGACGCCGACGGCCTCCGGGCGCTGGACGTGTCACAACTCGAGGCCGCCAAGGCCCAGGCCAGTGAGGTCGCGTGCCACGCGGCGCAAGTCCAACGGGCGAGCGAGGAGGCGCGGCGCCGGAGCGCCGAGGCGCGCGTTCTATCGTTGGAGGCGGACGTTTCTAAGCTCCAGGGCGAGCGCGACGACGCCACGCGCGCGGCGATTGTGGAAAACGCCGCGGCGTACGGCGACCGCCAGGCCCTGGTTGAATTAGCCCAGGCGCGGCAGAGCCGGGACGCGGAGTTTTTTAGTGTCCAGGCGGTGTGTGCCCAGCTGCGCGCGGACGTGCAGCGCCTTGAGGCCAAGGCGGCGTCCTCGCTGGCCGCGGCCGCCGCGCGCGAGTCACAGGACGAGGCGGCGCTCGCGGCCACGAAGAGCGCCGACACATTAAGGAGAGAGGCGGCGCTGGCCGTGGCGGCGGTCCGGGCCGAGGCGCGGCGCGAACTCTCGAAATCGGACAAGGGGCGGGCCGCGGCGGAGGCGCAGCTCCAGCAGTGCCTCGCGGAGCTCCGGGACAAGAACGCGTTTGTACAGAAGCACCGCGAGCAGTTGAAGCTGGCCCGGACGTTGTCAGAACAGTCCGACGAGCGGTTACATGGACTGCGGGCGTCGTTAAAAAGGGAGGTGCGCGAGGCCGTGGAGGCGGCCTCGGAGGCGCGGGCCGACGCCGAGGTCGCCGTGGCCTCGGCGCGCGGCGAAGCGTTGCGATTGGAGGACGAGGTGGAGCGCCTCTCATCGGCGTTGCGGGGCCGGGACGCGTCCAACGCCGAGGCCGAACATCTAGCCCACGACCTTTTGACCATGGCCCGGGAGAACGACCAGTTACGGACCACGACGGAGGACGCGGCCGCGCATTTGCTGGAGGTCTCGCGCGACCACGACCACGCGCGGAGGCGGTCCCGGATGCACAACCAGCGCGCGCGCAAGGTCGAGGCGGAGATGGAGGCCGTGGGGAGCCGCGTAGCGACGATCGCGCGCGAGGTCCCCGAGCGCGTCAAGGCGATCGAGCAAACGGCCGACGCCAAGGTCGTGGACGCCGCGGCGCGCGCCCTGGACGCGGAGGAGCGCGCCGAGGAGGCCGTGAGTGCTCTCCGGGACGAGGAGGGGGCGCGGCTGCGGACGGAGCGGCGGCTCTCCGACGCCGACACGCGGAGTCGGACCGCAGTTGATGCTCTCCAGGCCGCGGAGGCGCGGTCGGCCACTTTAGCGCAGCAGCTGCACGCGGCGGAGATCCAGCGCCTGAAGACGGAGCGCGCTTTACGGGACGCGGAAAAACTCGGCGAGCGCCTCATCGGAGAAAGGCAGGCCGTCGCCCAGGACCGGGACGCCGCCGTGGCCGCGCGCGACGCCCTGGCGGGCGCCCTCCAGAAGGCGCGGGGCGACGCGCGCGAGCGGCTCGCGACGACCCAAAAGGCCATGCGCGCGCAGCTCGCCGCGACGCGGGCGGCCAAGGCGGCCGCGGACGCCGCCTGCGCCGCCGCGCGGACGCAGTGCCGGCTCCAGGCCCAGAAGCGCGTCCGGGCCGCGGAGCAGGCCGGCGCCGAACTCATCCGCGTCGCCGACGGGCTGGCGGCCTCGGACCGCGCGGCGAAGACACTCACGAAAAGGCTGCAGGGCCTCGAGCACAGCGCGACGGGGCCCGTGGCCGTCGAACTGCGGGCCTTGGCGCGGTCGCTGGACGCCTCGCAGCGCGACACTGCAAATGCGCGCAAGGGCGTCGCCGCGGCGGAGGCGAAGCGGGCGGCGGGCGGCTTCTCCGCGCCCGAAGAACAGCTCCGCGACGAACTTTCGAGAGCGCGGGACCGCGCCGGCGCGCTCGAGAAGGATCTCGAAGAGGCGCGGCGCGCGTTGGATCAGAAGGACGGGAAGGTCCAGGGCTTGAAGACGTTCAACTCGACCATCTGCGCCTTCATCGAGTCCATCGCGGCCGACGAGGTGAATTCGGGCGGCGAGGAGCCGCCGCCGCCGCCGCCGTCCCGCGGAAAGGCGAAGCAGTCGCAGCGGCGGGCGCGGCGCGCACTCGCGCCGCCCAACGCGGATTCGCCGTCGGGCGCGTGGCGGTAAGTAATACTACTTGACTTGGTCAGTCCTTCGCGTTGTAACTATAGCTCCCTTACACACACCACCTACTTCACCGGCGGCGCGGCCGCGTCCCAGCCCTTCGCCTTCAGGTCCTTCGCGAGGTAGGCGAGGCGCTTGGCGTTGACGGAGAAGTCCGAGTCGCCGACGCGCGACGAGGACCGCACGGCGACGGCGTCGCCGCCCACGAGCACCTCCAAATCGTCGACGAACGGCTTGCCACCATTCAGAAACTTGGCAAAATTTCCGATGCCCGACTTGTACTCAAGCCGCGCGTAGCCCGACTTGTCGAGCTCGTCAACGACAAAACTCCAGCCGCCCTCGTCGGCCTTGTTCTGGCCCGCCTGGGGGTACGCCTCGAGCGCCGCCCGCAGCTCCGCGATCGCCGTCTTCTTGTTCGGGAACTTCCAGGGCGTCAGCGCCGTCTTGTCCGTCGACGCCGTCGACCAGCAGTTGCCCGCGCCGCCCAGGCAGGCCTTGATCTCGGCCGCGTTCGCGGCCACGGGTGCAAGGGTTGATGCACCAATGCCAATGGCGAGGTCGCGCCGCGACAGCTGCAGCGCCGTGGCGGACGACAGGCAGAGGGCTGCCAGCAGGGTGTTGGACCGCATGATGGGCGTGCGGAGGCGTCTCCGGTGCTGATATTGATCGCTTTGGGCGGCGCGAGCAGTTGTTTGCGATGCTTGCGGAAGATGCGTGCGCGTACGTGAGCTGAGAGCGCTACGCGGGTTTTTGCTCTCAAGCGTCAGCGTGGCTTCACTTTGCATTACTCCTGTGCGCGCCGTCTCGCTCGCACGCGAGGCATCTCTCCGGCAGTCGATCGCACGCCAGCGACGAGCGCCTAGCGCGTCTACGCGCGTACACACGGACGAGTAACAACAGATCACAGCTGCACTGCAGTGCGCTGAGAACGCCCGCGCTGACATCGATGCGACGGTATACAGCCATGCTCCTCCTGGCGCGGACCGCGCGGGCGCTACGACCGACGCTCGCGCGGCGTCTCCCGCGGACGCGCCGCGCCGCGACGACGGACCCGCTCTACATCACGACGCCCATCTACTACGTGAACGCGGCGCCGCACGTCGGCCACGCCTACACGAGCGTGGCGTGCGACGCCGCCGCGCGCTTCGCGCGGCTCGACGGAAGAGTAGCAACATTGGTCACGGGCACGGACGAGCACGGCGAGAAGATCGAGGAGAGCGCCGCGATGAACGACTGCGAGCCGCTCGAGTTCGCGACGCGCGTGTCCGGCACCTTTAGAGACCTGGCGGACTCCTTCGACATCAAGTACGACCGTTTTATACGAACGACGGACGAGGACCATAAAATAGCCGTGGAAGCGCTCTGGCAGAAATTGGAAGAGAACGGCCAGATCTACCTAGGAAGTTATGAGGGCTGGTACTGCGTGCGGGACGAGTGCTTCTACACGGAGGGGGAGCTGGTGGACGGCAAGGCTCCTACCGGCGCGGAGGTCGAGTGGCGCGCGAAGGAGCCCTCGTATTTCTTTAAGTTGAGCGCGTGGGGCGACACGCTTATTGACCTATACGAGACGGAGGACATCCTGGGTCCGAAGTCCCGGAAGAACGAGGTGTTGTCCTTCCTGAAGATGGAGGAATTGAGAGATTTATCCATTTCGCGGACGTCGTTCAAGTGGGGTCTGCAAGTCCCCAACGACCCGGACCACGTCGTCTACGTGTGGGTCGACGCTTTGACGAACTACCTGACGGCCATCGGCTTCCCCGACGGCGCGTGGGAGGCGAGCTGGAGGGGCGCGACGCACGTGGTGGGCAAGGACATCCTGCGCTTCCACGCCGTGTACTGGCCGGCCATGTTGCTGGCGGCGGGTCTGCCGCCGCCCAAAAAGATCTACGCCCACGGGTGGTGGACCAAGGACGGGTCCAAGATCTCCAAGTCGACGGGGAACGTCGTCGTGCCGTCCGAGCTCATCGACGAATATGGGTTAGATGCGACTCGATTCTTCCTCCTGTCGGAGATCCCCTTCGGCGCGGACGGCGACTTCTCCCGCACGGCCATGCTGGCGTCGTGCAACGGCTTTCTGGCCAACGCCGTCGGCAACCTGTGCCAGCGGTGCTGCGCCATGATCGGCAAGAACTTGCAGGGCTCGTCCCCCGCACTCGCGGACCTCACGCCCGAGGACAACGCTTTATTAGATAAGGCGCACGCGCTGGGTGACGCGATGCGGCCGCACATGGACCAACTGGCCTTCAACAAGGCCCTGGCGGAGGTCGAGGCCGTGGTCCGGGACGCCAATCGGTACTTCGACGGCATGGAGCCCTGGAAGCTCAAGAAGACGAGTCCGGAGCGCATGGGGGTGGTCTTGGCCGTGGCCCAGGAGACGCTGCGGTGCGTCGCCATCTGTTACCAGCCGTTCATGCCTCGAAGTGCAACGAAGATGCTGGATTTGTTAGGTGTTAATGAGAATGACCGGGATCTCAGCAACCTGCGCGGCGCCGCCGTCGCGGCCGGGACGGTGTTGCCGCCGCCGTCGGCCGTCTTCCCGCGCGTGGAGGACGTAGGTGAAGTAGAGGCGCCCGCGGCGCCGGCGGCGCCTGCATCAAAGCCGGCTGTCGACGTCGCGGCTGTCCAGGTGCAGATTGACGCGCAGGGGGCGACCATCCGAAAACTCAAGGACAGGGGCCTCGGCAACAAGAACCCCCAGGTCGCCGGCGCCGTCGCGGAGCTGCTGAGGCTCAAGGCGCTTTTAGAAGACTAAGTTAAAATGAGATAGCGGCCCAGCTGGTTCTCGTGAGATCACAAATATATTACGTATACGCGAGCCGCGGTAGACTGGGCGCGCACTTGTTCATCGCCCGCGAGAGGTTCAACTGGGCGACGTGCCGCGGGATGCCCCCCCACCGCTTCTCGTAGCGCTGGGGCGCCACGTAGTACGCCGGGTGCTGCGCGAGGACGGCGAAGGCGTCCGCCCGCCCCGGCCCCTCGAAGTGCAGCGTCTGGTCCGCCTCGTTGTAGAGCATAAATTCGAACTCCAGCGCATTCAACCACTGCACGATGCCGCGCGCGGCCGGGGCGACCCGCAAATCGTCTAGTTGGCCCTTGGCGCGGCGCTGGACCAGTCGGATCAGCTTGAATGGTAAATAAGCGGGCGCGTCGCGACACTTCAAGAGCACGACCCGCCCCTGACCCGGCAGCGTCGCCAGCAACGCCGCAACATCGTCCCTATCCGTCGCCGTGCAGACGCCCACCAGAACGGCGTGGCAGAAACTTAACGCAGAACAGAGCACGGCCTCGAGGGTCTTCAGCTTCGTCGCCCCAGAGGACACGGAGTGGGCCGTGCCCGTGTTGGGGAAGGAGCCTTTCAGGCCAATGTCCCGGGCGCCGTCCTTCGTCTGTCCGCTGTAGAAGGGGATCATGGCTAACGTTGAAGTAGGAGGCGTTGTACGAGCCACACAGAGCCTTGAAGAGAGCACTCGCACCATCTCCGCGACCTTGCGCTCGGCGCCAGCTAGGCCCTCGCGCATGTGCACCGCGTGCTCGAAGCCCGACACGTGGTTCACCCAGAAGGCGTCATCTGAAGCTTTGAGGCCCCCGCCGCCCATCCTTGTCGCGTGCGTCAACACGTGGAAGGAGGCGAACTCCAATGCGTCTTTGTTTGCGAAGAGGGGCTGGCGCGCGATGAGGGCCGCGGGCGCGAGCCAGGCGGCGCCGTAGACGTTGGACCGCTGGTTGCACCTGATGAATGCGGTCCGGGGTTGTGCGTTTGGCGTAACAAGGAGCAGGAGCAGCCCTCGCATCGTGCTGCTGCCCTACACGCTGCCTCCTATAATTTTGTGCACGAGTTAGCGCTCGACGTGTCGTCGACCACGCGTTGCCATCATCGTCAACATGCGTGCTGCCGTTGCAGTTGTGCAGGGCAGCCCAAATGAATGCGACCACACGGCCAAAAAAGGGCCGATGGCAAAACGGGTTACAGGGCTGAGAAACTAGGGGGGGCTGTAACCCGTTTTTAGGGGGGCTGAGAAGCTAGGGTAAGAGCTTGGAGCGGGGGTTCGTGTATCAAGACGAACGCCTTACAAGGTTCATCACGCGGCGAAGGGCCGCTCCCAGAGCTCGGGGAACGGCTCCCGGAGCCGCGCGTGCCGGGTCTCGATGGCCGCGAGCCGTGTCCGCCACGCCGCGGCGGTGCGGCGCCACGGGTCGTCGGTAGAGCGACCGCGGGGTGCCGGCGAGGCACACTTGGGGAGCGGCGGCGCGGGCACGCTCGCCGGAGGCCGGGGCGACCGCCGCGCAGTTCGCGCCGGTCGCGGCGGGGACCGGCTCCGCGACCGCGCCGGCGCCAGCACCCAGGGCGTCCGCTGCTTCGGTCCCGGGGCCGCGGGCTTGGCGGGCGCCGGCCTCGGCGCGGCCGTGGGCGGCGTGGTGTCCGGGACCGGCGCGTTTTTGGGCGGCTTCGGCGGCGTCTCCGGCGCCTCCGTGAGCACCCGCGCGGCCTTGGTCGCCGCGCGCAGGACCTTCGGGTCCCGCGCGAGCGTGTCGTCCTGGGCGATCGTGGCCATGGCCTCCGCGAGCAACTCGACGGCGGTCCTCCGCGCCTCCGGCGCGGCTGCTGCCGGGGCGGGCGCCGGCACGGCGACGGGCTCCGGCGCGGGCGGCGCGGGAACGGCGGCCAGCTCCGGCTCCGGCGCCGGTTCCACCGCGGGAGCGGCGGGCGGCGCGACCGGCATCGGCGAGAATTGGGGCCGCGGCTCCGGTGGCGTCGGCCGCGCCGTCGCCACGGTCTTGGCGATCAGCCGCCGGCCCCGGCGGAGGAACGCCTGCAGGTCCTCCTCCTCCTCGACCGCGGCCTCTGCGGTCCGCCCCGGGCTCGGAAGCGCCGGGTCCTCTACCTCCTCGTCGGGCGCCGCCACAACACTTGTCGGAAGCGCCGGCGCGGCAGCGGCAGAGTCGCGACTCGGCAGCGCCCCCGTGGCCTCGACGGCCGCGACACGCGCGCTCAGGGCCGCGCGCTCGGCCGCCGCCGCCGCAGCCTCCTTGCGGAGCGCCGCCCGCTCGGCCCTGGCGCTGTCCTCCCGTCCGCTCGGTGCGGAGGCCTCCGTCGGCGGCGTGGTCCCGAGGCGGGCGCCGAGCGCCGTCTCGAGGTCGCCGACGAGCGTCGGCGTCGGCAGGGCGCGGTGCGGCCGCGCCGCCGCCGGCCCGGAGGGGGACGGCCGGGGCGGCGGCGCCTTCCACGAGGCGGCCGCGCGGCCGGGCTGCCCGGGCGGCGGCGCGACGAAGCGGCCGCGCGCGTCCGTCTTCTTCTCCTGGAGGAAGCCCGTCTTCCAGGTCGTCGTCGTGGGTGGTGCTGGCGCTTTCGGTGCCGGCGCGGTTACCCGCACAGGCGCCGGCGCGGTGACGGTCGATATCTCGTCCAGCACCAGTACCGTCACAGGCGCCGGCACCGACGCCGGCACAGGCGGTACAACGCGCACGCCGTCGAAGTGGTCGTACGCGACGGTCGACCCGTCCGCCGCCGTCATCGGGCTCACGGCCATACCCAGCGCCGCGCTCCGCTTCTGGAACTCGAGCAGCGCCGCCTTGGAGCGCGCGAGGCACTTCTTCGCGAGCTCCTCGCGCTGCCGCGACGGCGGGCGGGCGTTGTAGTTGGTCGCGTTCCGGGGGGGCGGCATCGGAGCTTGCTTTTGGGCCTCACGTACCGCGTTTGAGCAGCGCTTTGCGAGCGGCGGTTCAATATGTTCGCAGCGCAGCGTTCACGCAAATTTTGGGCAGGGCTTTAATTGCTGTGGGGCCGCAATATATTTAAATTACTCCAGTTTGAGTTTACGGAAACCCGCACGTCTCGAGCCAGCGAGCTCTAGATCTCTAGATCCCTCCTCTCTCCACGATCGGCCAGCTACCCCTCGCCGCCGTCGACGCGCCCCCGCACAAGCACGACGACCCCTTACCCGACCCCCGGCAGCAATACGGAGAGCGGCGGCGTGCCGTCGAGGAGGTACCCGCAGACCGCGCACGTGATCAATACACCGCTGACGTCCATGACGACCTGGATGGTCGTCGCCGCGTTCGAGGCGCCCGCGCCGAGCTTCTCCAGGAGGATCGGTAACGCAGCACCGAGGACGATGGAGAGCGACACGATCAGGAAGAGCGACGTGGCGATGGCCAGGGCCTCCGTCGAGCTGGTGTTGGCCGAGAAGGCGATGACGCGGGCGTAGCCCACGACCGACAGGGCGCAGGCCAGTAGGAGGGCCATGCGTGCCTCCCGCAGCACGAAGGACGCGCCGTTCTCGCCGGGCACGATGGCGCCCACCGCCAGGCCCCGGATCACGCGCACGGCCGCCTGGTTGCCCGCGTTGCCGCCCGCGCCCACGAGCATCGTCAGGAAGAACACGATGACGGGGTGCTTTTGGATCACGACCTCGTTGTTCTCCAGGACCAAAGAAGAGAGGGACTGGGCCGCCAGCAGCCCGACGAGCCAGCTCCCCCGTGAGGCCGCTCCTTGCAAGAATTCGGCCGTGGACTCGTCCGGCGCCAGCGCGGCCGGCCGCGAGTCCTCTGCGTCGTAGTCGACGTCGCACTCCAAATCCCAGACCGTGGGCGAGGTCTCGCAATTACTTGAAGACGCCTTCCTCAGGACCTTGGGCCCCGCGGGCTCGACGTCCGCGCCCAGGGCCAGGGCCCGCTGCCGCTCCTCGTTCGCGACGAGTCGCGCCTGCAGCTCCCGTCGCTCCGCCTCGAGGGCCAACAACCGGCTCGTCGTCGCGTCCTCGCGCGCCACGGTCTTCGCGGCGACATGCCGTCCTCGCAGGTGCTGTGACATGGGTCCCCGCAGCGCCGCCGCGGTGCTCAGGAGGAGGAGCCGGCGCATATAGCGCGCGTTTGCGGTGTATTGGTGGTGGTGGGTGGAGCGTTTGGGTGGTCAGAGAGCTCGGGTGTTACTGAGTCTGTGAGTGCGCAGAGCTATGGCACTGCCAATTGTCTGCTCTGTGCAGCTGGCTCTGTGGCAGAATTGTCTGCTCTCTGTGGCAGCTCTTCGGTCTTGCGCTTTTTGAATGGACGGAGCGTCGAGAAATTAGTCCTTGTGCGAGGCAACCCCAGGTCCACGTACGAGGCTGCAGCGTTTAGCTCCGACGCACGCGCTTTACCTGAAGCTTTTTTTTGCCAATTTTTTTACGGGTTTTCAATCCCCAGTTGCCGACCTTTCCTCTCTCCGCGGTCCCCCGCGGAAGAAATATACAAAGCCCCCTTTACTCGTCCGGCGCCGCCCGGCCGCTTTCAGATTTCTTACGGGTATTAGATAATATCTATCTGGCTTATCTGGCTTATTGAGACGCTCCCGCGGGAACGGACGGCCGAAACACACAGCCGAGGACGCGCGCTGCTGTTTGGAGAGCCAGCCATCAGCGCGCCGCACACAAGGTACCAGGTCTCTTGCTGCCGCTTCAGAATAATATGGACTCTGCACCGGCAGAACAGGCCAGTCCCGAGAACCGGCCCTTCCGAACCCATAGCATCGAAGGGTCGAGGCTCCAGGACCTCCTCGCGGGCCAGGCCGGCGCGGGCCGCATCGTCGGCACAATAAATCTACCAATGGAGGCGCCGTCGCCCCTGCGATCACCGGTTCCGGCGGAGCGCTCGACGCCCGTCCGCAAGGCGGACGAGGCCGCCGCGCCGGTGAGCGGCACGCCCTCGCCCGCCGCGCAGCCGCGCGAACTCGCCAAGTAGCGGCCGCTCATGACACACGACGTGTGTCCGGTGCAGACCGCCGGACGCTCAAATCTCTACCATATCTCGCACGCTGACCCTCCCCCAGGTTCCCGTCCCTACTAATAATGTTGTTCCTTGTAACTTCGGGTTTGCAGCCGCGTGAAGTCGCGAGGTGGAGGGACTCTCGAGATCATCGAGAAACGTGCATGGCACGGCTCAATTAGAAACGCTGGCCCGGGGGGCGGGCGTCAGCAGGCAGAATATGTGAAAGCCACTTAGTTGTACGCCGCCGCTTCGGCGTGCCGCTGGAGCGTCGCCGCGTACTGCGGCGCGAAGGCGAAGCGGGGCAGCTCGGCGCGGAACGCGCCGCAGAGGGCGTCCGCCGCCGCGGCCACGTCCAGCGCCAGGGCGTCCTTGTCCGGCGACGCCGGCACGCCCCCGAGGGCGCGCGCCGCGGCCGCCAGCGAGGCCAGGCACGCGGCCGCGCGGTCGGCGCCGTCCTTTCGGAACGCGGCGCACGTTGCTGTAATACGCGCCGCCGCGGCGCACGCCGCGCACTCGGCCGCGGAAATGACTACAATAGCCCCGCGCGGCTGCGGCCGGGGGTCGAGCACGTCGAGGAACCACAATGGAAGAGTACCCGGCCACGCGGCCGTGACCCCGTACGACCGCCCCGTGCGAACGGCGCACGCGAGCGTGTCGGCGCGGACGGACCCCAGCACATCCTTTTCAGGTAATTTGTCCGCATTCAACTCGACGCGGACCGTCAGGCCGTCCAGCACGAGTAACGCGACGTCTAGCGCCCGGTCCCGCATGCCATCGTCCGCGTCCTCCAGCAAGCCGTCGGCCAGCGCTTGCAAAGCGAGCCACTTTGCCAGGCGGTGGGACGCCACAACCGTCGCATCGCCCAGCACGAGGCCGCCCGACGCGAGGTCCAGGGCCGTCGGCGGCGCGAGCCAGGCCGCGGACACATCGATGGCCGCCTCCGTGGCGAAGGCCCGGGTCACGGCCATCTTTAGGGCGTCCTGCCGCGCGTCGGCGCGGGCCCGCCACGGCGGCGACGAAGAAGAGGCGGCCGCGAACGGGTCGGACGCGCTCCGCGTGACGTAGCCCGTGCGAGGCGCGGCGCGCTTGGCAGCGCTTCTTTTTGTGGAAACAGGGTCGCCGAGCTCGGCCGCCGCGACCGCCAGGTCGACGCGCCAGGGCGTCTTTTTGGAGAAGCGCCGGTCCGGCGCGCGTTGGGCAATAACCTGGGCGTTGAGCGGCTGGTTGAGGGCATACACGAGCCACCGCCGCGCCACGTCCAAAAGGACGTGCGTCGCGAGGGCGCCACCCGCGCTTCTCATCCAAATCATGAGGTAGGACGCCTCGTTCTCATACACGCGCGCGAGCAGCGCGGCGCCGCACGCCGAACGTAATGCCGCGACCAGGGACGCAGTTAGCACGTCACTCGGCGCGCGGCGGTCGCCGCGCCCCCCTACACAAATACGGCCCCGGGCCACCGCGTCGCTGAGGCCCGCGATCGTGCCGCCGAGGAGCGCCGCGGCGTCGTGGCCGCAGGCGGCCCGGCCCAGAATCGCGCCCGCCGCGCCGCCTGAAACAGCGCGGCCCACGGCCGCGAACGCCGCGCGCCGCGCCGGCTCCCGCGCGGCGAAGGCCACGGGCCCCGCCAAGAGGAGCGAGGCCGCGAGCGCCGCGGCCACGGCCAGGCCGAGGTCGACGGCCTGGCCGGCGCGCGTCTCCCGCAGGAGGAGCAGGCGCCCGAGGAGCACCACGAGGGCCGCGCTGGCGCCGGCCACGGCCACCGCCGCGGCGACGCGCCGCTCGACGGCGTCGATCACGTGGGCGGCGGCGGTTGAGGGTGCCATCGCTGCTCGCCTCGCCAGTGCTTTGGCTTATCGCTGCAAAGCCTAGGTGCTTACTTGCAATGCTGAGCCATTAAAGTAAATTGCGCGCTAAAAACCGTCGCATAAACCCGTGCACACGGGTAAATTTGCGTCGCGTCACACGGCGTTTTGCGCCAATTGCGCTAGCCAGACATCGCAGGTGATTCCCAACGGTAGCCAGACCTCTCGGAAGGCAATTAGACGCTGAAAAGGCCGCCATCAAACAAAAGTTCAATAAAACATGGGCGCGACGGAGTCAAAGCCCGATGTAGAGGAGGACGCGGCAGTTGAGGCTCGGGCGACGAACGATATCACAGGGGCGCCCACGCCAGAGGCCGTGTACCGCACGACTGACGCGCCTGTCGGCAAGACGGCGGCAAAGCCCGCGCTCAAGCCGCGCCGGTCTTTAGGCAGAGGCCTCATGAAGTCCATGTCGGACGTGCTCGGTTTGAGCTCCTCCAAGAAGCCCGTGCAGTTCGGCTCGCTCGAGAGCATCCGGGGCGTCACCGGCGCCAACTTCGAGGGCGACGCCACGCTCGCCCGAGACGTGCCCCTGTGCTTCTGCTGCGCGAGCCGCCAGGCCGTGCACGTCCTCCTCAAGGGCACTCATTTATTCGCCTTCCCCCAGGGGGGCGAGACGAGCGCGGTGCCGAAGTTCGCCGTGCCACTGGCCGACCTGGCCTGTGAGGTCGAGTCGGACCCGCTCAAGGTCCTCGTGTACAAGAAGTACCACGGTGGATCGGAGTACGTCCTGAAGTTTAATAATGAAACGCACGTGAAGCCGTTCTGCCGCGCGCTCAAGGCGGGCGCTGAATTAGCTGCGTTGGACCGCATCAAGGACAAGCTGGGCCACGAGCGCCTGCCGCGGTCGGGCTCGACGCTCTACGCGGACAAGGTCGGCAAGGAGTTCGCCAAGCAGGAGCCCGAGCACGACGTGACGCCCGGCGGCGCGGCCACGTACGCTGCCGCGGGCGTCGCGCCGGGCATCGGGCCGGTCTACCACTAAGTAATAACACATTTCTCCTTAAGTCTCTGAACAGCGCATGGTCTCGGGTCCGCGACACACCATGCTCGTGTCTCCAACGCGTGGTAGGCGCCGAAGCGCGGCGCTTAGGGTGACGTCGTCGCACTGCGTCGCGGCCCGCACGGCGCTGCGCCAGGTTCGCGCGGCGGCGTCAGCGCGGGCGAGGCTAATGCGCGTAGTAAGGCGCGTTGCTCGCCGCGTTTGGGCTAAATGGCTCGCGGGGCCCGGCGGGCCGCGGCGACCGGCTCCCCGGCGGCTCGACGGGCGCCAGCTCCCGCGGCGGCGGCGCCGTTGGCTCCACGACAGGCTCGGCGCGCGCCGCCTCCTTGATCGCCGCGATGCGCGACTTCTTCTCGCAGATCTCCGCTTTGATGTCCTCGACGCGGCGGATGCGCTCGGCCGCCTCGATGTTTTTATTCTTCAGCAGTTTGTCGACGCGGCCCATCGCCGCGTCGATCTCCTTGCGGAGCTGGCCCCGTTCCACCTTCGGATCGATGTGGCCGAAGCCGGGGCTCGTGAAGACCGCCGCGGTTGATGAAGACTGGGAGCTCAAGGAGGCCATTGCTCGACGGCGCGGTCTCGTCGCCCGCGTGGGCAGCCGGCCTGATGGTGAGAGCGCAGGGCTGCCTCGCGAAAGAGTGTGGCAGGGGCACGGCGTCGGCACAGCGCGCGAAACCAGGGCCGGTTGATTTTTGGAGCCTCAGCGTGCGGGGTACATACAATACACTTACACACTAGGAGGAACACAGTCCCCGTCCACGAGCCGCCCGGCGCACCAGTCCTCCTTCGGCCGCCACTGGTCCGAGTCGCGACTTCCGGGCAGGGCGTACTTCCGCCCGTCCAGCGCGGCGCACTTGGGCCCGTACAAGAGGGTCCCGCGGCCGTGCCAGTTCGGGTCGCCGAACGTCGCGTTGTCCAGGCCCTTCTGCTTGCGGTCGTGCCGCGCGTGGCAGCCGATGGAGTCCTGATATTCCAAGCTCGCGGCCCGGAACGCGTTTACACTTTCTTCGTCGACGCCGTAGCAGCACCGCTTCCAGGCGTGCACCTCCTTGGCGGCGTCGTAGAAGATCTCGTCCAGCTCGTTGCGCCGTCGTGTAGCGCGCCGCGTGGCAGGACTCAGGTGGCGCGGCTTGTTGAGGGCGCCTTTCGTCGTCCGCTTGTGGCAGTAGGTCGCGTCCGGCAGCCCGGTCTCCCGCTGCAATACGACCATGGAGCCGTCGAAGTCCTCCACCAAACCCACAAAGAGGCGGGGCTGCCTCAGAATTTCCCGGATGCGGTCGCGCAGGACTCCTTTCCCGCCGACGCAGATATCTTGTGCAGTCGTGACCCCGGCCTCGTGTCTAGGACGTTTGAAGTAGGACACGTTGTGCGACGGATCGCAGGCCGCCAGGCGGCTCCCCGCCACGAGTTGACTAAACTGGTGGTTGTGTCTTGCTCGTTTTGACTCAACATATTCTTCAAACGTGACGCACCGGTGCCACGTCCCAAAATCACCACCCAACGAAGCTCGGACGTAAAAGAACTGCGACATGAGCTTGGACGTCGGATCTCGAGCCATGGCCACAAAATAGCGCCCGGCCCACTTCCTCCCGGCATCATTGAAATACTCGCCGTAGGCCTTCTTGCCCGGCCCGTGGAGCTCCATGCCCCCGTAGCGCTTCGTGATGACGCTCCGTAACGTCGTGCCGGCGTTCTTCGCGATGTGGTAATGGACCAGGTCCTTCCACTTGCGCCAGCCGTGCACGTTCATCGTCGGGCCGCGGCTGCCGCGGGCAGGGCAGGGGTGGCCGCAGTGGGTCGGCGGCGGCGCGTCCGCCTTGGCCTTAGCCTCGGCGAGGCGCTTCCGCAGCTCCTTGTTCTCCGCCTCTAACGGACTGGCATCGGCGTGCGCGTGGCGTGCGGCGCAGGCTAGGAGCAAGAACGCGAGGCGGTGCCGTCCTAACGCGCGGATTCTTGCCATGGTCCAACTCATGCGTGACTATTGTTCATTGCTTGAACAGCTTAATCGATATTGCGCTCCCCAGCAGGCTGAGCACACCTTATTAATCGACCTGTAAAACCCGTCATGATCAAAGGTGGCACGGGTTTTACAGCTCCGCCGGAGATCGATTTTACGCCGTCTACTCCTCGTGAGAACATAATGATGCGCTGCGCACACGCATTGCTGCTCTTAGCCGCCGCCGCACACGCCGGCACGAGCCCCGAGGGCAAGACCTGGCTCGAGGCGAAAGCGAAGGAGGACGGCGTCGTCACGCTCGAGAGCGGTCTGATGTACAAGGTGTTGAGGGACGGCGATGGAGAAGAGCACCCCAAGGCGTCGACGAGCTGCGAGTGCCATTACGAGGGCAAGCTCACGGACGGGACAATTTTCGATAGTTCCTACGAGCGCGGCAGCCCGACGTCCTTCGCGCCGAACCAGGTCATCAAGGGCTGGACGGAGGCCATGCAGCTCATGGTCGAGGGCGACAAGTGGGAGATGTACATCCCCTCGGAGCTGGGCTACGGCGACAGCGGCTCGCCGCCGAAGATCCCTGGAGGTGCCCCTCTAGTGTTCCAGATGGAGATTTTGAAGATCAACGGCCCCGCGGTGCCGGCGGATCGGTGCGACCCGGCCACGAAGAAGGGCTGCGCCGAGCGCGAGGCCGCCTACGTCGACAAGCAGGCGTCCAAGTCCAAGGCCGCCCGCGCCAAGGAGCTCAAGCGGCTCCGGGGCATGAAGACGGCGGGCACCAAGCCCGAGCTCGCGTCGTGGATCGCCAAGCGCACGAAGATCCTCGCGAAGATGGAGCTGTAGGTTTTAACAACAACATGTGGTACTTAGATGCGCGGCCCGGCGGCGAGGTCGCGCTGGCGCGCCGGCGCCGCGATGGAGATCGCGTCCGGCGTCGGCGCGCGCGCCGTCGCGGTCCGCTTCGCGCGCGTCTGCGTGCGGTCCACCCGGGCCTGTGCGTCCAGGAACCTATCCAGAGACCGCACGGCGTCGCAGCTGTCGGGAAACAGCACGTACAGCACCGCGGACCCGTTCACGTAGGCGCTCTCGTACCGCCTCGTGCTGCCGTTGCGCAGCGTCTGCGTCGCGTCGCGCAGCGTCGCGTTCATGTTCGCGTCGACTTCGAAGAGCGCGCCGGCCACGGACGTCCCGTCCTTCATCTCGAAATTCAAATGTTCGTCGCGCACGGCCGCGAGTAGCACAGCGAGCGAGCGGTGCATCCGGGGGAGGCGCTTCCGCGCCGCGCGTTTCCGCTTCGCGTCGCTCGGCGCTTGGTGCGCGCGGCCGCCGCGCCGGCGGCTGTAGATCAGGTCCGGCGGCGCCGGCGGCACTGGCACGTGGTCCGGGACGCGCGGCGCGGCCGGGGCGCGCGGTGCGGCCGGGACGCGCGGCGCGGCCGGGCGCTGCTTCCTGGGGATGCGCTGCTGCTGCGAGTCCATCGTCTGACGGCCTGCTGTCGTGTGATACGAGCTGTCTGCTGTTCTGTCTGTCAAAGTGTTGAGCTCTCGACCTCACTGGCTGTGTGTCAACCTCTGTTATATGTCAGAATTATGCCTTGTGTCGACCTGTAGCCACACGCTGTAGTCGCAATTCAGCCCGCCTTGGCAGCTGTGCGTACACTGCAGGCTCTGCAGGCTATGTTTGTCTGCAAGGCCCTGAGAAACCCGTTTTGACCATTTTAGTGCTTTTCGACCCCATCCCACATCTTTCTGTGCGCGACCTTTCCGCCCGCACTCCTCGCCCCGATAATGGACGGTTGTGGAGGCGGAGGCCGCCGGGCATCGGTTGGCCCATCGGTTGGCCTGTGGCCATCAAGCAGCAAGACGCAGCGAGCGCACCAGTCGCGCGACGCGCCACGCGAGTTCCCATCACAGCTCTTGCACCGCGTCGAAGGCGTGCGGCATCGGTGCGAGTGGGCAGCCCCACACCGACAGCACCACCACACGCCATCGACGTATAACAGCACCATGGGCGCCGGCGCCTCCGCCATGCAAGCTCTCCCGGACGCGGTGTCGAAGAAGCAGGCCCAAGCTTTAGCGGCAGCAACGCCCGGGCTGCACTGGGACGATAAAATTTGGGCCGAGATCGCGCAGGCGGACGGCACTGCCCTCAAAGTGGACATCGTGGGGTTATTGGACCAGCTGAACCTAAGGGTGCGCATGGCCGAGGAGCAGGGCGAGGAGCTGCTGGTCGTCAACGGGTCGATGGACTCAGAGGGGCCGGGCGCGTTCTCGCCCGACGAGGACGAGGACGGCCTCCCTGCTTTAGTGTTTGCCGACGGCACGGGGGGGCTCGTCGTGGGCGCGGCGCATACGGCGCCCGCGCGCCGGAAGCGCCCGCCCAAGCCGCGGGGCGACGTCGAGGAGACCTTTGCGAGTGAGGGCCAGGCCTTCGCGGAGCTCACGCCCGAGGCGCCGGGCACCTTCGACGAGGACGCCGAGTTCTTCGGGTGGGCCGCCGACGCCAAGGGCGGGCCCGACTTGTCGCTCGTTGGCGCGAAGTGTTGCTCGCCGTAGGTAATCTAGTTTGTTTCCGAAGCTCCGCGGGGGCAACAGGTAAGCGGGCACGCCTCGACGGCGCGGGGGTGGACGCGTTGAGACGCGGTCAACTTTTAGCCGGGTTTAGCCGGGTTTTGCTCGGGTCAAGACTTTGAGGTAGCGCGCGCGGATTACCTGATCAAGGTACTCGCGCGTCGTCTTGCCGTGATTATCGAAGACAACAAGGTCCGAACGCAAACGCTCCGCACGAGAGCTCCGCGTTCCTTCAGTGGCCCTGATATTAAAATTATGCTTAAATTGATAGCGGCGGCCGCCTTGGTCTGTTGCATTGCGGACGCTGTTAGGATTGAGCGAGAGTGGGCTCTTGAAACCCCTGATCAAGGTTATAATCTCGCGCGATACGGACTCAGCGCGGACATTGCTCGAGCGCGGCGCCCCCCCCAACGGTTTATATGAAGACAGCGGGGAGAATTCAACGCCACTTATCGCTGCGGTTGTGAGCAACAAGCTCGCGATAGTGGATCTTGTCATCAACAACGGGGCGGAAGTTAATGCTCAGAATTCAAAAGGTTGGACTGCGCTCCACTATGCCGCAGAGTTGTCCATGAAACCGGTCGTGAAGAGGCTGCTGGACAGCGGCGCTAATATCGACGAACCCACGAGGGATCACGAAAATAAGACTGCGCTACATCTCGCGGCCGATTCCCGCACGTTAAAGCTATTGCTCGAGTGCGGAGCTAGACACATACCAGACGCTTCGGGTGAATTACCTCTCCTGGCCGCGGCTAAAGAAGGCAATACCAAAGTTGTCAGAGCGCTCCTCGAGTCTGGAGTCTCGGCCAACGATCCAACGCGGCGCGCCCGTCGGCACGCGCGTCGTCGAAGGCGTCCTTCAGGGCCACGGCGCCCCGTGCCGGCGGTGCCGGCGCTCGCGTGTCTGTCTCCGAGATCCTATCCAACGTGGCAACTCGGAGGGGCGTCAGTTTGGCCCGAGGTCTGCGGGGCACGTCGAGGCAATCGAGTTAATGAGCTGCATCGTGCTAATAGTGGTAAGAATGGTGATGAGGTGATGGTGGTGGTGGTGGAAGAGAGTAGTAACGTTGAAACTTCTCGCAGAAAAGATGTGTCCGGTTTTTGGAGACGCCGACGATCGTGTCATCTTTAAATAAACCCGTCCCCACCTCAAGCGCGTGGAGGAGCGGAAGGTCGAAGGTCGGTGCGGCGTTTTGGGAACTAGCTACATATATATTACATCAACACTACACGTCCCGCAGGTGCGGCGGCAGCCAGGGCACGCCGAGCAAGCGCAGGACGTCCTCCTCGGTGCGCGGCACGGGCGTGCCCGGGTGCGTCTCCTGGGGCACGAGCTTCGGCCGCCCCGCGCCCGAGGGCACCGTCATCAGGCAGTGCGCCGAGAGCGGGCAGCCGATCTTGTTCGCGTAGTCGCGCAGCAGGCGGTTGTAGACCTTGCCCCCCGTCCAACTCAACAAAGCGAAGGGCCACTCCAGGTGCGCGCTCACGACGATGTCGATGCGCCGCCGCCGTTTCCCGGCTTTGGTGTAGAAGACTCCGAAGTGCCGCGCGAGGTGGTCCCAGTGCTGCCACCCACTTCCCGTGCCCGTGATCTCCCGCCGGATCTGCTGGATCACGGGAACGTTCGCCAGTTCTTCCGCCGTATTTTTAGATAGGACGGACCCGACGTGCGCCCCGAGCCCTTCCGTGACGGGCAGGTCCTGCTGGCCCGACCCGTAATCCACCACGGTCCGCTCCGCGTTCAGCCCCACTAGTATAGCATCTAAAACCGGCTGCAAGCTCGAGTAGCTACAGATCTGCGGATGCGTGACCAGGAAATCCATGTCGTGGCCGCAGTCGCCCGCGAGGCGTCTCCGGGCGCCGCCCACCCTTACCACGACCCACTGATCACCATCATAATCCTCCACGCAACTGCGCCACAGCGCGTCCCTTGCTCTTAATCCTCGCATGATCAGCGCGTGGCCCTCCAACACCTCGGCCTCGGAGAGCGGCGCGTCGAAGAACTCGGCGTGGCGGTCCAAGCCGTGCGTCGCGAACTGCGTCAGCTTCGCGCGGAAGGCCGCGTCGCCCCGCATGGCGTCCACGGCGTCGTCCACACTGGGTCGTTGGCCGTAGCCCGCCTTTCGTAGATACTGCACGATTTCATACGCGCCCCGCAACTTCCGGTCCCGTTCGTCCCCCGTGTCGACGACGCCGTCTCCAATAGAAATGCCGAACACCTTGGACATTCTAGCTGCCGCTATAAGAGCGTCCGTCTCGAACGGTTCATTTAGCGAGGACTCCCGTAAGGAGTCCGCGCAGGCCTCCCACGAGTCGAGCTCGCCGTTTAACGCGCGCGCCACCGTCTGGGCCGGTCTTCCGTCGACGGACATGTACGGTCTCGACGGCACGAGCTTCTCGTAGACGTCCTCGTCCGTCTTCAACTGGCCGGGCCAGCTCAGGACCATGGCGTGGGCCCGCTCGAACATCAGGACTTGCGTATTGCATTTTCCATGATCCTCGCCGGGCTTCCGGGTCTTCCGGTCGCCGCCTAATCTCGCGCCTTCTAGTTTAAAAACCTTGGCCAACGCGGCACAGACGCGCCGCGTCGTCGGTAAGGGCGAGTGCTCCTTCAGGGCCTCGCTCGGAAAAGCCTGGATGTAGCCCTTCCGCGCCAACGTCCGGCGGCCGGCCTCCTTCTTGGCGTCGGACTCGGTGTCGCCCTCGAACACGACGCCCGTCGAAGCTTTAGGAACGTCGTCACAAGGCGCGCCCGGGCCAAGGGCCGTCCGGTGCCGGGCGTCCAACGCCAGGACGCGCCCCCACGTCGCACAGTGCTCCGGCGACGCCGCGCAGCAGTCCAACAACCGGTGGACGCCGCCGCCCCAACTGGAGGTCCAGAGCTCGGCGCCGGTCGATGGGGTCGTGGACGGCCGTAGTAGCGGGTTCGCGTCCCCGTAGCGCTGCGCGAAGAAGTCGCCGTAGCGTAAGGAATCGCACGACGCGTGCAGTGGAGCTATTGATGGTACGCGCCGGCCCGGCCGTAGTAAAGCGTAGGCGTCCCGGAGACCCGCCTTATCCAATTGCTGGGCGGAGAAGACGGTCAGCACGTGGTGCCGGGGCTGGTCCGCGGCCCACTTGACAACATCATCCACGACGGCGAAGGCGTCGCCGGCCGCCGATCGCCACGCACTACAACCTGCGGGCGCCTCCATACTTGAACCGGCGCACCGCACCAGGACGGCGGTGGAGCCCGTGACGGCCGCGAAGCGCCACTTTTCGCCAAGGTCCGCCTTGCGGAAGTGCGTCGGGGTGTCGGCGCGTAACAGGACGACGTGGGGCCGGTGGTCCCGTATCAACAACCGGACCGCGTCGGGCCACCGGTCGTCGCAGTCGTACGCCACGCACCGTATCGGTCGTTCATATCCGGGCGGCGGGGGCGGCGCGGCAGCTCGGGCGACGCTCACGGGCCACGCGTGCGCGTCGGCGCTCTGGAGCGCGTTCCGCTCGATCGACGCCGTGAGCCAGCGGTCCGTGACGACGCGCGCGGTTCCCGCATGCACGAGACCGGCGTCGAGGCCCGCGCAGGCGATCACAACGAAGTCGCGATCTCCTGTCAACTGCGAGACCTGGCTCGGCTTGAGGAAAGTCGGCGCGCCGCACTTGGCCCAGATCTTGCGCTGCACGGGGTTGGCGCCTATTATTGTCAGCCGCGCGGTGGCGAAGCAGGGCAGCGCGGCGGGCGTGGCCGTTTTGGCCTTCTTCTTGGGGGGCATCTTGCTTGCTGGGAGAGGCTTTTTGATTGGTGCTCGCTCAGGTAACGCCACAGCGCGACAGCGTTATGCGCTGTCGTGGCCGTGTGTGCTGTCCGCTGAAGTCTGCGTATCCTGCAGCTAGATGAGCACTCGTGCGAATATCGATCGGCACCCGTTTTGCAATGGTGACGGGTTTTTCCAGCCCGGGTGTGCAGCCATTTACACGAAGTCTTGTCAGCAGTGGCATTACGGAGTCTGATTGCTAGACACAAGACCTCTCTCCGTCCCTCAGCAACAAGCTGGATGGCGGCAGTGGCATCCACGCCGCGGCTGGTCTATCTGCCGTTCCGCGCGATGGCGGAGACGTCGCGCATGATGCTCGCGCACGGTGGCATCGCGTACGAGGACGAGGCGATCTGGGGCGCAGAATTCCAGCGGCGTAAGCTGAGCGGCGCTTTTCCGTGGGGCAAGACGCCCGTGCTCGAGCTCGGCGCTGGGCGCACAGTGGCGCAGTCTGGCGCCATTGCGCGGTGGAGCGCTCGGCTGGCGGGTTGCTATCCGTCGGACCCCGCGCGCGCGGCGCTCGCGGACTCGGTGTACGAGCTCGGGCAGGAGTTGTGCACGATCAACCCGCTGGTGAACTGCTACACCGGCTCCGACTTCGAGCGCATCCGCCGCCACTACTTCTCGGACGTCTTGCCCCAGGCCCTACCGCAGCTCGAGCGCGAGCTGGAGCGCGCCGCTGCCGCCTCGTCTCTGCGGCCGGGCGAGGCCTTCTTTGCCAGCGGGAGCCTGGGGGGCGGGGCGGCCGCCGACGAAGCGGCGGTGGAGGATGGGGCCGGCGCTGACCAACCGAGTCTGGCCGACTTTAACATCTTCCACCACCTCGACAACGCGCAGCTGCTTGAACCCGATTTATTGCACGGCCGGCCGGCTCTTGAGCGTTGGCATGAGGGCATGCTTGGACTTCCACGCCTACAAAAATTCCTTGAGAACCGACCGGTCCTGAACGGGATCGGGGAGGACCCCGGGCTGGAGGACAGGGAAGGAGTGCGGGTGACGCAGCGGAGCCCCGAGGGGCGGGCGTGGTTGCGGGATGGACTCTGGTGTTTCGACGACGAATAACAAGCCAGCAGCTCAACTTATGTTAATGTTAATTGTGTCGTATCTCTAGATAAGTACTTTACTCCTCGGCGTCGGCCATGATCCCCGAGATCTGCGCGAGCCACGCGTCGTCGGACTCGTTCTCATAGTTCGCGTTGCACAGGTCGTCCAGGATGTCGCACGGCGCCGCGAGCTCGGGCATCTTGTCGTGAATGAGGACCTCGCGCTGCGCCGCGAGCGCGGCGTCCTCTGCTTGGGCCCGGACCGCCGCCGCCGCGTCCGCAGCGGCCTGGGCGGCCTCGGCCTCCCTGAGCTGCTCCGCCGCGATCGATGCCTTGAGCGCCGCCTCCTTCTCGGAGGGCCGGGCGATGTAGGCCGCCTTCTCCGCCTCCGCCTTGGGCGCCGCGCCGCCGATCGCGGCGAAGGCCAGGCCCAGCGGGATCGCCGCCAGCAACCCGTCCTCGGGCAGGAGCTCGAGGCTCTCGTCCTGGGCCGGCTTCGCGAGCGCCTGGCGCAGCGGCACGGGCGCGGCCTTGGCTTTCGGCGTCGACACGGGCGCGGCGACGGGCGCCTTCTCGCGCACCACCGTCTTCTGCGGCGACATGATGCGCTTTCGGTCGGCCTCGACGCGCTGCGCGCGCCGCTCTCTTGCAATACGCTTCCTATCTTCGGCGGCGGCGTTGGTCGCCGTGTTTTTGGCCTTTTGCGCGTCTACAGATGCTGAACGGGCGGCGGCCTGCGCGTCTAAATTAGCGGTCCGCACGGTCTGGTCCTGGAAGTCGTCGATCTGGCGGTCGACGTCCACGTGGGCCCGGGACTGGGCGCGTTGCACCAGCTGACGGTCCGCGTGCGCCCGCGTGAGGCGGTCCCGTTCCGCTTCCGCCCACTGGGGACCCGGGTCGTCGCTCTTCGTGACGCCAGTCCAGGGTTTCGCGGTGGCGGCCATGTCCCCGAAGTGCACGACCGCGCCTGGTTCGTGCGTCGCCGCGAAGTGGTGTCGCAAGTCACTCCCGTGCAGCATGGCGGAGGCGATGGTGAGCATGTCGGCGCCGGGCGCCACGATCACGATCTCCTCGCCGCACCGCGACGTCTCGCAGTTTGATAATACACTTCTAATACGGGCGTAGACGCACTCGACGCTCTCCGCGTAACTGCCGTCCTCGCCCTCTAGGGGCTTGAGGTAGCGGCTCCGGGCGTCGTAGTCCGCGTGTAATGTATCGAGTTTATTCAGGTCGTAGCCCTCGTGTGCGCCGAAGCCGCGCGCGTCCAGCATGACGTACTCGGGCA
>Ga0114994_10000376_pt1 | contig 29274 bp, 20 predicted proteins | sample ArcticOcean_MG_C_9_FD_87043 | JGI IMG/M metagenome (GOLD analysis project Ga0114994, IMG submission 87043) | Marine microbial communities from western Arctic Ocean - ArcticOcean_MG_CB2_152 | ecosystem: Environmental > Aquatic > Marine > Oceanic | place: Arctic Ocean: Canada Basin | collected...
AGGGCCCTGACGGGCAACTTGCTGATCAACGGCGGCCCGGACGTCGAGTCCATGGAGGGCTGGAGCGACGTCGTGCCCGGCCTGTTCAACGCGACGCCGCCCATGACGGCGGGCTGGGCGCCGCACGTGCAGAAGGAGGGCTGCGAGACGGTCGCGGACCCGCAGCCCTGCGAGAAGGTCTTCAAGACGTCGTACCAGGCGTGTACGCGAAGGCAGACGGTCGCGCTAGTAAGACCCGGCGTGACCACGGAAGACATCGACGCCGGCAGGATCGCCATCGTCATCAGCGAGGACGTCAAGGAGTTTTATAGCGTGGACAAGTTCTTCATCCGGGCCGCTCTATGCGTCGACGAGGCGTGCACCAAAAAACTAAAAAGGTGGGCGCCCTGCCGCGTGCGCAGCGACGTGGGCACGGAGGAGGCCTACCAGTGGTGCAACACCAAGGGCGGCTCGGGCTACGGGAACGACGTCTGGGAGAACCACAACCACACCTTTTTGGGTTCAGACGTCGTCGGCGCGCGCTTCGTCCTCTTCGAGGACGGGGGCGTCGACTCGGAGTACTACAAGGGTTTATATGGCCCCTGGTTTAAGGACGCGAGCATCGTGGTCCACAAGACGGCCTTCACCTTCCAGCCGACCGTCACGCCCGCGCCCTATGCGCCGACGCTCAAGCCCACCTTCGAGCCTACAAGTAAGTGGAAGACCGAGCTCTGGGACGACGACGGGGGGTACTACCAGGACGATATGACCGCCCCCCGGCCGACGCCGCGGCCCAAGCCGGTCAAGCGGGCGCACACGCGGCGGCCGACCATTCCGGATCCGGTCGTGGTGGACAAGAAGCCCTCCGATTCCTGGAAGTACGTCGCCGCCGCTTTGCTAGCGATCGTGACGGGCTTCGGCGTCGGCTTCTGCATCCGCATGCGGCGCGCGGCGCCGGCGAACCCCTACGCCATCGCCGGCCTTACGCTCGACGACGACGACGAGGGCGTCGAGATGGCCGCGAACGCGGGGAACAAGGGCGGCTGGGCCTGAGTAAGAGTAAGCCGTTTTTGAGCCCTGTGCATTTTCTCTGATGGACCGCGCGTCGCCGATTCATCGGCGGCGGGCGCGGCCGACCCCTGGCTGAAAACCCGTTTTGAACTTGACTTTTTGCCAGATTTTGCCGCGTTTTGCCGGCCTGCCGCCAAACCGGTCATCACGCGGCGTCGGCCGTCTCGGCCGGTCTAGCACTGTCGAGGTCTCTCACGTGTGGTCCTCGTGCGCCCGTCGCGCCGGCTTGCTCGTAAGCTCGCGCAAAAACCAACAAACTTACCAGCCAGGAGTCCAGGACTCCCCGGGAACCAGCCGGCATGGCGACCCCACAAATACTAGACGACGCCGCGACGCAAATACTAGACGCCGCGACGCCGCCGACTCCCGACGCCGAGACGCCGCCGACTCCCGACGGCGCCCAGGATGACCTTCCGGACGCCGACGCGCTCCTCGCCTGGACCGACGTCTCCGACCTCATGAATCTGAGCGCGCCGGACGCCTGGCGCTCGCGCCAGGCGGCCGTCTTGGCCGTGCGGCGGCGCGCCCTCGAAGAGAAAGGATTAAACGGCCGGCCGCCGGACCTCTTTGCGTTTCTCGCGCGGGAGTCCCGGGACCTGCAGTCCGCCTCGTCGCGAGCGGCGCTCGACGCGCTCGGCGACCTCCTCCACGCGGGACCGCCGCCCGCCGAGGACGTGGGCGCCGTGGTGGCGTGCCTGCTCGCGCGGGCGACGAATGAGCTCAAGTTCATCGCCTCGGCGGCGCGGCGAGCACTCCACACTCTCGCGGCGACCGGCGACGCCACATCGCCCGACGCGGTCCTCGCGCACTGCGCGGCCGGATCGAAGGCGCGCAAGACGCTCGCGGCCGAGACCGCCACCCGATTGCTCTCTGCCGGCGTCGCGGCGACGCCGGGCGACGCGCGCTGGACCGCCACCCTGCGCGCGGCCCTGCAGGTGGCGTCGCGGGATCGCACCGCGGCCGCGGCGTTGCTCCGCGCGCTCGCACCGGCGACGGACCGCGCCGCGTTCGCGGAGGCCTCGACGGCGGCGCTCGGGGCGAGCGACTCCGCGGCGGTCGTTGCGCTCCGCTTTCCCGCGAAGCCCAAGCGCGCTGCCGGCGAGAAACGGATTCCCCTCCGCGAGCGCATGGCCGCCGCACGGGGTCCCGAACTCCGCTAGTATCAATTAAGTACGCACTTGTGAACTGGGGGCGCGGGGTAGTAAATTCCAAAATTCATTTTACCCTCCCCAGGTCGACGAGCAGGTCGAGCGCCTTCGTCGACGCGGCGAGCTCCTGCGCCGGCACCTCGTTGTAGTCCTTGGCGAGCTGCTTCGACGCGCTGACGGCCGCGTCGCCGCCGGCCGGGCTGAACACGTTGTTGTAGGCGGCCATGTCCAGGTAGCGCAGGTGCGACATGGCGTCCTCGCGCGCCTCGAGCGCGGCCAGCTCGTCGCCGCCGCTGTCGCCGAGGGCCGCCGCGAAGTTGCGCAGGAACCCCCCCTGCTCCTTCTTGCCCCAGCAGTCGCTGAGCGGCGGCGTGATCAGGATGGCCCGCACCGCGTCCCATTTCTTCGTCTGCAGGAGCTCGGGCACGGGGTCGAGCTGCTTCCGCGCGGCGACGCTGCGGGAGGTGACGCGTGCGAGCGGGGCGCACGGACGCGCGGCGGGGGGGTGTAGACGGAGCGGGGTCTCAGGCGACGCCGGCGAAGGCGCCAAATCGTGCATAAATCGTTTCACGCGTGATCAATAGGAAGGCAGCATCGAAGTCATCAGCGACCCGTGAGGTGAAGGGCTTTCAGGCGCGGCCGCGCACACGAGCGTGTAGAGCTCCTTGCGGTCGGTCGGCAGCGGCTCCGCGCGCGCGGCGAGCGGGAAGACCGCGAGCGCCGCGGGGCTCAGCAGAACGGCGCGCCGCCGCGTGGTCCGCAGCGCTGTGGCGCACGCGGCGACAAAGGCGAGGGCTGCTCTGCGCATGTTGCTGCCGCGAGCGATCGGTGCTCAAGTTGCAAACCGCGGCGCTGCTGCAGTCCTGATGCGGTGCTGCAGCGGCTTGAAGCGGATTGCAGAGCGGGGGGGTGCCAGCAAAACCCGTAGCAAAAACCCGCGGCCGCAGGCCAAGAGGTACTCGTTACAGTACCCTTGCGCAGGCCAAACTCAATGATTTGTCTCAATGGTTTGTATGGTGATTTTACACTAGTAGGAGGGGCCTCAGGGCTTTTCGGCGCGTAGGCGCGACCGGAGCGCGTCGTTCGGGGAGAGAAGCCTCGTCGCGAGCGGCTCATTGGTGAGCGGGCTCGTGCCGTGCATCTCGAGCCAGGACTCGATCGAATGCCGTTCGTAGGTGTGGCCGTCGGCCGCGAAGACCGGGTCGGTCATCCGCGGTTCTCCGGGGGCGAGCCCGTTTGGGCCGAGGCGCAGATCCGCTCCGCCGCCACGCGCGGCAGGCCGATCGTGACGAGGTCCTCTGGGTCGCCAGCGGCAGTTCCAGGATGGTGAGCTCCTCCTCATGTAAAGTGGCCGCGTGCATCTGGAGGCCGAGGCGCCCCAGGAACGCCTGGAGCGTCTCGCCGCCCACGGTCACCGCCTTGCGCGCCGCCTCCTCGGGCGTGGCACTCACAAATTTGACCGTCCCGCGGCCGTATTGGTGCGCGTCCGAGGGGGTCGGTGGCTTCGCCATGGAAGTAACAACGCGCTACGTCGTCCGCGGGTCTCTGCTATTAAGTTGCTTGTGGTCGCTGGACACGACGCCGAAGCTCTTCTGGAGCCCCTCCCTCAACGCGTCGGCCCCCGCGTAGTCGCGCGCGAGCTGCGCTTTGCGCCGCTGGCCGAGCATATTTTCAACGCTCGCCACGAAGCGCGCGTCGAGCTGGGACGCGTCGCCCTCGTAGAAGAAGTCCGGGTCCGCTTCTGCGGTCGTCGTCGGCGGCGATACCCGCGTCGTCGGGTGCCGCACCGTGCCCTTCCTGCTTTGCGGGATAGAAGTCGCCGGCGCCGCGCGGATAGGTCGTCCGGATCGTGCTCCCGCGGCTATTGGTCGACATGCGGACGCGCTCCGCCATTTTTCTTTTAGGTCGGTTCCCTTCAATAGTCGCCCGCTTTTGTTTAGGTGCCGCGGCCGCGTTGAGAGGCGCCGAGGCCGCGTTGGGACTACTAATATGATGGGCCCAGCTCTGACCTCGTCCCCTTTTACGGAGAGGCGAGGGTCTTTGCGTGCGATACGTGTAGCCCAGCTGCAAAAACCCGTCTTGGCATTAAGTAAGTCGACCCGACCCACCCGACCCGGCGAAGCGCGGTCCCCCCCCGGGCCCCCGCCCACTAGTCCCAGCACCGTAACAACAACACAAACCTCGAGCAAAGACGGCACACTATCATTTTTAAAAACCCTACTAGAACGGCATGTGCACCGCCGCTGCCGCCGCGCCAGCGGTCTGATTGGCCCGGTAGTTCGCCGCGACGTCCGCAGGCACTCGAGGACATGGCCGCTTCAAACCCGCCCGGTTCAGCGTCACGCCGAAGCCCGGCCGGTCCGGTAAATCAATGCGTCCATTCGTGGGCAGCGGCTCGTCCAGGAAGAGTCCGCCGAAGTACGGCACGATGGCGTCGCCGCGCGGCGACATGTTAATAAATTCCGCTAGCGGGCAGTTCGGGAACGCGTACTGGAGGTGGTACGCGTAGACCGACGAGCCGTGCGGAATGACCATGACATCGTCCGCCGCCGCCATCGCCACGATGCGCCGCGCCTCCGTCAGGCCGCCGCACCACGTCACGTCCGGCTGGAGGATGTCGACCGAGCGATCCCGGAGCAGCCGTCGAAAACCGTAGCGCGTGTACTCGTGCTCGGCCGTCGAGAGCAGCACGCCCGGCAGCGCGGCCTTGACGTCCCGGTAGCCCTCGTAGTCGTCGGGCGGCAGGAACTCCTCGAGCCACTTCAAATTGTAGGGCTCGAGCGCCCTCGCGAGCCGGATGGCGTACGGCTTCGTCAAGGCCATGTAGCAGTCGAGCGCCAGGGGGAACTCGGGCCCGCAGACCTCGCGCCACTGCCGGAAGAACGCGACGTTCTTGGCGAAGCCCGCGTCGCCGGCAGCCGGCCCGTAGGGGCACGGGATCTTCGCGCCGACGAAGCCCATCCGCTTGGCCAGGTCTGGGCGCGCCGTCGTGCAGTAGACCGGCAACGCGGCCTTGGTCCTGCCGCCGAGCATTGCATAGACGGGCTCGTTCCGCAGCTTGCCCACTAAGTCCCACAGCGCCAGGTCCACGGCCGAGAGGCACTGGACCGCGAGGCCCTTTCGCCCGTAGTTCAGCGTCGCGCGGAACATCTGGTCCCAGATGGACTCGACGTCGCGCGGGTCCCGTCCTTCCACGAAGCGCGACAGGTGCCGCTCCACGATCTGCGCGCCGGCCTCGCCGCCGATCGTCACACCCACACCAGTCGTGCCGTCGTCGGCCTCGATCTCGACAACTAAGCCACCTAATGCATTGATGCCCCAGCTCTTCCGGGCGCCCGCGTATTGAGCGTAGCCACTCATGGGGTTCGCGATGGGCGTGTTGCCGCTCGACGGATCGGTGCCGTTGATCCAGTGCGCGTCGGTTACGTCGTGGCAGTCGGCGCCCTGGTCGCCCTCCGCGCCTTCGACAACGTAGGCGCGCACCTCCTTGACCCGCGGGAAGACTTTGCAGCCCTGGGTAGCCATAGCAGTGCTGCTCAGGCAGTATTGACTGCAGCTTGTAACCTGTCGTCAGCAGCACACAGCTCAATTGCGAGACCCTCTTGATCGCAAATGTGTCCTTGTACGCCGCAGTCGACGCTCCTCAGCAAAAAATGATCAAGCTCTCATAAAAAAAAACCCGCACGCTCGAGTTATCCACTCCCCCCCGCCCACTAGTCCCAACACCGTAACAACAACGCGCTTATCCACCTGTACGCCATCGACGCGCCCATCCAGAGCGCCTTCCAAAGGGAGCGCACTATATACCCCAGAATTTACCCCGCCCCGACGCTCGCCTCGAGCTCCGCCTGGCGCCGCTCGCGCTTGACGCGCAGGGCCTCCTTCGCGACCGCGCGCCGCGCGTGCTCATCCTGCGGGCCCGTGCGCTTCGCCAGGAACGTGTCCAGGGTCGGCAGCCAGTCGTAGCTGAAGCATAGCGCGATCGGGTCGAAGCCGTCCGCCGGCTCGCTCGATGATTTCTGGTGCTGGCGCGCCTGGGCCGCGCGGGCCGCTAATAAAGCATAGTTCGATTGCTTGTGGACCGGCTTCTCCTTATTTTCGTAGGAGTAGTCGCGGCGCCACCGTCTCAATGCCTGTTCCAGCTCCTTGGCGTCGACGTCGCCGCTGCCGTCGTCGTCCAGGTACTCCACGACGGCCTTCGCTTCGGTCCGATTCAATTTGAGGCCCGCCTTTGCTAAAGCATTTTGGAGTTCGGTCGCGTCCAGTAAGCCGTCGCCGGACGCATCGAAACCGCTCACCAGGTCCACAATCCTCAAATCCTTCTGCTTCAATATAGCGTCGATCCGGCCTAAGACTCGGGGCGCACCGGCGGCCTCGGCCTTGGCTTTTCGCGCTTGGAGCGCGAGTCGATCGGCCTCCTCCTTGCGCTGGCGTTCCCGCTCCTGGCGGTCGCGCTTCTCCGCGAGCTTCTTCAGGGCTCGTTCTCTGGCCGACGGCCCGGCTAACGTATCTAGCGCAACGCCCAGTTCCCGGATGTCCAGTTTGCCGCTCCGGTCGGCGTCGATCTCGTGAAATAGTCTAACGACCGTCTGCGCCTTCTTCTTCACCGAGGCCTCGAACTTGTTCATCTAGACGAAGGCGTCGTCTACGAAGGACTGCTGGGGCGGTAACGCTTGGGCCAAGTCCAACCCGGCCTGCAATTCGAGCGCCGAGACGTCCCCGTCCGCGCTGGGATCCAAAAACCGGATCAAGTCCGAGATGTCCTGCTGGCCGAAGGTGATTTTGCCCTTGAGATTTTGCGTAGTCGCATCCGACACGCCGAAGGAGTCGTCAAGCACTGCACTTTGCTCCAGGGCGATCAATGCCATGGCGTCGTCCTTGATGCGGTCGCGCATCTCCCGCCGGTGCTGCTGGATGACCGCCCGCGACGTGGAATCTAAACCAAGATCCGCGCTCCCCGACGCGTGGAGCGCCTGGTGCGACACCATCTGCTTGTCCTCGTCGACGTACTTCCGAATGCCTCTTTCTAGCTCGACGGGCGTCAGCTTGCCGTCCTTGGACCCGCTGTCCACTTTTTTTACGAAGCTGTCGCAGTCGTGGCCCCTTCTTCTCAGGAGCACCGCTAGTCTTCTACCCAGCGCCCGGCCCCGTTCCCTTAACCGCACCGCGGCCCGTTCCCGCCGCATCCTGCGGAACGCGGCTTCCAGTTCCGGTAAGGAGATCTCCCCGTCGCCGTCCCCGAAGGTCTGATCAATGAAGTCGCAGCATCTTTTGATCTGCTCGATCTGAATACCCGTCGACGTCGAAAACGCCGTCGACTGCGACTGGTCGTCGAGTTGAGTCTTCTTCTTGAGGGGGCTCCTCCTCCTTTTGCGCTTGGCGCAGACCCAGTTCTGCCTTCTCACCGCCTCGACCAAAGCGTCGTACCGGAGGTCCTTGCGCCCGATGTTGGCGTCCACGCCCGGGATGCCGGGCGCCGGGCCGAGGTCCGGGGCCTGGGCTCGTGATAGGAGGAGCTGGCGCGGGCCCGTGGCCTGGCTCGCGCGCGCCAGCGAGGGCAGCTCGGCCATGCTGCCTTTGAATGGCGCTCCGGGGCTGGTGGCTGCCGGTGCGGGCTGCTGTTGCGGCTGCCGGAGAGGCTTTGGCGGGCACTGCTGTGGCTCCTGCCACCGTCGCGATCCGGCACTGCTGCGCTCGAGAGCGGGGCCCTTGAGATGCTGCGCTGTGTCGAGAGATGAAACAGGGGAACTTACTTTAGTTACTTTAGAGGAGCGGCCCCGCCCGCACGAGCCCTCCGCGCAGGGGGTGGTGATTCGTAGTTGGGGTCGGGCAATGCCCGGAGTACCTTGCACTTTCGAACAAAACCGGGGACGCGGCCCAGCGCGGCGGTCCACCCCATACCCACCACACCACCCCGAAACGCCCTTAAACGACACTCTTAGTACTTCATGTCGTACCGCAGGTCCGCGCGGTGCTTGCCGCCGGCGCCCGGCGGCCCTTGCGCCTTGCGCAGGTCCTCGTCCGCGAACTGGAGCGACAAGGTGAACTTGCGCCCGGCGCCGTCCCAGTTCGTGAAGAAGCGGGCCTCGCCCTTGTCCACGGCGTCGTTGGGCACCTTGAAGCCGATCGTCTCGTAGGGCTCGCACGCGAACAACAAATATTGATAATTTTTGTCGGGCGGTTCCACCCGCTGCTCATAGGCGCTCATGAAGCGGTGGCGCGGCTGCACCGTGGCGTCAGCCTCGGGGTAGTCCACCTCGAATAACAAAGCGCGCTGGCCGCTCGCGGCGTCCCGGCTCTTCGTGACCTTGTACCCAGGCCGGCCAATTTTAATGGCGTGGCGCTTCTCCACGTACTTGGCCGGCACCGGAAGAATAGGGGCGTCCCGGGCGTCCTTAAAAGCGCGCCGCGCCAAGTTCTGCTGGTGGCGCTTGCCTTGCGTGTGTGCTAAATAATTGCCTTCCGTGTTGTGTAAGGTAAGACAGAGCTTGCACTCGTAGGTGCCCAGGTGGTTCTTCATGAAGTAGGGGTCCTTGTTCAGGTCCACGGTCTCCAGCGCGAGCTTCCGCAGGCGCTCCCGCCGGTCGAGGTTCGCCTGGTCGCTCGACTGGAGGCCGCCGCCGCCATGTCGCGAATTGACGCGGTCCTGGTCGAACATAACTCACGGGGCACACCCTCTTGGCGTCTGCGGCGACTGGCGCCTGGGGCTTGTTTTAGCCCTGGCTGTTTAGCCCAGCCGGGAGCGGCGCGTATCGGAGCTGCTAGCGACTGACGCGGGCAGACGTTATTGAGATACTGGCGTGGTTAATTACTGCTCGTAGCCGGTAGGTAGGAGGAGCGACGCGTCTCACGATGGTGCGTGCGGGTACTTCCGGACGGGTTTCTTGCCGTTTTCGCGTTGTGCCTCCTCGACCCGGATTGTGCCTCCTCGACCCGGCAGCTACTAGCTTGACGTGTTTTGGGCAGCCAGGGCAGCACCGCCCGAGCTTGGAAGCCCTTTAATCATAATCCGTACTGCGGGCAGCCCTCGACGCCATCGACGCGCGCCCAGCAAGCCAAGACTCGGCGCACATCGAGCTAGGGTCTCCGAGGATGGAGCTGCCCAAAGTGTTGGCACCGCACGTCCGCGAGGGCATAAGCCGGTGGACGGGCCCGGCCCTCGCCGACCTCGGCTCCGCCGACGCCAAGGCGTACGCGGCCTTCGCCGAGGTCCTCGACGCGCTGGGCGAGGCGAGCGGCGAGGTCCAGCACCTCAAGGGGCCGCTCACGACCGTGACGAAGCTGCGCGAGGCGCGGGGCGTCGGCGAGGACCGGCGGTGCTATGTCCTGCGCGAGGGGAACCGGGTGCTGGGCCTCGTCCACGTCGGCCCGAAGCACCTCTACTACTGGCAGCGCGGCGGCGGCACGGTGCAGATGGACCCGCTCTGCGTCCTGGACTTCTACGTCGGCGCGCAGCGGTCGGGCTTCGGCCTCAAACTCTTCGACGCGATGCTCGCGGCCGAGGGTTTGGAGGCGCGGTCATTGGCCTACGACCGGCCGTCGCCGAAGATGCTGCCGTTTCTGCGCAAGCACTACGGTTTGTCGAACTACAACGAGCAGCCGAACAACTTCGTGGTCTTCGACGACTACTTCGCGGGGGGCGTCGTGCCGCTGCGGCGGACGGAGATCCGGCCGCACTCGACGTCGGACAAGATCCATGCGGACGCGGGGCAGACGTACGACCCAGACTTCTAATTTTTGTTTCAGTTTAATAGCACAGTCAAATTTTACCAGGCATGTCGGCGTCAACGTCGCGGTTGAGCACGCCCTTGTTCCCCGACCCGCGCGGGTGCGCCTCGAGCCAGTTCGCCCAAGCCTCGCTCCGATAACGGGCTTGGTCGTAGCGCTCCGTGTCCTCCTCGTCGCTCGCCTCCTCGAGCTGGTCGCGCCGCCGCGTGTCCTCCGCGATCGTAGGCTTGTGCTTAGCGGCCGCCTTCTGCCGCGCGTCCCGGTCCATGGCGTCCGAGATTTCAATGTCCGCGAACTCTTCAATGGTCATGGTCGGCGCCCGGTGCGAGGGCCGGAAGACTCCACTTCTCACCGTCTCCCTACACCCGCGGACGTCCCCTTTCTCGTCGTGGCCCATCCGCAGCACGCGCAGCCCGCCGTTCTGGCCGCCGGGCCGCGCGCCCAGGAGCCACGCGGCATCGGCGTTCTGGGGCGGGCGCACGGGCCGCTGCGGCGCGCCCCGGGCCATCGTCCGTAACAAATCGAGCTCCTTGTCGTCGCTCGCGATGGCCTCCTTACATGCCGCGGCGGCCGCGCGCAGCTCCGCGATGACGTATTCCCGCCGGAGCTCGTCCACTTCTTCGGTCGTGCGCGCGGCCTTAAGCGCCGCGCGCGCCGTGGCCAGCGCCGCTTCGCAGCGCTTCTTGGTTTCATAGCGCTCGATGGCCTGCTTGCGCACGTCGGCCGGCGACGGGTCGCGTTCGGAACGGCCGTCGTCCGTGTCGTCGTCGTCGTGGCTCGCAACCTCCGGGTCGAGGCTCGCCGCGAGCTCGAGGAAGCGCGCGCGGTCCATTCTGCATCGCTCCACGAGCGCCAACCGGCCCACGGCCCCGTCCAAGGCGCGGACCCGCGACCGGGCGCGCGCGCGCAAGTCCGGAATCAGCGCGTAGCGCAGGTCCGCCGTCGCGACGTCGTCGTAGCAGCAGCCCGCGGGAAAGAGCCCGAGCGCCGTCGCCGCGGCCCAGGCGTCGTTCAACACGCGCACGCACGTCGTCGCGTCGTCGGCGTCCGCGTTTCCGTTCTCCAATTTGCTCAGCAGTGCTTCGCCATCCGCGAAGAGCGCTTTGATGGGCTTGGGTGGCTGCTTTTTTGCGGCTAGGGCTGACATCTCGCAGCAATGCACACGCGTCGCAGCTGTATCGGTACGGCCTGTTGCGTTGTGCGTGAACGCCCTACTCACTTCTCCGTGCCCTTCTATAGAGAGCGCTATTGCGAGCTAATCTGCGCGGTGTAAAACCCGCCCGCCTGCGTCGTCGAGCGTAGTGAAGTTAGTAAACAAGCAGATTAGTAAAAAGAGAGTGATGGCCTCACGCCGCGTCTGTCATCTCGACGTCGGGAGGCGGCGCCGCGGACACAGGAGGCGGCGGCGCGGCCGCGCGGACGCCCGGGTCGTCGCTCGGCGGCGCGACCGACGAGCCCCCGGACGGGGAGCTGTCGGACGCCCCGAACAGGAGGTCGCCCCGCGCCGCGATGGCCGCGAAGGCCGCCTCGAAGGCGGCGGCGCCCGCGCGCGCGGCGGCCGCCGGCGGCGCGCCCGCGAAGGCCGCCAGCAGCGCCGCCTCGGCGGCGTCGGCCGCGGCGCGGCCCGCGGCCGCGAGCGTCGCGGGCGGCAGCTTCGTGGCGGCCCGCGGCGCGCGCGTGGCCGCCAGCGCCGCCACGGCGTCCGCGAGAGTACCTTCCGCGCGCGCGCAGGACGAGTCCGAGTCCGAGTCCGAGTCGGCCGCGGCCGCGCAGAGACCCATCAACAAGGACGCGCCCTCCTCCGGCGCCGGCGGCCGCTCAAAGGCCTTCGCGTCGTAGCTCAGCGGGAGCGTCCGGCCCGACCGGCGCGGCGGCGGCAATAGTTGAGGCTTTGGTTTCGGAGGCCGCGGCTTCGAGGTGCGCGGCGCCGAAGGTTTGGCCGTCGTCCGCCCCGCCCGTTCCGCGTTGTGCCTCGAGATCAGGTCCCGGACCTGCTGCTGGTCCTTGGCTTCTAGTTTCCCAAAACCTTCCAGGTCGTCGGTGGACGTGATGGTCTTGGACTTCTTGCACGTTCTTTTAAAGGAGGCGAAGATGCAGGCGATGTGGTACCACTTCGTTTTGGGCGAGTGCCCGTGCCGCACGGAAGGGGCGCGCTTGCCTATCCTCGGTTCGCCCGGTGCGAGGTACGCTCGGCATAATATAGACTGGCACTTGGAGCGCCCGTCTTCCGCCGACCCGGCGACGTACTTGTTCTCGCCGATGTGCCCGGCCAGTATGCCGCCGATCCTGCCCAAGCCCTGCTGCGAGGCTTCTAATCCGAGCTGCGCGCACAAATTGACCTTGACCGTGCCGTTCACCGTGCGCTTTCGTGGGTCCGAGTGGGCCTCCAGCAAGCCCTCGAGGCTCTTGTCCCGCAAGTCGCTCGCGGGCCTTTTCCTTTGCTCCGGCAGGGTCGAGACACGCGGCGGGGCGTTGCCGGGCATGACGAAGGGCGCCGCGGGCGGGTGCGCGAAGGGCTGGAGCAGGCCCGCGGGGGGCGCGCCCGCCGAGGGCGGGCGCGTCGGCGGTGCCGCGGGGGGCGTGTTCGCCGGCGTGACCGCGGGGAGCGCCATGGCCAGGGGCGGCGTCGTCGCCACGGGGGGCAACGGCCGCGCGGCGGCCAGCACCGCCGGCGCCCCAGGAGGCGCGACGGCCGCCGCGGGCGAGAACGGGTTGGTTGCGGCCGGTTTCGCGGTGGGCGGCGCCAGAGGAGCTGGGGCCAGCGGCGGCGCGGTGGCTGGGGGCGTTTCCGTGGGCGCCGCCGCGGCTTGGAGCGTGGCAGTCATCATGCTACCCCTTTTATTTTATCGCTGCGCAGGTGGGGCGTCTAAACTTTTGCAGGCCCCGAAGCTGGCGTATATTGGGGCGGTTCAGAGAGACCAAAGACTCGCGCGCCGCACTCGCGGGGCTTTAACTCTACCAGGCTCCAACACCTGCACGATGGGCCCCTGCCTGCCTCCGCTAAGAGGGGGTCCGCTGCGGCCCAGATTTTACGAGCCCCGGCGTTTCCAAGAGGACTATATACAGCCTCCAGCAGTCTTGATAATAAAATGTTCCAAAGACATGACGAATGCGGCGAGCCGACGCGAGACGCGACGAGGCTGATCATGATTCATGATCGAGGCCGCACCCGCCGTAAAGCAGCGAAGCGCAATAGCAGCCAGTACTAGACGCCATCGACGCGCCCCGAGTTCCGAATAACACCAACAGAATTAACTCACAAGCTCGAGCCGCCGGCCAGCGTAGTTGACGTCGAAGAAGCTCTCGCTCGCCGCCATCGGCGCCGCGTCCGCCACGTCGATGACGAGCGGCGGCTTACAGAGAGCGAACAAGCCTTCCGTCGACGACGCGTTCACGAAGCACGTGCCGTCTTGAACTGATGTCCCGAAGCAGTTGTGCTGGTGGCCGAAGATGTGGTAGCGTGGCGCCGTCTCGCGGACAAGGGTAGCTAGTGCATCGGACGCCGCGCCTTTATCCAGTATCCCCGCCGGCGGCCCGTGGCTCACGAAGACGTCCAGCCCATCCCTCGCGAAGACCGGCAGCGTCGCCCGGAGCTCGTCCAGCACGCTGTCACTCTGGAAGGCGCGGTTCGGCGATCGCGCGCTGTTCGCGTTCGAGTAGGGCGAGACGAAGATGCGCATGCCGCCGAACACAAACCCCTCGTTCACCATGAAGGAGACGTCGCTCCCGAGCAGCTCGGCCACGCGCGCCCGCGGCAACCTTTCGAGCGTCGCGTCGTGGTTGCCGCCCGTGACCACTTTGACCGCGTGCGGCTGCGAGGCCAGCCAACGTCCTAGCGCCCGGACAGCGTCCTCGTCGCCGCCGCGGCGCAGGCCGTCGCCGCAGTGTATCAACACGTCGCCGTCCGGCACGTCGCGCGGGTCGCCGTGCAAATTGTGCGTGTCGCTTATGGCAACTATGCGCACGCCGCTCCTTGGCGGCAGCGCGTCTCGCGCCGCTGCCTTCGCGCGGCCGTCGCTGCCAACGAACATGCACGACGTTGTGACGAGCTGGCGCAGCCATGGCCGCAGCGCGTGGCGCCGGCCGAAGCTGTGCGGGTGCCAGCAGAGCGTATTGTAAGCTCGACGCATGATCGGCCTCGCTTTAATGCGACTCAGTATTGCCTGTTCGACGCGTTTTGGGAGCAGTCCAAGGAGGCTTGGCAGCATCGGCAGCATTGGCAGCGTCATCGCTGCGGCGGTGGCCGACGTGCGCATCGATGCTCTCCGGCAGGCTCTCCAGCTCGTGCGGGCAAACAGCAGCATAGCTGTGATGAGAGTAGCGTCGATAGTGTGAGAGCGAAATACCCGCACGTTAGCCAAACCAGAGCAAGCAAAGGGCAAAGCACTGCTATACAAGCGCAAAAACGCAAGCCGTTTTCCATACAGAGAGCAAAGAGCTGCACAGTAAGATGGGCAAGAAAGGAAAGGCCCCCGCCAAGGCCAGCCGGCCCAGCTCCATCAAAAGCCTCCCCCTGACGGAGGCGAGCGCCGCGAAGCTCACGCGGTGCCACGAGTCCGACTACGACGCCCAGCTCGCCCAGAAGCTCGCCGCTGTGAAAGCACTATTGCCGCAAGCCAAAGATGCCCAATGGGAGACGCACGCGTCGCCCAAAACGGCCTTCAGATTGAGGTGCAACTTCCAGATGTGGCACGAGAGCGAGGGCGCGAACCTGCATTACGTGATGTACGACGGCGACAACGCCGAGCGCACGCCTTTAAGAGTGGAGGACTTCCCGCGGGGGTGCGCCGAGACGCAGCGCTTGATGCCGCTCGTCTTAGAAGCGTTGCGAGGGGATGATGTGCTGCGGGACAAGGTCCACGAGGTGCGGTACCACACCACGCTACACGGGTCCACGGTCGTCGTATTGGTGTACAACCGGCCCATCGACGGTGATACGGTCTGGCGAAGGAAGGCGGAGGCGCTGGCGAAGACCCTGAAGGTGGTGTTGGTGGGGCGGTCCTCGAAAGTTAGACTTACGCTGAATGGGGACGCCCCGCGGGTCCGGGAGCAGCTGCGCGTCGCGGGCGCCGACTACGCGCTGTTCCAGCTCGAGGGCGAGTTTTCGCAGCCCAACGGCCGCGTCTGCGAGAAGATGGTCACGTGGGCCGTGGAGCGCACCGCCGATTCAACGAACGACCTGTTGGAGTTGTACTGCGGCAACGGCAACTTTACGATACCTTTATCCAGGAACTTCCGCCGGGTCCTCGCGACGGAGGTCAGCAAGGCGAACACGGAGTGCGCGCGCGACAACTTGAGGGCGAATGATATCAAGAACGTCCAGTTCGCCCGCCTCAACGCCAAGGAGACGAGCGAGGCCCTCGCGCCTCATGCAAGACCGTTCAAGCGCATGACGGAGGCGCGCGTGGACCCGGCTACCTTGAACCTGGAGACGCTCTTCGTGGACCCGCCCCGGGCCGGGCTGGAGCCGGCGGCCATCGGGTTGGCGCGGACGTTCGGGACCATATTATATGTCTCGTGCAACCCGGAGACGCTGAGCGACGACATCGAGCAGTTAAGTCATACGCACGACGTCAGCCACGCGGCCGTCTTCGACCAGTTTCCTTATACCCCACACTGCGAGGCCGGCGTCGTGCTGAAGAAACGGGCCGGCGTGGATTTATCCTCCGTGCCGGCGCCGCGCGCGCGCGAGAAGAAGAAGTCGAAGCGCTACGCCGGCAAGCGCAAGGACCGGGGCAAGGAGGGCGGCGGTAAAAACGGCGGCGCGGAGAAGAAGGCGCGGGGCGAGGCGCCTCCCGCAAGTCCTCCCGCGGGCGGGGAGGAGAAATCGGGCTGCCAAGTGTGCTAATTTAGTAGTAGGTTCTTGGTCCTGCGCCGTTCTCGGAGTTGCGATGTGTGCCAGGCGCTGGTAGCGCGGAGATTACCCTTGTGTAGGACTGGATGGGGCGCTGGATTTTTTTAAAAGGGGTGTCTATGTTTTGAGAGAGTTACTGCGTGCGCGCCGGGTCCACCGTCCGGCGCCGCTTTCGCACCACGTGCACCCACGTCCAAGGCACCGCCGGGTCCATGGCCGAGACTTGCTCCCACATCCTCCGCACGTCCAAGTATATGTCGTCCACGGTCAACGGACGACAGGCCGGATCGGTCTCCTCCACGCTCATGGCGGCGGCTGGAGGCCGCCCCAAAGGCGTGGGTTCCGGCTTTTGGGCGACCACGCGGTCCTGCGCGCGGCGCGCTTCCCTCTCGGCCCGCACCTGCTCTTGCGTCGGGCTCGCTGCTTCATAAGCGACGGCCGCCACGGAGCGGAACTGGGGCCCGCCACTGGGCCCATCTAGCTCGCGACGCGCGCCGTCCACGACCTGACAGGCCAGACGCTCGAGCCCACCCAATCTTTTTAGCTCGCCAAGGGCGTCGCCATGGCCACGTCCCTCTAACACATCCGTCAGTTCATCGTCCATTACCTCTCCGCACGCCTCCGCGGCGTCGGCGCAGTCCTCGCCGACCGCACACGCAGCCAGCTGGGAGTCCAACAGGTGCCTCGTCCCAGGCCCACGTCGTATCGTATTGCGGTCCTTCTTCAATTGCACCTCATGCGTCTTGAGGTGCGCCAGAACCGCTCCTTTAGACCTGGTACTGACCAGTGCCACCTTGGACAGGCGCCGCCTCCCCAGATTAGGATCACATGCAAACTTGACGTGGGCGAGCAGACAGCGGTCGTGTTCCTCCTGGCTCCAACGTTGGCCGTGGCGCGGCTGCGCTTGTTGTGCGTCGCGGACGGTCCAATTGACCCCGTGTTGGAGTTTCAAGGCCTGAGGCACCGTTCGTGGCGTGTGGCGACTCTTCGCAATGGTCATCTGCGGGTCATCCGGCGACCCGCGCGCTTTCTTGCGGTTGTCGCCGCCCACGCCGCGGCTGCTCGCACGGCCGCCCGACGGGGCTCCGCCTGGACCCTCGAGACCCTCGGGACCAGGAATGGGATCGGCGGCAGCGCGGCCAGCGCCGACTCAAGCGGTGCCTCGCCGGGGAAGTTGAGCGGCCACCGATGCCCGGAGCTGGAAATCAGTGCGTGCCACTTCGCCCGCCCGGCGTCGTAGGCCCGCGCGGCCTCTTCCTCGATATCGAAGTATCCCAGGACGATTGACCCCCCTTGTACTCCGATTAAAGACCGCCATTTTGTTTGCCATGGATTCCAACTGACGCCCGTGAAGCGACTAGTATTATAACCGCAGCCGGCCCGGCCCGGGGCATCCTGCCCCGCGTGCCCGGCCCGGCGCGGGGGCACGCCCCGGTGGCGGCTGCTCTTGTTCGCGCTGCACGCCTCAGTCGATTCCTCTTCTGGAGCGACGTTGCCGTCTCCTCGCTGGCTGCTTATAGGTGAGAGGTTGTTCATCACAATGACACAAGCATTTTCATACGGGTTTTTCGCGGCATTCCGGGCTATCGTAGCGACACAACAGACGCACCGCGCGGCGTCTAAGCGCGACCAACCCCGCCCCGCCCCCTTCGCGGCCGGTCTCTGAGAGTCGAAGACACACAGGGAGCTTAACCATGGCCAGCGTAACTAGAGCAATTGCGATGGCACTTGCCTTGCCCTACTTTTCGTTGCTGATGATGCCCGGCCACACTGGCAACACGATCTACACGTTGTCCGGCGGGGTCACCGCCGGGGGCGGCACGACCCTCAAGGCCGTCGCCGTCGCCGCCGGCGTCGCGAACGCCGGCCGCTGGACCGGGGCGGCGTCCCGCATCTTGCTCCAGAACCTCATGCCCCTCGGCTCCGCGACCCCCGCACCCGGCGCCACCTTCGACATCCCGGGGGCGTGCGCGGCCGCCGCCGCCTACAACGTCCCGTCCACCGTACTCTACCTCGCCCTCGCCATCGCCCTCCAAGCCCTCAAACGCGCCAACAACCCGGCGACGCGCGCCGCGGCGATGGTCGAGGGCGCGGCCGACCGCGCCGAGGGCATGGAGGAGCTCGCGGGCATGGCCGTTGCGCAGGCCCAGGCATTTCTCCCGCGTCCCTCAAGTATACACGGTCGAGCCCCGTTACGCCGCACACACTCGTATATCATCCGCGCAGGCCGACGCCCAGTACCAGTCGGGCACGCAGATCGCCAACGCCGCCGACCAGATCCAGCAGCGCCTGGCCCCGAAGCGCGCCTCCACGCGGGGCCTCCAGGGCAACAGCGGCGGCGGCCGCCGCCGCCGCTCGAGGAAGACGACAGTCGTCGTGGAGGACGATGGCTAAACTGCCGGCGGCGCGTCCAAGAAGAAGAACGCCTCCAATGCTACAAGAATCTGCACGACGACAGCAAGGTTAGACTGCAGTAGGGCCGTACACACTCACTGGCCCGGGTGTGTGCCGCTCGTCTTTGCGTAAGTACGGGGTGTCTTTAGTTAGCCTCTCGGGTGCTGCTGCGGCCCGCGAAGGCGGCGTGGCTGCCCTGCTGCGCTCGGGCGAGGCTGCCAGGCCCTGCGCACTGAGGTTAACCCGTGCGCAAATTTTCAGCTGGCCTCCTAAGGTCTCCGTGGAAACCTCTCGCGCGCCGCGCGGGCGCGTTCGGACGGTTGCTGCGCTGTGAAACCCGCACAAATCTCATCTTCATTTTGGTGGCGCCGTAAAAGCAAGCAAGCTCCTGTACGTCTCCCACCGCGCGAGAAGCAGCGATTTGCGCTAACACAGCCCTACGAACAAGCGGAGTCCAAGAACGGCGCCGACCAAGATGTCCGGACCTACTACGTAGTGCTGCGGGTGTTTTTGCCTGTCTGCTGCTAATGCCGTAAAAAGCGGCCGCGTGGCAGCGACCGCGTGCGGGCTGGGCTGCACCCTGGACGCGGGACGGCAAAGGCTCAGCTGGGCCTGTTGGACCGCGCCACGGCGTATCCGCGCACCGGGACCGCCAGCCTCGGCCGAGAGACGCGCTCCTCACTCCGTGACGAGAGACGCGCTCCACGAAGAACGAAACGACAAAACACGCCGCCCCCCGCAGGTCGTAGAACATGGTCCGGAGATTAGCGCTCCTCGCCGTCGGCGCCTCGGCGCTCCTCGCGCCCGCCGTGCCGGGACGGCAAACGGCGCTCCGCGCCGCGGACGCGCAGCTCGACGGCATGATCGGCACGTCGATCGAGTGCGGCGACCAGGTCTGGGACCCCCTCGAGCTCAGCCAGTGGCGCGACGCCGGCGAGATGCGGGCGTGCGAGCTCGCCAACGGCCGGGCCGCGATGCTCGGCTGGGTGGGCTGGCTGTGGCCCCAGGTCTTCGGCTTGTGGAAGGCCGGGCCCGTGACGACGACGGACCCCATCGACGCCGTCGGCCAGGTGCCCACGGTCGTGTGGTGCCAGATCATCGTGTTCTGCGGCGCCATCGAGGCGAACAAGCACAACTTCGACAAGGGCGAGGGCCCCATGACTTCTGGGAAAACCTTCTTCGACCCCTTCGGCCTCTACCCCGCCGACGCCGCGGGCCAGGAGAAGATGCAGCTGCGCGAGCTGAAGAACGCGCGCGTGGCCATGATCGGCATCGCGGGCCTCTTCGTCAACCACTTCATGTCCGGGGCCGTCCCGGGCCTGGGGAGCTTCCACTGAGTGGGTTGTTGCGGCTAGGCGCGTAAGGTGGTGCGCAGTACCTAAGCTACCGGTAGCCACGGTGGCTTGCACGGCGCGCGGTAAGGAACGTGTTACGCCGGGACTACCGAGGGGGTGGAGGCGGCTTGCACGGCACGCAGATCGGCGCCATTTTCGGCACGCCGGAGACAAGCCCGGGCGCCGACACCTTCTGGCACCAGCGCTCGATGAGCGCCCGCTCCTCCTTTTCGTCGACGCGCGCGAGCTTCGGGCAGACGCGCGCGGGTTCGGAGTCGAACGCGGCGCCGGGCAGCCGCATCTGCAGCCACTCGAGCTCGACGCGGTCGCCGACCGCGAGGCCCGCCACGACGCTGGAGATCGCGCCGCCCTCGGCGCTCTCGGCCAGCAGGGCCGTGTGCGCGTCGGCCTCGGCGAGATTGAGGGCGAGGTCGTGCCGCGGCTCCTCCGCGCGGTCCGCGTCCGCCCGGGCGTAGCGCAGGTAGGTCGCCACGCCGAAGGTGGCCACGCCGGCCTCGACGCCCTGGAAGACGCTGATCGTCGCGTGCGCGGAGTAGACCTGGGCGCTCGCCCGCGGCACGGCCTCCGCCGGCGGCACCGGGTCGGACACCGCGGCTGCGTCTTGGGGCTTGGCCTGCTTGCTGGGCTTCTTCGACTTCTTACCCATGCTAATGCACTCCGTACGCGCTGCGACAGCGTGGGCTGTATGCTCTCCCTGTTTACGAATAGTCCAGAGACCGTAAGGCACAGGCAGCTTTGTATTCACCATGCAGTGATATGAGAGCCGGCAAGGAAGTGGCTGGGCGAACGTGGCCGGCGGATTGATCGCGTCGACACGGAATTTATGGACGCCGAGGAGCCACGGCGGCAAAGTTTGGCACCACACATGGACATGCACAGCTGTACAGCTCACAAGTTTTGCTTCGGGTTCGGGTTCGGGTTCGGGTTAATTTTGCTTGTAGGTGCGGGTGGGACTTACAGAAGTCCAAACGCACCCCTCCGATGCCGACACGCACAATTCGAGGGTCTACGTACAGCATTTTCATGGAGAGCTAGCGCCCAGCTTTTGCCTCGCACACCCAAACTTGGCTTGCCAACGCCGTCGATTTGGGTCCCTCCAAACCGCAACGCAGCCTATAGCTTGCTTTGCACTCCGCCAAGCCAGCGCCACGCAAAGGGAAGCAATAGGCACATGGACCTGTCGACCCGAGGCAGACCGGGCGCCGCATCTCAATCGTGGAGCGCCACCCGGCCACGCGGGCAGCACCATTCGTCCATGGGCATGAGCACCGCCCCGATGTCCCCCGAGCTCACCCACGGGCGCACCACGCGCCTCAGTCCGGGCATGGCCCGCGAGATGAGCAAGACGCTGACCCCGGCCCAGGAGATCGCGCACATCGAGAACGAGCTGCGGGCCCTCGGCTACACGAAGAGCGCGCCCCAAGTCGGCGGCCCGCCGCAGTTGAGTTCAGTAAGGCGCACCATCTCGCCGCCCGGGAAGTCCCTGGAGGAGCTGCGGATGCAGCGGCGGACGGGGACGGGCGTCAAGCCGGAGGTCGCGCAAGCGAAGCAGGAGTACGTCGAACAGGACAACAAGGTCTACCGGAACGCGCGCGCCTGCACCGGCAGCGTGCAGAAGATCCAGTACCCCGGGCCGCACGAGCGCAGCCTGCCCAAAACGCATGAAGTGACCAACGCCATGAGCCCTCCCCAACCGACGCGTCCGTCGTCGAGCCGAGTGCCGGACGACGCCGAGTACTGGAGCGACGACGACGGGACCTGGCAGAAGTCCAACAAGCATCGACCGGGCGCGCGGCGCATCGACAAGGTCGAGGCCAACCGCGACCCCGACGCCATCTCCAAAACCAGCCTCAAGAAGTACAAGTGGCAGCAGCGGAAGCGGGAGTGGCGCGCGGAGACGGGCCAGGACGGGCGGGGCGAGGGCTGGCGGGGCGTGGACGCGTACGGCAACGACCCCGACTTCAGCGGGGGCAAATATAGAAGAGGCGCGGCCATGGCCGAGGACGAGGACTCCGGGTTCTAAGTACCCTTCCAGCCCGCGCCGATGAGGACACGAGGCCGCCTGCTGGGGAGTAGTGCTGGGGGGGTCTACTGGAGGCCTCTTGGGGGCCGATGGCGCGGGTTTCGCGCTGGCGGCATCGCGATCGTAGTCGTCCCAAGCGCAGAGCGCATCGGTGCAGTGTGCACCGTCCGCAGTCCTATTCAGCTTCTTGACGCAAGTACACGCTGCCCCGGAAACGATGCGTATGAGCCCGCACAGCTAACGCGCACGGGCAGCCATGGCAGCCATGCGCTGGACCTGCGTCCTGCTCGGCATCCGTGCCGCGCGGAGCGACGACATCGTCTCCATCGTCACGACGGCCGAGGGCTTCGAACGGGGCGCCACGGCGGCGCAGCTGCCCGCGTACGACTTGTATAACCAGGCCGTGCGCGCGTCGAGCGTCAACGACATGGGCCCCGCGGTGCAAATGCTCGAGGAGGCGTTGAGGATTTACCCGGAGATGCCCGAAGCGCTCATTAACCTGGGCAACTTCTACGGCGATTTGAGCGGCGACGGCCGAATGGACCTGAGCAAGGCCCTCGAGCTGTACGAGAAAGCCATCGAGTACGCGGACTTCCCGCGCATCGCGTCGCAGGCCGAGTCGAACCTGGGCAACCTGCTCCAGAAGCGCGCGGGCAAAGATCTAGGAGGCTTAAAGGAGGCCGCGGCACACCTAGAACGGGCCATCGCCCACGACCCGTCCTTCGTCGACGCGCGCTTCAACCTCGCCACACTCCTGCAAGATCTTAACCGCATCCCGGAGGCGCGAGCCCAGTATCGGGCGGTGCTCGACCTCGACAAGGCGCACGGCAACGCCCGGCTGAACTTGGCGAACACGTACTTCGAGGCAGGCTTAAGCGATGAAGCCGCCAAGCTCCAGTGGAGCCTCATCGAAGACGATTCAATCACGGACGGCGTGCGCCTCAACGCGCTGAACAACCTGGGCCAGACCTATAGGGACGCGAACCGGCACGGCATGGCCGAGGAGGTCTTCGAAAAGGCCGTGGAGCTCTTCCCCGCGGATTTTACATCGTTAGCGAATTTATTGGTGGCCCGGCGCACGCTCTGCAACTGGTGGAATTATGAAGCGACGCAGTTCGCGTTGGTACAGGCTGCCCGTCAAGCGTGTGACCTCATGGACGAGCGCCTAGCACGAAACGCCTCGATCCACCGGCGGGACGTGCAGCTCCCGATGATGCCCTACGACGCGTCACTCTTGCAACACGTCGATTTACAGTTAGGAAGTAGATTAGCGGCCGCCCGGACGCTCCAGGCCTTCGGGAGGCGGAAATCGAATCCACCTACCATTAAAAAACGGTTGCAACTGCGGGTGGGCTACCTCTCTTTTGATTTTAGAGAACATCCGATGGGCTACCTCACGAGACGATTAGTGTCGGATCCGATACACGTGGACGCCGTGGCCTTATCGTACGGCGAGGACGACGCGTCGAACAATCGGGCACGAGCGTTACAAACGAAGGGGGGCTTCGTCGAGATGTACAACACGACGGCGGGCGAAGCGCATTCAAAACTCATGGAGGCGGATTTAGATGTCGTCGTGGACCTCATGACCCATACAAGAGGTGCGCGCCTAGAGTTAGCGTCCGAGTCCGTGGCGCCCTCTTCTTCAGCACTCATGGTGTCGTACCTGGGCTACCCCGGGCCCGCCGGCGGCGTCCACTGGGACTACACGTTGTCCGATAAGGTCGTCCAGCCGCCGGACCACTCCAACGGCCACGCGGAGCCCCTCATCTACCTGCCCTTCTCCTACCAAGCGAATGATTACTCACCAAGGTCGCCCGCTCTTGTGGAAGGAGACTTCGTCCCGAGCGACCGCGTGCGCTTCTGCAACGTCAACCAGGTGGACAAGTACGAGCCTGTGAGTTGGTCTCTGTGGATGAATGTCTTGAGAAGGGTCCCGGGCTCTTCCTTATCCTTGTATAGGATGAAGGATCCCTTAGGAGCGCATGTTGTTCGTCATTTATCGGAAGAAGCAATGGTAAGGGGCATCCACCCGGCGCGCATCACGTGGTTGCAACGACTCCCGCGCAAGGCCCACGCCCAGCGAATAGCCAGGGACTGTGACCTGTTTCTGGACCACCTGCTCTACGGGGCGCACACGACGGGGGCGGACGCTCTGTGGGCCGCGGTGCCTTTACTAACAGTCAACGGCTGGGGCGGTTCGAAAAGTGACCAGGCGGGGCGGTTCTCGTCGCGCGTTGGTGCTTCATTGGTCAAATCCTTGGGCATTTCGCAATACGTCCTGATGGACTCGCTGCGGGACTTTGAGGACGTCGCTGTCCACGTAAAGCCGCAGAAGCTACGAATGGCAACGCTCGCGGCGACAGCTAGAGCTCCCCTCTTCGACGCATTGAATAGCGTCCAAAACGTGGAGCGCGCCCTGCAGGCGGCCGTGGAGGTCACGCGCGCCGGTCGCTATGGATACCACGTGGTGTCCGACCCGGCCCAACCCAGACACAACGATCGACGGCGCGACTGCTGGCGGCGGCAGGTAAGTAGCGCCCTGGGCGGCAACGACGACCGCCCCTGTCTGGAGGACGCCGACGCTCATACTGAAGTGGACTACCAGAACGCGAGCGACCCGGGGCCTTCACTGGATAGGGTGCGGGCGGGCGCGGCCTTTCGCTTCATGAATGCCTACCCCGATGACGCGAATGCTCTAGCGTTCCGCGGCCTCGCGGCGCACCTGAACGGCGACAACATAAAAGCCGCGCCGTACCTGAGACGAGCGTGCGCCCGGGCCTCGTGGACGGCGCACTTCTGGTTCAACTACGCGCACGTTCTACGGCAGCTGGAGCAACCAGCGAACGCGGCCGCCGCGTACCTCACAGGTTTAAGGGTCGCCGGGCGCGGCTTCGCGGACGTTAGTATACGAAGCAACCTCGAGGAGGCTATAAGAGCGTCAACCAAGGTCGAGGGGCGGCCGGACCTCGATGCCAACTTCGCGCTCTCCGCGCTGGAGCCCCTTCATGCCGTGCGGCGCCTGGGCGTCGGGGCGGCCCTGGACGAGCTCGGGCGGGGTAGTGAAGCGCTCGCGGAGTGGTTCCACGCCGTGCGGCTGCGGCATGACACATTGCAGCGCGAGCACGCGGCGGTAAATGAATTACAAGCGCGGCGCGACGCGTACGCCGCGCGCATTGAAGCGCGCGCGCGCGCCAAGCTGGTCATTGTCATTTATTGCGACGAGTACGGCCAGACGTGGTGGCCCAATTGGGGCCCGTCTTCATTAAAGACGAACGGGCTGGGCGGGTCGGAGGAGGCCGTGGTCTTCGTGGGGCGGGAGCTCGTCAAGCGGGGCCACGCCGTCGAGGTCTATAACGAATGTAGTGATGCTGATCTAGGTCTGGATGCGTACGGGATAAGATGGCTGCGCCACGCCACCTTTCAAGACGAGGAGCCGCCCGACGTGTTCGTGGCGTGGCGGTACCACGTCTCCACCGCCGTCGTAGCGCCGCACTCCCCCACAAAAGTCTACGCGTGGCTCCAGGACCTGCCGGGCTACACCTCGTGGACGCCCGCCTTCTGCCGGGGGCTCCGCGGCATCTTCACGCTGTCCCAGTTTCATACGCGTTCTTTACCGCCCCACGCGCGACCGCGAGCGTACGAGACGCCGAACGGTATCGATCCTACGTTCTTGGTCGATGGTGTCAACCAATGGGACCAGTTCGTGTACGGCTCCGCGCCCAATAGAGGCCTGTACGACCTGCTCCTGGCGTGGCCTCTGGTAAAAGCGGCCCTCCCGTCGGCGACGCTCCGGGTCTACTACGGCTTCTCGGCGGCCGTGGTCAAGTGGGGCAAGCAGCACGTGCCGCTCTTCGACGAGTGGCGGGCCGAGGTCGAGTTGTTAATGAAACAGGACGGCGTGGTCCTGGAGGGCATGGTGCCCCACGATGCGTTGGCCCGGGCCTACGCCGCCGCCGGCTTCTACCTGTACCCCACGACGTACCCCGAGACGGGGTGCGTGAGCGTGATGAAGGCCATGGCCATGGGTGCTATTCCGATCACGTCCCGGCACGCGGAAAGCGTGGTGCCCGAGCTCACTAACACGTACGACCTAGGGCCAGTAGTGCCGCGCACGGCCGAGTCGCACATCCCGGTCACGCTCGTTTCAATGCGGCGGCCCGACCCCGGTGACGACGCGTGGCGCGCGGCGTACGCGGAGTCCATCATCGACGCGGCGAAGCGGGCGCAAGCGAGTGGCCTGGACGCCCACCGCCGCGACATGAAGGCCTACGCCCGCGAGCGGTTCCTCTGGAAGCACGTGGCGAAGCGGTGGGAGGACCACTTTCTGGGGGAGGCTGGCGGTCCCTAGTCTTATGATGTCTAACGTTAGTTATTGTATTGCCAATAAGCGGCGAGATGTGGGCGCGTCCTCCGGCGGCTCCGTGGCCACCGGGACCAGGTCATCTAAAATCCCAATGGCGGACTGCAAAAGTATGACCTTCTCGAGGGATCCCTCCTCCGCGGTGAGCGTTCTCTGGCTGTTGACATGTTGCCACGACACTATCCAGCGCCAACGCGGCACCGTTTGTAAATCCCGGACCCGCCGTTCAATCGGCCCGCCCAAAATAGAAAGCACGTGAGACACCATCACTTCGTGCCCTGTGGTTGCGAGTCGATGCAGGAGCCGCATCGCCGTCCAACGACTACTTCGCCGCCCGCGGTGCCGCGCGAGCCCGGCGCGGTCCATCACGCAGAGCATTAGACTGCGCTCGACCTCGCGTATCGTCTTGAGAACGAGAGAGAATTTGTGTCCCGCCTTGTACCCGTTGAGAAAGTGGTAAGACGCAACGTCGTCTGTGGCACGATAGTTTCCGTCGTCTCCGGTGTCCGGATCAAAATAAAATTTGCTCCCATTGACAAAGATGACATCTAGGACAATATCAGCTGTCTGGATCGTAAGGCGTCTAACATCTGACATCGTCGCATCGATTGATGACCATCAAGCCCCTTTGGCGCCTATTTTGGTCGAGCCGCGCTTCAGAGCGACGGCGCTCTGAATGTTCGGGTCTAAATGCAATTAATTGTCTTTATTTCCAAAACGGGTTTCGCCGTCTCTAATCTCATCCATTAAAGTTTGAGTGTCCACGCACCGAACGCTGCCCATCATTGCGTAGATGATGCAAGCACGGTACCGTTAAAAGAGGCAGCGGTACAGGCGCATTGCTGCCGATTGTTTGCAGGGATGGACGCCATGCAACTTTACAGGGCCGGCAAATACGCAGAGGCTGCCAGCGCCTGGGAATCCCTCGCAGCAGACCTCGCAGCAGACACAGCACAGGATGACTCTATCGCCGCGGCGAACTTCTTAACGAATGCGGCAGCTTGCAAGATGGAGCTGGGCCTGTATCGTGGCGCGCAGAAGCAGGCCGAAAAAGCCATCGCGCACGCGTCATATCACCTCTCTGCGCACGTCACGAGAGGCCTGGCGCTGCGCTCGTTGAAGAAGCCCGCAAAAGCCACCAAGGCATGGCGGGCAGGAATCGGCGCCGCCACGGATCGCTCCGACGTCGCCGCGCTGCGGGAGCTCGAGCGGCTCCTGCGAGATGAAGGCGCCCCCGCTGCCGGCTCACCGCCGGCGCCCCCGTCCACGGCGAGGGGCCCGCGCAGCCCGCAGGCCGACATGTCCATGATGGTCGCCGCGGCGCCGGTCCGCGAGACGAGCAGGGAGGTCGAGCGCTGGGCGGCGACGCAGGTGCCCCAGGACGTCTTGGAGCGCGCGCGCGGCGCGGTTGCGCACCGCACCGGCCACGCCGCCGTCGACGACGCCATCGCGACGGGCTACTTGCTCGTGAACACGGGACGCCTGGACCAGGCCATCGCGGCGTTCGACGGGCTCCTGCGCACGAACCCGCGCCTCGTCGCCGCCCTGTTAGGGCGCGGGTCCGCGCGCGCGCTGCGGGAGGACCTGGAAGGCTCGTTGGAAGACTTCGACGCCGCCGTGGCCGCGGCGCCTCACATAACGGATTGTTATAAAAGGCGGGGCCAAACGTTGGCCGCCTTGGGACGGCTAGGGGACGCCCTGCGGGACCTGGACGCGGCCGTGGCGATCGAGGAGCAGGGCGCGAGCGACTTCGACGCGGACCTGTACCATCAAAGGGGCGCGGTGCACCACCGCCTGCAGGACTACCGCACGGCGGCGCAGGACTTCGCCCTGGCGCTCCGACGCGACCGGGAGGGGCCCCGGGCGTCGCAGCGGCCTCGAGCCGAGGCCGCGCGGACCTGGAACATGCGCGGTTTGTGCGAGGCGCAGCTCGGCCTCGTCGGGTGCCACGACGCCTTCGCGCGCAGCTTGGAGCTCGACGCGACGTCGCGCGAGACGTGGCTCAACCTCGGGCAGGCCGCGCGCGACCGGGGCGACGGGGACGCGGCGCGGAGGGCGTTCCGGCGGTGCGTTGACACGGACCCGGCGTTCTGTCGGGCCCACCACGCCTTTGGCCTGTATGCCTACGGCGTTGGGGCCTTCGGGGAGGCGCAAAAACACTTCGCGGCGTGCGTGGCGCGGGCGCGGAGCCGCGACCCGGACGACGCGGCGGCGGCCGTCGGGGCCCTGCACTACGCCGGGCTGTGCTGCAGCGCGCGGGGCGACTTTGAACAAGCCGGGGGCTACTTCGGCCGGGCCCTGGGGCGCGACCCCGAGCACGTGTGCTGGTACGCGCGGGAGCTGGGCCGCTTCTACGGTGCGACGCTGGACGACCCGGACGCGGACGCGGAAGCGGATATTTCCGGCATCTTCAAGGAGGGCCACTGCAAGCGCCACGACATCGCGCTGGCGGCCGCGGCGGCGCCGAGCGCGGGCCGCGGCACGCGCGCCGCGGCGGTGTCCACGAAAGACGTCAAAGCAGCGACGGCGGCCTGGGTCCGCGCATCAAAGCGCTTCGAGGGCCTAGTCCAGCTGCAGCATTGCCCCGGCTTCCTCCATAACGAGAGGCACCACCGCATGTTCGGCCTGATCGTGCTCCACGCCGCGGACCTTGCTAACCGAGCCTTCGCCGGGGAAGCCGTGCCGTGGCGGCGGGTCTATGACGTCGCGGTGCGGTGGCGCCGCGAAGCGGAGCCGGGCGACGCCGTGTGGTGGATCGACCAGCTGCCGCGGCGGGCCTTCGCGGAGGGCTTTGGCCTCCACACGCCGATGCAGAGCGGGCTGTTGAAGGTGGTACGGTATGCAACGTACATCCCCGCCGCATTAGATGTGGTCAAGGAGACGTTGCGGCGGAACCTGCCAGCGGGGGAAGCGGCCTTGAGGAAGACCATCAACGAAGCGAGGACGCTGGAGGCCGTCCACGCGCTGTGCAACCACCGGGACTTCTGGTGCACGGCGCCCTGCGCAAGCGAACGGAGCCCCGGCGTGGATTTGGGGGGCACGCGCATCACGTTACAAGCCAAACCGTTCGGGGGCTTCGACTTTTCCATCCGCACGCCCGGCACGCCCGCGCGGTGGGCTCTGTACGACCAGGAGCTGGCTTTTCATTGGCAGAAACTCGGGGAGGAGGTCCGGGCGGGCGCTCCGGATGCTATCCGCGATCGCATTGCGAAGATGTTCTACTACTGGTGCGCGTTCGGCCCCCTGTCGCGCGGCTCGGCGGCCTGCGGCTACGCCGTCCTCTTCGGCATGTTGACGGCGGCCGGCCTCGGGGTGCCGTCCGCGTTGCCGCCGGGGCGCCAGGTCGACTGGGAGGCAAT
>Ga0114994_10000383_pt1 | contig 29140 bp, 20 predicted proteins | sample ArcticOcean_MG_C_9_FD_87043 | JGI IMG/M metagenome (GOLD analysis project Ga0114994, IMG submission 87043) | Marine microbial communities from western Arctic Ocean - ArcticOcean_MG_CB2_152 | ecosystem: Environmental > Aquatic > Marine > Oceanic | place: Arctic Ocean: Canada Basin | collected...
GGTGTGGCGAAGAGGCGAGCGGCGAAGAACAGCGCTCTGGCGAGCGGCGCAAAACACACTAGGGGCTAGTGGCGCAAAACCTACTAGGACCTGTGTGACCCGTACCGTTAACGGTACGGGTCACCGGGCGCCCGCGAGCCGGATATAACGCGGCGCTCGCCGTGATACAACGCGGTCCTCCCCGCACTACAGACACCCCCTCTCCCCCTGAATCCTTCCCTCGGCTAAGCATCTAGTCAGCCGGATATGCCTGCGTGAAATTCCCCCCCCAAGCTCTTACCCTAGCCTCCTCGACTCCTCCTCGGCCCCCCTGAAAACCCGCCAGTGGAGGTGCCAATTTTTACGTTGGGAGACGCTGCCCGCTGGCATCCCACGCTATTCGGCAGGCGAGCTGCCTGGAGCGTGCAGTTTATAGAACCCTCGCACCTAATAGCTCGCAGCCTGCCGCGCTTTCCATCGATGCGGTGTCCTTGACTGGTCTCAGAGTTCGAAGCCTGCTCTCTGAGAGAGTCCTAATTGCTGTACGCGTATTACCGGCTTGCATTGCTGCCGCGCGTCCGGGCGCGCGTGACGCGGCCATGACGCTGCTGCGATATGCCGCCGCGACCTGGGCGGTCGCGTGCGGCGCCGACACCTTGACCAAGTACGTCCTCGTGCCCGGCTTCGACGCGGCGGACGCGCCCATGTTCGCCCGCTGGGGCGTACCATTTTCGTGGGATTCTACTTACAACGAGACCAAGCTCCTGGCGCGAGCGCGCGAGTTTGCAACGTCAAACCACCTGGGCCAGACGCACGGGTGCGTCGACGACGCGGACTGCATCGCGGGCGCGCTTGCCGAGCGCATGGCGGCGACGACGAGGACGGTGGACGCGGACTGGCCCGAGCGGCTGCGGGACACTATACAACGCGTCGGAGCGGTGAGCGTCGGTTTCGTGCCGAGCGGCGCGGTGGCCGTCGTGCTGTCGGGCTCGACCGACAAGCTCGCGGCGACGCTCGAGTCGCTGTACGAACGCGTGGTGGTGCCGTCGGGAGCGCGCGTGTTTGCGGTGCTGAGCGGCGGAGGGAGTCTACCGGACGAGACGCGACAGGCGCTAGCATCGCTGCCGTTTATCAGTGCTCTCCAGTTCGCCGACGCGGCGACGGACGCCGAATCGGTGCGACACGACCACGCCGAGCACTTCCCGTATCCCGCGCGCAAGAAGAAGGAGCCCGCGCCGCACGCGAACCTCTTGTGGATGTGGAAAGGCGTCCGCGACGCGAACGCGCTGCGGGAAACGTACGAGGCAACGGCCGGGACGACGCACCGCGTCGTGGCCCGCCTCCGCACGGACATGGAATTTGATAGAGCGCACGACCTCGCGGCGTACGTCGATCTGGAGAAGTACGCGCTCTACGTGCCACGGTGCGGCCACGCCGTCGTCACGGCCGCCGCGTTCGGCGCCGCGTGGCAATCAACCCCCCACGCCATCGAGCGGACGCAGCACGGGGACAACGTCGCGTCGCAGGTTTCTCACGTGGCCGCCCGGCTACCGGGGGGTGAACGACCAGTTCTTCGTGGCGCACCCCGTGACCTTCGGCCGCGTGGCGCGCCTTTATGAATACATCCCGAGCCTCTACGCCAGCGGCGTGACCTTCCACCCCGAGCACCTGCTCGGGTATGCCGCCGTCGCTGCTTTACGTCTTGAACTCCGCTACTACGAGGCGCCGCCGCCGGACCCCGCGGGGTTCCCTGTGCCCGTCCCCGGCTTCGCGTCCGCGTCGGGCCGCGAGGAGGACCCGTGCGACTTCGCCGCGGCGGGGTATCAGATCCGGCGGCACACGGGGCGGCCGGAGGCGTGGTTGTGATATTAAGTTTATTTCTAGTTTATCCTTAGCCAACGGGCCGCGCGCCGAAGTGCTAGACCCCCCTCAGGTGGTGCAAGGCTGGTCCCATGGCTTATCTCGGGGGCTATCGGCCCCCGAAACCGCCCGGAAGCTGGCCTGGACCGCGAAGGTTATCGCCGAAGAGCATCGTGAGCGCCGAGGGAAACAGAAGAGGCGCAGCTTGTGCCACCCAACCAGCCTCACCGAGACCCCAGTGGGTGCGCTGGATAGCGAGAACCCCCGTTCGTCGTTCGCTAGAACACACACAGTTTACTTCCCCGCCCGGTCGCGCCGCATTTGCCGCATCGTCATGGCGAATTGTCTGTAGTCCGTTGCCGCCCGCAGCGCCTCGAGCAAGAAGCCCTCCATGCCGGCGGTCTCCGCCGCGCCGTCCACGAATTTCGTCAGCGCCTCCCAAAACTCCTCGACGGATTGGCCGTTCTCCGTCAGGCACGCCTTGATGCGCGCCTCGAACAGCTGGCAAAAGTCCTCGTGCAGCTTCCAGTGCTCCATGAGGTGACTGTCGTCGTCGTCCAGGAAGAAGCGGTCGCAGCCTGTGCGTGGACGATCGACCGCGTCAGCTTCCCACGCCATCGATGTTGTCCCCGTGGCTGCGTCTGCTCGATGGCGTGGAGGATGGAGTTATCTCGTCCTCGGCGCCAGCGCAGACCACGGGTTTATTTCCACACAGGTCGCGCACGCTCCTCGCACCACCGCTCGAGCTCGGCCGTGAATGTGTCGTCGGTGAGGAGCACCTGGCTTACCGTGTCCACAATGCTGGTCATAGTTTGTGTCGCAGCCTTGCAGCCCACGCCAGCCTTTGGAGCTGCCCCAAGCGGACTTAAGGTGTAGTCTCGCCACCGAAGTCTCCTTCGTGCGCACGCGAACGAGCTCCTCGCACAGCTGTATGCTCCAAAGCTGCTGCCAGTCTTTGCAATCGGCAGTCTCTCCAGCTAGCTTGCCAATGCCATGCGCCAATGAGCAAAAGTCGCTCGGGTTTTTTCGCAATGAAGATTTGCGACCGCCATCATTGCGTATGCGACCCGAGTACTTGTCGCACTGACCGCTCCCCAGTGATGGATCAAGACGCGGCTCTGTCAGATGCTCGCGCTTCCTGGTCAGCGTGGTCAGCGTGGTCAGCGCTCGTGGTCAGCGTGGCTACTGGGTGCTCGCAGCGCCGGCGTCTCGAAAACGCGGAAAGACCCTCACAGCCCGCGCAAGCAATTGCGTAGTGGTGTGACTTTGATGTTCGCGTCGCGGATCGCGGAAAAACGCAAAAGACACCTAGCATCCATCCCGGCTCGCCCACATCCATCCATGGGCATAAGGCATAGGTATTATGCGTGCGTAAGATTTCGCCGCAAAACTCTGACGCCAAAAAGCCAGCGAAAATCGCCTGGGGTATGAATACACTTTCACCTGGAGAAAATAAGCTCTAAGGCCGCAGCCACCGCAACCCGCTGATCAAGAAGAGCGGGCCCCCTTCGCGATGATCGATTGAACGCCAGAGGCCGTCGGAGACGCCGACGACCGCCGGAGCGCTTTTCTTCGGTCCACCCCGCGCCGCGGGCGCTGTCCTATAGAGAGAGAGAATAAGTACCTTGTACACGACTCGAAAAGTACACATGCACTCGGTTACGACGACGCGGGAGAAGGGGTTAGGCTTCTACGCGGAGAAACGAGTACATATACCACCGCCGAGCGCCGAGAGACCTCGACGCTCGCGCCGACCGCGCGTGCTTACAACATGTTCAGAAAACCCTCTACGTACGCGAGCATCTCGATTAGACACAGCAGATATACTTAGGTGGGAGCACACAGCAAACCCCTCACGCCAGCAGCGCGTGGCACCGCGCGAGCGCCTCCGCGTCCCGCTCCGACTCGCCCTGGAGCTCGACGTACGCGACCTCCGCCGCCGTGAGGCCGTCGCCGTTCTCCAGCATCATGTTCGCGCCGACCTGCAGGAGGCTACAGAGCAGGTCGTGCAAACCTTCTCGGGCGGCCACGTGGCAGGCCGCGTCTCCACTATTCGTCGTGGCATTGACGTCCGCGCCCGCATTTACTAACGCCTCCAAGAGTGTAGCGCGGTCCTCCGGCTTGCGCGTCAGGTTCAGCACATGAATCGCCTGCCGGCCGTCCGACGTGCGCACGTCCGGCTCCGACCCGGCGTGCAATAACAGCAGCGCCAGCTGGGTCGAGCCGTTCGCGACGGCGGCGCACAGCGGGGGAAACCGGACGTCCGGGTGGCCATCATCTAAAGCGGGGTCCGCCCGCAGGAGCATGAGCCGCCGCGCGACCTTTTCCACGTTCGCCTCGCCCAGCACGTCGCACCACGTCACCACATAACATAAGGCCGTCGTGCCCTCGTGGGGCTCGGCGTCCGCCTGCTGCGGGCAGAGCTTCGCCCAGTTCGGGGGATCCTCGGCCGGGTAGCGCGAGTCGACCTTGACGCGGCACCGTAGGACCAACGCTTCGACCAGGTCCGGGTCGCCTAAAGCACACGCCGCGAAGAGGTGGATGGCCTTGGGCCGGTCGGGCACGTCCCTCTTGGCGCTGGGCCGCTTCCGCAGCGCCCGGGCGGCGCATTGCGCCGGCGACTGGGGGCTGGGGATGGGGCGCTTGTGCTGGTCCGCGGGCGACGTGATGTTCGTGCGGACCAGGTCCACGAAATGCTCGCGGACGTGCGCCTCGGCCTGGAGCAAGGCGGCGTAGTCTCCGGTGAGGGGCCGCGGCTCGCAAGGATCAAAAGTCGTTCCGAACGCGAGGCCGCCCCGACACCCGGCGTCCACCACGGCGCAGGGCAGCCAGCCCAGTTGACCATGCGAGGCCGGCGTCAAGGAACCGAAGGCCGCCCCGCGCGGCAGGCGGTGCGCTTTGAACGACGTTTCAGAAAGTGACGCTAGAACGGCGGCGAGGGGCCGGAGCGCGGGGCACAGGCGCGCCAGCGGCCGCGATCCGTTCGCGTAGGCGTCGTCGTCCTGCCAGACCCGCTGCGCGCGGCTCAGAACCCCCTGCCCGAAGGGCCGCGACCGCCCCGCGAAGAAGTCGCACTGCCGCTCCAGGTGCAGCGCGAAGGCCCAGGCGTCGTCGTCCTCGTCCTCCGTCCGCGTGAGCCCGAACACGTAGTCGCGCGCCGCCGTTGTGACGGTCACGTAGTGCCAGCGCGACGCTGCTCTATTGGATGGCGGCGCCCGGGCGTGGTACTCGTCCACGACGCCCCCCTCGCCGTCCCGGCGCGGCGCCTCCGGCCCGAGGCACACCCTTTCAATGTCCTTGAGCGCCAGCTTCGTAGGGGACGCCAGGGGCGAGAAGCCGCTTTTCTGCGGCCGCCAGACCAGCTTCGGGCTGCCGCCCCGGCCGCCGGACCAGTTTATGACAATAGTCTTCCACGTGGACCCGTGCCTCTGGAGCTTCACGGCCGGGCGCTCCAGGGCCAGCGCGCGCGCGCGCCGCTCCGCGTCGTCCGCGCCCACGAGGGCCGCCGCCACGTTTTTGGAAAGCGCCTGGCAGAGGTGCCGCTCCGTGTCGCTGAGCCACGTGGCCGGCCGCGCCTCGTCCGCGTAGGCCGGCGGCTTGGGAACGACGATGTGGACGTCGTCGTCGCCTTGAAGTGAGCTGGACGGCGTCATCGTCACCGCCGGCGGGGGTCTTGCGGGCGGCGGGGCCGCGGGCGGCTTCATGATGGGCGGCGCGGGCACCTCGTCGAGGTCCGCCACCTCACTATGTGGAGACGCGGGCTCCTCGCCGCCCTTGGCCTCCTCCGAGCCCCGGGGCGCCTCCGCCTGCTCCGTTGAAACGCGCGTCGCGTGCGCGTCGAACGCGGCGCCCAGCGCGTCCGCCGCCTTTAGTGCTACTAAAGCTTCTGATGATTGGGGCGGCACGCCGGCCTCCTCCGCGGCCCGGTGCGCCGCCTCGAGCTCCTCCCTCAGGTTCTCGAGGACGCGCGGCGCGTCCTCGACGGAGAGCGACGCAAGGTCGCCGCACGCCTCCAGCGTCTCCGCCGCGGCCTTCTCCAACGCGGCCGCGGCCGCGATGCGCCCCTCGAGCTTCCGCAGCTTCCGCCGTAGTCTCCGCAGAATCTGCGTGAATGTGTCGACGTCCGCGGGGTCGGACCACGCGGCGCTTGAGACTGATTTCGCGACGCGCGCCGCGTCGTCCAACGCCTCGCCGGCGGTTTTATGAATGTCTTTGAGAAGGTCGCTCGCCATATCTGGAAGGACGTGCTTTATAATCTCCTTGAAGAGTGTGGAGTGCTTCCTAAATCTCAGAACCGCCACGCGGGACCGCGCCTTGTGCAGCACGGCGCCGTCGAGCCGTAATTCCGTCGCGATGGCCACGGCCGCCTCCAATGCGTCAACATTCTCCAACTCGATGGCTGTCTCGAGTTCCTGTAAAGCGGAAGCCCTGAGAGTGCGGTCCCGCGCGCCCTCTAATAACGCTTCCGCCCGGGCTCTTAGGAAGACCTTGGTCCGGCCCACACAGATCGCACTTTGTTCCAGCTGCAGTTTATTCTGTAACGCATCCACCAAGCACGAGGCGCCGGCCCGGTCCGCACTGTGCTCGAACTCCACCAATTTCGAAAACCTCTTCAAAAAGGCCTCGTACGAGTAGCGCCGGGGGTACCCCCGCCGCCGCGCCTCAACGACCTGCAACAGACCCATATATCGTAACTGCTCCAGCACCAAGGCGCCGCGCCACTTCATGGGCGCCTGGTCACTATTGGGCTTGACACATCTCACGAACTGCGGCCGCGTACTTTCCACCGTCCGTGTCAACTCCCGAAGAGACACGCCAAAGGCCCGGGCGACGCACTCCCTGCGTCGTCCGCCCCGTCGAGCAGCTCGCGCCCCCGTCTTCTGCATGTTTTGAGCATTCGCGAAGAGCGACGCCACGAGGGGGTTCGTCGACTGGGCCAAAGTAGCCGCGCCGGCGTCCGGCAAAGCATCCCGGTTCTTGGCCACGAAGCCGTCACAGGTATACGTGACTTTCCCGGCGAAGTGCCGCACCACAAAGGCCCGGCCAACGAGTTCCCCGCCACTTCTGTGACTCCCCTTATACTTGGAGAGCACGTCTTCGTCGCACACGCGGTCTAACTTCGCCACAAACTGCTGGTCCGAGCCCCGTCGTAGAGCGCATTCTTCGTCTAACAACCTTAAAACACCGTCCTCTAACGAAGCGACGACGCCGGCATTATCGACGTACGCGGTCGGCGGCACGGGGATGTCCTCCTCCATATATAGTTTAGCTTCCGTCTCGAACACAAAGGTATTGAAGTGCGCTTGGAGTCTTTCGTTCGCGTAGTTGATGAGTAACTGTTCTAAGGAATTCTGGGAAAACGACTCGAAGCCGAAGATGTCCAGGAGTCCCACGAAGAGCCGGTCATCCACGCCCATCTGCGGCCCGGCATCCGTGCCCAGGGCGGCGTTCACTAACAATACAATCTTGTCGAACAGCCGCGCGTACAACGCCTTTAATAGCCCGTCGCGCGCGTCCTCCGCTTGCTTCGCACTATTCGGCACGCGGACACCCGCGACGCGCCGCGCGACAAAAGCCTCGGCTAGGTCGTCGGCCCGCACACCTAGACAATGCGAAGCGTCCGAGCGGGCGGACGTCATTCGACTCCCGGCGTCCTGGCCCGGGATCTCGACGGATTCAAAGGACGCCTCGCCGATCGCCAAGATCCCTTTCAAAGTGGAGCCGATGTCCTCAGCGACGTCAGGAGACACATGTAACGCGCGCATGGACGATGTTGTCTCGTTCCAGCCGTTCTTGTCGTCGACGTCCCGCGGAGGGTGCGTGCGGCCGCCCAAGTTCAATAATCGGCGGTCGTTCGCGTCGCCGGTCTTCGCGGCGACCAATTGGTAGAAGACGTGGAAGTTCCGCTCGCCTGGATTAAGAGAGACACATCGCGTCTTCTCCAGTAAATAATGATCCACTTGGGCGCTCGCGACGGTGCCGCTGAGTCTATCGACAAACACGCGCACGAACTTCCCGAAGCGGCTCGAGTTCCTGTTGCGCACGGTCGTGGCGTTGGCGAAGGCTTCTAACAGCGGGTTGGCGGCTATTAATGCATCATCAACACCTGGTACTGAAGACGTGCCCTTGGCGCGATGACTTCTTTTCGCAATATACCCGAGCATGATCTTCACTGTTTCTGTCTTGCCCGCTCCAGACTCTCCGGACACGAGCAGGGATTGACTAACGCGGTCCCTTACTACCCCTCTCACCGCACTTTCAGCTAAAGCGTAGGGGTGCGGCTGCAGTAACTTGGCGTCGTCGCCCGCCCCGAACTTCGCGTAGCCGTCCTCATAGAGGTGCTCGATGTTTCTAAACGGGTTGATAGCGACCACAATTCCACCTAAAGAAGAGTAGATCCGGTCCTGCCGGTATCGCCTCCTCAGGCACTCGAGCATCGTCGCCTCGCTCAGGTTCTCCAGTGCGGCCATGTCCTCCGTGTCCACTAGTTCATGGTCGTTCGTCAAACGCTCCACGTCGCAACCTTGTTTTTCCATGAGCACGCCGCCGTCGTCAAGTCTCAATTTGAGCGTCGCGTCATTACCGATGCCCTGGGACCCCGTCACCACAGCCGTGGCCCAGCCGTGGTCGGCGTCCCGCACGAGGCACTTCTCCGATGGCCGCCAGCCGGACATGGTGCTGCCTGTTGTCTCTCAGCTTTGTGTACTGGTGGTCGCGAGGGCTGCCGGATGGCGTGCCGGCTGCCGGGCACTTTCGAATGGGCTGCCTTGCTTACGCCGGCCGAGGCTGCATCGTGATGTCGCGGCGTCGTATGCAATCACCAATTTGTGCTGAATTAAAATTTTGGGCCCTGCGTGCGGGTTGCGCCGATCAGCATATTATCCCTTGTCGTCGGGGCAGCTATGTAGCGACCCGAGGCTGTGGCGGAGAGTTTTCTAGAGCAGCCCCCTTGTCGCGCGCGGGTTTTGCGCCTGTCCGGCGCCGGGCTCGATCAATCTAAGCTGCACACAGCCGCCGGCATCTCTCATCGTCTCGTCGTGGCCGACGCTCTGCTGCAGCTGCGCCTATCCTTGTCGCTCCGGTGAAGCGCCGCCTGCCGAGCCGCACAGCCTCGCCGTGTCGCAGCGCCGCGCAGTGCACCACCGCGTCCCCCAACCGCCGCGGCCCGCGCGATGACGACAAAAGGATCAGTATCACATGTGCGTGTCATATGAACACTCGTGTCGTGATTTTTCTGGCCAAGCTAATCTGAGCGCCCTTACAACAACCCCGCCTCGTGTTATCCACGGCGAGCCAAAACCATGCTGCCAATCGGTTGTCAAAGGTCGGGGGAGAGACATGCCCGGGGGCGCTAGGTCTCGACGTCCGCCTCCTCCTGAAAAGGGGGCGGCGCGGCGCGGCCGTTTGATTGCGCGCGAGTTTTTGCCTGGCGCGTCGTTTTTACGTTTCCGGCACACGCAGGCATGGAGTCCGCCGCCGACCGCAAAGCTAGACTGAAGTCGCTCCGGGCCGCGTGCGACGACCAGGTCGGCGGCACGAAGAAGCTCAAGTTCCGCAACTACCTGCCGGAGTCCGAGGAGCTGGCACCGAACTTCGTGCCGCCACCTTTGCCGGAGCTCCAGGCGCCGCCTCCAGCACTTGCCGCGGACGAGGATGATACGCCCGCCGCGTCGGCGCTGGCGCCCTCGGCCTTCGACGCGGAGCTCGAGCGGATTAGGGCCGACGAGCCCGAGGGCGCGCTGAACGTCGTTCCGCGGGACCCGAACTGGGATCTTAAACGAGACCTCGAGCCGCGCGCCGAGATCCTGCGGAAGCGCACGCAAAAAGCCATCGTCGAGATCCTGCGGGAGCGGTTGAAGGCGGAGGCGCGGGCATAGTAAGAGTGTGAATTTTAGAGCGGGTCCCGGTCTCGTAGACCGGTTGTCGTCGTTTCGATTTGACGGCGTCCTCGATAGCGTGCGGGTATTTTGGCACTTTGCAAATTTTTTGCTCGTCGGCATCAGTGAGGTCGCACAGCCATCAAGCAAGAGTGGTTGGAGCTGTTCCACAAGTCGCAGTTAGCTAACTGCGCTGCGGCACACCCCGGCCTGACGCTGCAAGGCATATCTCCAGCGCCTGTAGCAAAAAGCTGCCACAGCCACGTGTACTCCATCACAGCGGTTAGCATCGCACGCAGCCAAAGTCACTTTGCCGTGACAGCACACCGATCGCAGCGACGCGCGCTAGCAGCCAAGCAATCTAGCGCAGCGGCAGCGCACCAACAATGGCGCGCGCCCTTGCCACACTCCTCCTCTCGCTCCTGCCTTTGACGTTCGCCGGCGTGTCCGTCTCCGTGCGAAACCTCGTGGGACGGGACGTCATCGTGGCATGGCTCCAGCCCGGCCCGGAACCTAGAAAGAGGATCCCCCAGCAGGCGAAGCCGCTCACGAACTCGAGCGTCATCTCCGTGGACTCGTACGCGACGCACGAGTTTATTGTCTATGACGCGAAGGACGACCAGACAACAAAAAAACCGGACGGCCACGAGAGCTGCGCCTTCTGGGCCTCGCTGGGCGAGTGCCAAGAGAACCCGGGCTACATGCTCTCGACCTGCGCGAATGCGTGCGACAAAAAATCGCGACCAGCGCACGGCGGGGAGGCCGTGTTCGCCGTGGCCGAGTCCCAGGAGACCGTGTCCATCGTCGATACCAACGGGACGTGGGAGGTCCAGCGGGCGGGCCCGGCGCACGACGCGGCCCGGGCGGTGCAGCGGGCATTGGACGCCTGTTCCGGATCGACGAACAACGCCCCGACGTGCGGCGAGGCGACCGCTTCTTGTGTTTCGGAGGAGCTCAAGGCCTTTCTGGAGCCGAAGCGGGACGAACTGGGCCTCGAGAAGTTCCTGCTGGACCACGCCGTGGGCATCGCGCCCAGAGCCACGCCGGACCCCGACGCCAAGGCCAAGTACGTGGAGAACCTCCCTGGGCTCTACAAAGACGTGGCGCGCGCCTCGAAGGCCTGGGACCCGCAAAAGGCGTGCCCCGACGGCGCGCGCGCGTGTCTACGAGATGAGGCGACGGCGGCGACGGTCTTCCTGACGCAGACCATCGATATATTGCGCAAAGCGACGCGCGCCAGACGGCACGACGTGCGGAACGCGACCTGCCTGAAACATAAGGACGTCTCGCCCCACTCGCCGGTGATTGAGGAGCAGTGGCAGTATACGCCGCTAAAAGCCCCGATCTGGGGCGAGGAGGGGCCGCCGTTAAAAGCGGGGCCCGAGGAGCCGGCGCGGGCCGTCCGGTACTTATTTGATCCTTCGTCCATCGACGCGCAAGTGATTGTGATTGACGACTTTGTCAGTGACGCCGAGTGCGACGCGATGAAGGCGCAGGCCACGCCGCGATTAGCAAGGGCGACCCACGCCCACGAGGGGGATTTGTCTCATGTGTCGAACGCGCGCGACTCGCAGCAGGCGACCATCCGGCCGGAAGAGGGCCGGAAGAACGAAAAGGACTTGGACGACCCGGTCGCGCGCTTGAAGGCACGCTCCGTCGCCTTCGCGAACCACGTCTCGAACTACTCGCTGCAGCTGGACGGCCAGGAGGACCTCATGGCCGTGCAGTACAACCCGGGCCAGCAGTACATGCTGCACTGCGACGGGAGCTGCGACGGGACGCCCTTCGTCAGCGGCGGACGGTTGGCGACGGTACTCATGTACTGCGAGGCCGCGGACGGGGGCGGGACCGCGTTTCCCAACGCCGGCGTGCACGTCGTGCCCAAGCGAGGCCAGGCGGTCTACTTTTCCTTTAGGGGAGTGGACGGCGAGGGCGAGATGGAGAACTGGCACACGGAGCACTCGGGGTGCCCCGTCAAGTCGGGGTCCAAGTGGGTCATCACGCAGTGGCTGCGGGACGGCGTCTCCAAGGAGAACCCCCACTCGCGGTTCGACCCGAGCGGGGGGCCGGTGCGGTGAGTAATATATTGTGCAACTTTGAGGTTAGTTTAGACATGCCTACTACGCGTCCTCTATTTCGTCTAAGTCGCCCGACGGTGTTTCGCGGGCGCGGAGCGCCGCTCGTGAGTCTCGCAGGGACCGCTCAACCTGCACAACGAGCGGGTGCGCACTCCCGAGCAGCCGCTGTGAGGCCGGGGCCACCTCCTCGAGCGACGTCACGGCCTCGCGGAGATCGTCGAGCGTGGCACCGTCCTCCTTGTAGAGCATGAGCGCAAAATTCCACCTCATCTTGAGTATGAGTACATCATTCTTTCCAAGAACGCGTCGCGCCACGGGCATCGTTTTGCGCAGTAGCGATTTGGCTTCTGCGTAGCGCTGTAGATCGCGAAGGATTGCCGCGTAGTTATTGGCCTCCATGAAGGTTTCGCTAGCTTCTTCGCCGCAGAGCTTCAATCGCCCGGAGTATACTTCTCGTCGCAGGATTAAGGCCTCCTCAAGGCGTCCGAGCTGTAGGTACGTGGCCGCAAGATTGCCTTTCACAGCGAGCATGCTAAGTTCTGATTCGCCAAGGCGCCGCCGCATAGCCAACTCGGCCTCTTCCACGAACGACGCCTGCTCGTAGTTTCCCGTAGCGTATAAACCGTTCCCGAGCAGAGACATCGCCATGCCCCGAGGCTTGCTTGCCTCCGGCCGGCCCACGTAGGTCTTCCAGCACGCCCATCCGAGCGCACACTGCACGACGCCGTGGTATCGTTGCTTGCACAGACTACACGCGCGCCACCGCGTCCACCTCTCATTCAATGCTTTCCTGTCCAAATTATTATCCTCGGCCTCCTCCATTAAAATCTTCGCCTGCTCAGCCAGACAAGACACGTGCGCAAAGCCCGACGTCCCGCGGCACGCGCAGCCGCGCACGAGGCCCTCCTTGGTTTTCCAGTGGACGGCATCCGTGCAGATGTAGCACGTCTGCCCCTTCGTGTCCTCGGCGCACGCCTCGACCGCGGCCGCGACGACCGCCTTGTATTTCTTGTCGGCGTGGTGCTGTTCTTGTTCTGCGTTCATCAGCAGTGGTGCGGCGCTCGGCGTTAGGATCATCTTCTCGAGGAATAGTGACATCCACTGCACTCCAAAATACAGCTCGTCGATGGCGTCGAACTAGCAGCTACCGGGCGCAGGGCTCCAGCGAGGTGTCTGACTATTGCTCTAAGTAGTCAGCCACTTAGTATATTACAGCGCCACGCCGAGAGAGCTCCAAACTCTGTTCATGCAAAAAACCCGTCTGCTTTGGTCGATTGCAAAACGGGTTCTTCATGGCCGAGCAAGGCCTGACGCCATCGGCGCGCTCATCTGCCTCGTGACGATCCTCGCTGTCATGGTCTTCATCTGCGTCCAGTGGGTGCGGGCCGTCGGCACGGGCTGGGTCGAGATGGACGACCCTGGTGCCGGTCGCGAGGGCCTGAAGAAATACGTTCACCCTGGCAGCTAAGGTAGGGAGCTGATGCGGCAGGAGCCCCCGTACGGCTGGGACGAGGGAACCTTCCGGGACTACGAGCTTGTTTTTAAGATGACACTGGACGAGGACTGGACCCCCGCCGCCGGGCAGTGGCGGTCCGTCCTCCACCTCGGCAACTCGAACGTGCAGCGCTTGCCGGGCATCTGGTTTCACGCGCGGAGCAACGCCTTGCATATTAGGCAGTCGACGAGAAACCGCGGCGTATCCGAGGCAGCGCCCGCGGGCGGCTTCGTGGCCGGGGCGACCTACGAGATCAAGGTCATCGTCGAGGACGCCCTGATGACGGTGTACATCGACGGCGTCGCCGTCGCCACCGCGCCGCTCGAGCCGCAAACCGCTGTGGCGAACGCGGCCGTCTACGTGGGGGACCCGTGGTACGCGGCCGCCAAGGTGACGCTCTCGGACCTGTGCCTGAAGGAGATCGTGACGTCCTGTGTGGAAATCAAATTTCAGGCGCCCCACGCCATCGACGCGATGTTGTCTTCGTAACTGCGTCTGCTGGATGGCGTGGAGGTTCACAAAGGTCTCCACAATAGTTCTCAGGATAACCTAACTCACTGGTTGACTTCCACACAGGTGACGTCGTCGACGTTCTTCGAGGAGACGGCCGTCGGGGGCCAGCACGTCTACGAAGACATCGTGACGACCACCGTCACCACGGAGGTCGCCGTGAAGCGCATCGTGGGCTGGAAGCGGGAGAACCACAAGCTGACGTTCTCAGAGGCGCCCGACCCCGAGGGCATGATCTCGGAGCTAAAGATCCCGGGGTGCGGCGTCTGGGCATTCACGTACGACAACAAGGAGGTCCTGACCGGCTACACCTCTTTGGCCGATGCGACGTACGGCGACCCGGCCGTCTGCGCGCCGCCGGCGCCGTGAGGGCGTACATCATCCCGACGGCCCGGCGGTCGTCGAACATCCCCCCCCCCTTGTCCCGAGCTATGCTCCTTCTGCCAATATAGCTCCCCGACGCGCCGTCGCGCGCTAGGCGTTCCCACCGCCTAAACCATGTCGGGGAATTGCCGCCTAACCCATCCGCGCCAGCCCCCACGCTATCGACGTCGCGCCCCGTACTGCCCGGGCGGCGTGCGGGTTCGGACCGTTCGGGTGGGTACCCATGCGTGCAGCCGCCACTGCAGGTCACTGCAGCGTCTTTTTCCTCAAAACGGGTTTTGCCGGGTTTTGCAGTCCGCCGTAAAACTTGACACGGCTGTGCTCCAGTGCTTGACTCACGTGTAGATAGCAAAGCATTTGTACAGCCACAGCATCGCTGTGTACTTGCCGCGCAAATCAATCCCACAACCAGTAAGCGCCGCCAAGGCGACCCAGCAAGCACAGCACCTCCACTTCAGCACCATGTCCTGGTGCACCATCGAGAGCGACCCCGGCGTCTTCACCGAACTGGTGGAGAAGTTCGGCGCCTCGGGCTGCGAGTTCGCCGAGCTTTATGCATTAGACGACGACGAGCTCGCGCGCCTCCAACCCGTCTTCGGGCTCATCTTCCTCTTCAAATGGACGGGCGAGACGGATGAGAGACCGTGCGTCGACAAGGTGCCCGGGCTGTTCTTCGCCAAGCAGGTGGTGAGCAACGCCTGTGCCACGCAAGCGATACTAGGCTGTTTGCTCAACTCCGAGGCGGAGGAGTTGACGCTGGGTCCCGCGTTGGACGAGCTCAAGACCTTCGCCGCGGACCTGCCCTTCGACATGCGCGGCCTGGCCATCGAGAACGCGGAAAAAATACGAACCGCGCACAACGCGTTCGCGCGCCCGGAGCCCTTTGTGTCCGATGAAAAAAAAGCGACCAAGGACGACGATGTCTTCCACTTCATCACCTACGTGCCGTTTCAAGGGCGCGTGTACGAGCTTGATGGTTTAAGACCCGGGCCGTGCGATCTCGGGGCGGTCGGTGATTCTTGGTTGGGTGTGGCTCGATCAGCCATCCAGCAGCGCATCGAGAAGTACTCGGCAAGCGAGATCAAGTTTAACTTGATGGCCATCATCAGAGATAAGAGAGCGGTGCTGCGCGAGAAGATTGGGGAGGGCGGACCCTTTGTGAGCGACTACGAGAGCGACCTAGCCCAGGAGGTCGCCAAGCGGGACGCCTGGTCCCGGGAGAACGTGCGGCGCCACCACAACTACGTCCCGCTCGTCGTCGATCTATTCAAGGCGCTGGCCGAGAAGGGCACGCTGCCGGGCATGATTAACGGGGCGCGCGAGAAGGCGGCCAAGGCGGAGAAGTAAGAACGATTTCTTGTAAAAGGACGCCGCGCCGGGGCGTGTTCCCTTGTGGTACTTGGCTGCGCTGCTGGACTCGCTGTGCTCCGGGCCAGCCGCTACTTCAGCCACTTGGCCAGCCGGGCCGGGGCCGAGCCGCGGTTGAGGGCCACCCGGCCGCGCGTTTTGCGTCGCCGTTGGCGTCGTTGTGGTGTGATGGTTGGTCCGAAGGGTGCTTATTACATGCCCGCCCGCGTCGGCGCCGCGCTAAAGCAATTAATATAGGGTGCATTTCTGCCGCGCTGTGCACTGACTTAATAAGAGCCGCAACTGACTTAATAAGAACAGCACAGACGATGAAGCTCGTACTATCACTCGCGCTGCTGCCGGCTGTGTCCGCTATGGTCGGCGAAGTGATCATGCCGCGTCCTATAAGCCTTCCAAAAGCCTGACTCGGCTGCGCTGTTCTTCTGTGTGCGGCCCGTCGCCCAAGCCGCACGTCTCCCAAAAACACCCGCGTGCGCGCCGCCCCGAACACGCGCAGCGAGTAAAACACGCCATCGCGTAGGTCTGGGAGAAGCATGAAGTGGAAGCCGCCGGCTTCGTCTGGCGCGGCAACCTGACCAAGGAGTCGAGCCACAACCTCCTCCACAAGCAGATCAAGGACGCCGATTTGCCACCCGCCTTCTCCTGGGGCGACGTGGACGGCGTGAACTACCTCACCATGTCGCGGAACCAGCACATCCCCCAGTACTGCGGAAGTTGCTGGGCCCACGGCTCCGTGTCGGCCCTGGCCGATAGAGTGAAGATCGCGCGCAAGAGCAAGGGCATCGACATCAACCCGTCGGTGCAGCACATCCTCAACTGCAAGGGCGGCGGCTCCTGCCACGGCGGGTCGGTCGACGGGCCCTACCAGTGGCTCCACAAGCTCTCCAAGAAGGGGAGCGGCATTTCGCTGGAGACCTCCAATCCGTACTTGGCGTGTTCTTCGGAATCCAAAGAAGGCATCTGCGCGGGCCAGGACTGGACCTGCACGGACATCAACGTGGCCAAGACGTGCTCGACCTTCAAGGCGGCGGGCGGGTTCTGTAGTGCCATCGCCGACTACCCCATGATCCAGATCGAGGACTACGGGTCCATCAGCGGCCAGAGCGCGATGCAGAAGGAGATTTATGCCCGGGGGCCCATCTCCTGCGGCATCGACGCGTCGGCCATCCTGAACTACCAGTCCGGCATCGCCACCCACAAAGGGTTACTGGAGACCGTGGACCACGTCATCTCCGTGGTCGGCTGGGGCAAGGAGGGCGACCAGCAGTTCTGGATCGTGCGCAACTCGTGGGGCGAGTACTGGGGCGAGATGGGCTACATCCGGGTCGCGTTCGGCTCGTTGAAGGTCGAGCAGCAGTGCGCCTGGGCCACCGTCAAGGACTTCACGGCGCCGGAGCGCAAAAACCAGGTGCACTGCTACGAGGACGGCGGCAACTGCAAGGTCAAGCAGGCGAAGCCGGTGCTGGCCGTGAAGCCGGAGTTGCTGAAGAAGGTGGAGGGGCTCGTCGGCGTCGTCGAGCCGGCGCTCCTCAAGGCGGCGAAGAAGCTCCGCGGCGCCGTGAGCGCGTAGGCGGCGCCCTGTGACTGTGAAGCTCCCCATTCCCTCCGCCCTGTATAACTTGAACTCACGTTAGAACGAAAGTCTGTTACACGGCGTCTTTTTTCCAACTGCGCCTAGGCGACCGGCGCGGCGGCCACGGCCTCGACGACCGCCGCGGCGGCGGGCGCCGCGGCGGCCACGGCGCCCGCCGGCGCCAATAGCAAGCCCCCGAGCGCGTTGTCCACGGCGTTGAGGAAGGGGATCTGGTAGACCATCGAGTCCACCGCGAAGATGATGAGGCCCAGCATGGCCAGGCGGCCGTTCCAGAGCTCCGCCGCGGGCGTCAGGCCCGTGTCGAAGGCCGGCACGAGGCCGGCGGGCTCCTCGTCGGGCTCCCCCGGCTCCAGCAGCAAGGTGTCCTGGAAGGGCAGCGGGCAGAAGGCCGCGCACAGCGAGATCATCAGGAAATGGATGTTGGCCACCAGGATGATCGCCCGCTCCTGCGTGATGGTGACGCCGCCGCCCTTGCCGCCCGAGATGATGGCCAGCGTGCCCCACTCCTTGAAGTCCAGCATCTTCTCGGGGTCGGGGATGAGCCCGTGGGCCTTGCAGTAGCCCGTGGCGATGATGAAGGCCCAGCCGAACATCGCGTGCCGGCCGTTCCACCGTTCCGCTTTGACGGAGACGCCCCAGCCGTAGGAGTTGAATTCGGGGAACTGCTCCTGGAACATCTCCGTGCCGCTCTCCATGAAGCCGCCCGGGGACGACTTGAGCGTCTTGTCCGTGTACTGCTCGACGGTCTTCGAGACCTTGGAGACGGGCGCCACGAGGGCGCTCGCGCCGGCCACGAGGGCGAGGGCGACGATCGTCCGCGCCATGTTGAAAACCTGTGTTGAGAAAGAGGGTGAGCGGGGCGGTTCGACGCCTCCTGCTCCAGCGGGCGGTCTGTACGACATCGTACCGTCCGAGGAACCGGAGCCCCTCTGGACGAGACGAGACGCGCCCGGCGTTTTAGAGCGGTCGACGCCACCGCGGGGACCCGAGAGCAGCGCGCCGGGCGGCTAGGATGGCCGCAAAGAGCTATCCAAGCCGCACATGCGGCAAAGCAGCTAGGACCGCAGCAGCGCCCTCGCAGAAAAAAGCGGCTGCGCCGGATGTCTGCCATCATCCGTGGTAGGTTCTCAGTGCGTAGTGAGTCAAATTTCAGCACCGTTTAATGCGTTTACAATCGCACTCGACCGACTTGAGTGTATCGAGCCGAAGCCAAATCACCCTTTTTGGAGTCCTTGCCCGGCCGGCGGACGTTAGAGGCCTCCAGAAAAGTCCTCCGGAAACCTACTACAAACGGTCAAACTATTTTTGCTAATATCGGTCGGGTTTTGCCCACCAAAAACGCCATCGCCTCCTCAAGCTCTAACCACAAGCCAGGGGGACAGAGCACCACCTCTCAAAATCTTACACGCGCCGCGGCACTTCGAAGGGCGGCGGCCGCGGCGGCCCCGGCGCGGCGAAGTTCCGTCGCGGCGGCGGCGCCACGCCCCCCCGCTTGGGCTCCGCCTTCGCATAATCGCCGAGGCGCGCCGCCGGTAGGGCCGCCACAAAGTCGCGCAGCTGGCCCAGCTTCGCCACTAAAGCCGCCCTATCTCGCGTCAAGTTCCTTTGGTCGCTCCGGCACAGCCGCAGCTCCGCGTGCAAGAGGTCGTTGCGCGCCCCTAGAGCACCGACGCGCGCGCGCTCGTCCGCGAGCAGCTTGTCGCGATCTTCCACTTCATTCGACCTCCGCGAGGCCACCGACGTCTGCGACCGCGCGATCCGTAGAGCCAAAGGTAATTTCCGGTTCTTCTTCTTGAGCAAGTCGTTCTCCGCCTCCAACCGCGTGATGGTCTTGGCCTGGCGCTTCGCGACGCTTAAAAGAGGCGTCGGTTTCGTTGTCGCGGAAGAGCGCCGCGCCAGCTCGAGTTGGACGTTACGCCGCTGCAAGCGCATGTTGCGCTTCCTTAACTTCTCCAGGCACGCCTCGTAGTCCTCGACCACGGTCGGGCCGGCCGCCGCCGTGCCGAGCTTCCGGACGAGGCTCCGGAGCCTTATGGTCTCCGCGCGTTCGGTGGCCAACGCCACCTGGGCGTGGGCCCGCGCTTCCTCCGCTTCCAGGCACAGACCGCCCACAAAAGCCTTCGTGCGGCGGTGCGCGTCCTGCTCCTGGGCTAGTGCTCGTCTTAATGCTTCCCGCGCCAAGCTCTCCCGATCGTGGTCGCCCGAATCGAAGATGGCGGCGTCGACGACGTCGGGCGCGGGCGCGGGCGCCAGGAACTCGTCGTCGCCCTCGACGCTCCGCAAGAGGTCCTCCAGTTCGCCGCGCAGTTGCTTGACCTCTTGCCGCGCGGAGGGCGGCGGCGTCGCTGCGGATTTCGAAGACATAGTTCAATATGATATACACCAAGCAAATGCCGCTGCAGCAGCCCTTTCGGATTTCGCCAGTGATTGGCGTACAGCCTTGGCGCCTCACTCACTTTTCAAGAGAGCCAAATACCCGCACTGTCTTGAATCAATCTCAGGAGGAGTAAGCAGCGGCTTCGAGATGCCTCTTCCTGGCCGATACTTTGCTGTTCAAGTTCGGCCCGATCGACAAACCCGAACGAGTGCCAAAACGCTTCGACCAGCGGATAGATCGATCGATGGCGGCTGCCATGCGCGACGCAGCGATGGCACCGGCGCTCGACGCCCGGCGAATACGACGGAGGCTGCCCGCCCTGCGTTTCGGGCTGTGCAGCTGGGCAGCTGTACTGCTCTCTGTACAGTGCCATGGACAGCCGCACGCGCGAGAAGACCACGCCCAGCACATCATGAACCAGGCGCGCCTGAACCAGAAGTCGTGCGCGCCGGCGTCCCGAGTGTGCATCGATGGCGTGATGAGAGAGACAAATATATATTTTTTAGGCGCCAGACGCAGCAGCGCCAGTGGCAACGACGGAAACACGAGGAAGGCAAGAAAGCGTCGAAGGCCGACAACCTCAAAGCCCAGCGCCAGGCCCGCAAGGACCTGTTGAAGCGGAAGAAGGAGCTGAGTAAGCGGAAAAAAGAACGCGACCGCAGGAAGCGGTCCGTGGCCTCTGCCAACGCCATGCGGCCCGAGCTCTAAGACTGTGATTTTAACCCGCCGCGCCCCTCGCATTCGCTACCGTATCAAGCGCGCCGCAAGCGGGTGCAGCGCACGGGTTTTTGGTAGCTTTTTCATGTTTGGCACGTGCGACTGCAACGTCAAGCGCTGAATGAGACGCATGATGCTTGAACTTCTGGAACCGCTCCTCGTCGCGTTGGACGCGGTCTTTGCTTAGCGCCACCGGTTAAGTGATTTGAGCGGCTGTGAAAGACCTCAGCCAGAAAGACCTCAGCCATTGCTTAGCGCATCATCATGCATCGTCCGCTGCTACTGGCCTCCTGCGCAGCGCTCCGCTGCGGCGGCCTCACGCCTAGCCCGCGCCGCACCGCGCCACTGCGGTCGGTCGCGGTAGCGCCGACCGAGACCAAGCTGCCGCTCCGCAGAGATGCGTCGACGGCGCCGACCGCAACCGACCTGCCGCTCCGCATAACCGCGCCGGGCCGCGTCGTCGCGATCGGGGACGTGCACGGCGACGTCGAGGCGTTCCGCGCGACGCTGCAGGCCTGCGATTTGATAGACGACGAGGGCCGCTGGAGCGGAAACGACGCGTGCCTCGTGCAGTGCGGCGACATGCTGGACCGGGGCCTCCACGAGGCCGAATGCTGGTCCCTATTGGAGCGCCTCGGCCCCGAGGCGAAGCGCACGGGCGGCCGCGTCGCGCGCCTCGTGGGCAACCACGAGGTCATGAACGTCTGCGGCATCGCCGGCAATTATGTGCATGCCTCCCAACGCGACGCCTTCGGGCCGGACCGGGCCGAGGCCTGGGCGCCCGGGTCCCAAATAGCGTGCGCCCTCGCGGCCGACTGCTACGCATGTGTTATTGTGAACGACTCGTGCTTCGTGCACGCGCATCTGCCCATGGACGCCACTTTGGACTCGTTGGAGGCCCTAAACGAGGCGACGCGGCGCTGGCTACGGGGCGAGCCTTGTGATGAAGATGATTGCGCTTTAACCGCCGAACGGAGGAGCTATGTGGTCTCGCGGCACAATGTCATGGGCGAGGATCTGCCGTATGCTTTGTCGCCCTACGCCGACGCGGACCTGAGCCCCGTCTGGGGAAGGGCGCTGGGCGGCCGCACGGTGGAAGCGTGCGGCCAACTCGCCACTACGCTCGACCGGTTAAAAGTCAAGCGCGTCGTTGTGGGCCACACGCCGCAAAGTTGTGGCATCAACGCTGCTTGTACTGGTAGAGTGTGGCGGGTCGACACGGGCATGTCGGCCCAAGTCGCCAATGGAGCGCGGCAGGGGCTGGAGATTAGGGAAGGGGCGTGTCGCATCATCGGCGAGGACGCCGAGAACGACGAGTGGTACCCCATGCTCGCCATGCTCGATCTGCAGGACGAGAGGAAAAGACCGGCGGCGTCGTGCGCCGTGTACTACGCCGACGATGTTGTTGGCGATGTCAGCCCCCTGGACCGCACTGAAAACGACAACCACTGGTACGACATCCTCGATGATCAAGGAACACCTTTGGAGACGGTCGGAAGAGGTGGTCATGGTAGAGGAATGCCCGGCGACCGCGTCCCCATGGCGCTGGGGCGCGGGCGCTTCGGCCAGGTCTACCTGGGCGAGTGCGAGGCCGACGGCGCGGAAGTTGCAATAAAAGTGATTCCGAGCATCGCGCCGCGGACCGCGCGGGATACGTTGGCCCGCGAAGCGCGGTACCTCTCCGCGTTAAAGAGTGCTCCCAGCGTGCCCAACGTGCGCTGGTCCGGGTCCGCCCAGGTCTTCGGCCAGCCCGCCCAGGTCCTGGTGATGGATTTACTAGGAGAGAGCGTTGAGAGCTACCGCGTGCACTCGCCGGACCAAAAATTATCCATTCGAGGCACGTTGGCCATCGGCCGCGACCTCGTTTCATGTCTACGAAAACTCTCCAAGGCGAACATCGTGCACAACGACATCAAGCCCACCAACATCGCCTTCGGGCCGTCCGATAGTGATACGGCCGAGCGGGCCTTTTTAGTCGACTTCGGCAGTGCGACCGAAGTCGGCGCCACTAATACAAGGAACGACGCGGCGTTCAGGTATGGGGGCGGCACGCCGCTGTTCGCCTCCTTAGCGGCCCAGGAGGGGCGCGCCACGACGCCGGCCGACGATCTGGAATCCTTGTGGTACACGCTAGCGTTCCTGGCGCACGGCACGTTACCGTGGCAGTGGGAGGAGCCGGAACAATCGGCGAATATAAAACGGGAGATGTTCGCCGACGAGTGCTCCATCGCGTCCAAGATCGGGGACTGCGCCGTGGACGCGGAGACCATCTGCGTCACGAGTCATTGCCGGAACACGATCGGCCACTGGCTCGACGGCACGCCGGACGGCGACGACGCCTTATATGATTTGTGGGGCGAGATCATGGACCTGAAGGATAACCCGGCGCGGCCCATCGCCTATGGAAAAATCCTGGGGACGTTGGAATAATGTGTAACAGTTAACTTTTAATGAACGCCATCGTCGAGCGCGGTTCCAATGGAATGGGTGCCCGCGCCGCCACCACATGTGGCGCGTCAAGACTACTCGAGGACCCGCGGGACAGGCGCGAGTTCCGCAGGGAGAGCCGCCGCTCGTATTCCCGGTTCTCCCGTTCCACGCTCGCGATGCGCTGGGCGTTGCCGTCCATCCACCTTTTCATGCGCGCGTCCCACTCGTCCCGCGGCCCGCCGTACTTCTGCCTGGCCTCCACCGCGCGCTGCTGGCCGCGGCTTACGGGCCGCGGCTGGTTCCTAGAGTTCGGCCGGGAGGAGCCGGGGCGCGAGCCGGGCCGCGACGAGCCCGGTCTCGAGGAAGGCCGGGAACCCGGTGTGCCGGGCCGCTCCGGAGGATCGGGCGGCAGGCGGTTGACGAAGTAGCTCTCCATCTTCGTGAGGGCGTCCCGGTCCTTCTTCAAATTTGTGGCAGCGTCGCCGAAGCGACTCACGTTCCTCACCTTGAAGATGTCCGTCTTAACTTCTTCTTCGGCGAAGGCCTCGTAGTTTGTGGTGTCCTCCGGGCCCTGGCGGGCTATTCTTAGGGTTGAGCGGGTCCGGCGCGCGCATTTTGCCGATATGCCGAACCGCGCATCTAGCTCGTCTAGCATGTCCTCAAAGTCTCGTTCTTCCTCGGACTGCCTTTCAAAGGGCAGCCAGCCCTGCTTATTTTCGTCGGGAAGGCGCGGGGCGAGAGATACCGGCACTGCCGGGCAGAGCCGCGTCTCGGTCGGGTACTCTCGTCGTCGAGAGTGGTCTCGAAAGGGTCGATGCAAGGGGTCCAAAGCGTGCCGGTCCAGCGTCTGGGTGCTGAACTCACCCAAGGCGCTCTGCGTGTTGGGGTAGCTCTGCAGTCTAGCGCCGGGATCCAGTGCCGAGCGCGTGTGGCCGTGCGCCCAGTTCGCGCGCGCGGGGCGCATGCTTGGGCTGCACTCCGGTTTGGCGCGGCTGTGGGCTGCCAAGACAAGCCCAGGCGCGGCTGCCAAGACAAGCCCAGGCGCGGCTGCCAAACAGCGCGGGCGCGGCAGGGAGCCAAGACAAAGCGGCTGATCCGAGCGCTGCGCAAAATACCCGCACGCTTCTCGCAGGTCGCATTGACAAATTTCTGCTGAATTCGCTCCATCACATCTACTCGTATCAAATTAAAAGCGGTCGCATAGATCGCTGGTAAGGGCAGCCCAAACGAGCAGCCATCGATGAGTGATGCGCACAGTCCTCTGCGCCCTCACCGCCGCATGCGTGCGGGCGAACGGCTGCTACTGGACGCGCATCGCAATTGAGAACGGCACGCGCACCGTGCACAAGGGCTTCCGGGATCCGAAGGGGAGGCGCGGCTGCCGCTGGAACCACTGGTCCGGCCTGCGGCCGCCGGAGGCGTACGCGCTCGAGGTCGCGATTCTCGAACGGTTGTATGAGCCCCGGGAACGGTTCACCGATCCCCGCCAGGGGACGTCGAAAATGTGCCGCGGGAGCTACTTCCCACGGCTCCTCCGCCGCGACGACGCGAACCTCACCTTTGTACAATCATATGCAGGGGCGCCGCTGCTGGAGGGGTCGCGGGCTTGTATGTTATCAGAATCTCATATCTCTGACTTCGCCGAGTGCGCTCAGGCCGCTTTACATGCCGCGCGCGTGGAGCACTTCGACCTGGGCCCGAAGAACACCGTGCTCCGCGGCGGCGGCGAGCTGAGCGTGATCGATTTTGACGTGGCGACGCTCGACGGCCTGCCGCGCGCCGGGGATCTTCTCAAAGACGGCCGCCGGTTCGTGCCCCGCAAGAAGCTGCTGTACGGCGCCGCGTTAGCATTGGCGGTCGCCGAGCACCGGCGCAGCGCCCAGTGTACCAAAGCGCGGACGGCGGCGCGGACGCGCCCCTCGGGCCGCGCGAGGACGGTGTCGTACACCGGGGATGCCACCAAACAAACGGACTGGCCCCCACCCGCCGGTGTCGCGGCGGCGGCGGCGGGGCGCCAGAAACTAGGCAGTTTAACGTGACTTACATACAGACTCACCTCACCCAGGCCGAGCCGACGCCGAGGCGGTCCAGCGCGCCCTGCACGAGGCCCGACGCCTTGACGCCGAAGGTATAGGCCTGCTCGTCGTCTCGAATTTCCAACCGTTCCTTCTGCCTGCGGTTGCCGTTCAACACGCCTCTCGAAGCCAATTCGTTCGCGGCCTCGTAGCCGGAGACCAAAGCCCGTTCTTGACATAATCCTTTGGCGCCGTGCTCCCGGTCGCCCATGCGCACCCAGTCGCCCGCACAACAGACATTGTTGACGGAGGACGCCAGAGGCGGTCTTTTCGGGAATGACCCCGGCGAGAACCATGAAACCGCGCCGGCGTAACGTTTGACGCAGCTATCGACCACTTTCGCCTCGCGGAACGCGCCGTAGGCCTCCGGTAATAAAGTTTTCGTCAACAGGTCCACAATAGCATCATCTGACAGCGGCGCGATCGCGCCCGAGTTGTAGAAGTCGCAGGAGAGCACGGACCCCTGCACCTCGTCATTACCCCAGAGCTCCGGCAGGTGGTCCTTCTGCAGCTGGTCGAGCATGAAAAACGTGCCCCCGGCGCCCCGTAATTCCTCGAACTTCGCGAACACGCCGACCGGCGTGTCCGTGTCCACCGTCGTGTCGAGCCAGATGCGCACCGACACGACGTCGATGGCATTCAACGAAGCGGCCGCGGCGAGGTCCGGCGCGGCCTTCGAGAGCTCCGTGGAGGACGCAAGGACGCGCTTCATCCCACCTGCTCCTAAAGCTAGGACGACGGCGTCGCAGTCTAACTTAGATTCGCCCGAGGCGTCCTTGAGCTTCACGGACGTGACTGCACTGTCTTCATAAGCGAGCTGCGTCACAAAGGTCCTCGGTCTGATCTCGACCCCCATCTCTTGTAATTTATCGGCGAGGGGTTTTAAGAGAGTCGTCTGGACCGTTCCTCTAGCTAACCATCTCACATCAAACGACGTCTGGTGCGCTAAGGCGTAGAAGTAGAGCAGTTCCATCGTCACGGCGGCACTTAGCTCCTCTGGAGGTTTAAATAAACCGACTAGCAAAGTAGGTCTCAGAAAGTCGTCCACCAATCTCTTCGTGACGCCGACCCGCCGAAACAGTTCGTAAGCGGTCATCTTGTCGTAGAGCTCAAAGACTTCGTCGTTCCTATTGAAGTCCAGCATGGCGCCTAACAACCCGGCGATGGACGCCCGATCCGATAGCGGTAGTCTTTTAAAGCGGTCGAAGGACGCGAACACCTGTCCGAGCGGTGAGGGGAGTTCCCTACTCCCAGAGAACACGGGCGCCGTGCATTCTAAACCGTCCGGACTGAAGAAGGAGGACTCCATGAAGTCCGAGTAGGCGCCTTCGATGCCCAGGTCATCGCCGATTTTATTAATGTTCGGGTAGTCCTTCCAGAAGCCGCGCATCCCGGGCTCGAAGGGCTTTCCACTGTCCGTGGTCATGCCTTCGGTCGGGTCGCCGGCGTCCACGAGGGTCACGGCGCAGCCGTTTTCCGCGGCCGCCAGGGCGGCGCCGAAGCCGCCCCAGCCGCCGCCGACTATAACGACCTTCGGTTTGTCCGGCGCGATGGACATGCGGGGCGTCATTCTTAGGGCCGTCGCCGTCGCGAGCAGCAGCCCGGTTGTTGAGACGTGGTGCGGCGACATCGTATTGCAGCAAGTCATTTGATACGTGCTATTGTGCTACTCGTGGATTCGTGCTGCTGAAAGCTGACTGGGCCAACTTGAGAGGCTGTGCAGCGTCGTATGCTACTCTATTGCTGAAATTCGCCCGGCAGCTTGCGGCCAGCCACCAAATGAACGGTTATACTGCGCACGTAGACTCTTCGAGTTGAGCACGGGTCGCTTTGGGCAGTTAATAATCCTGCGTCGACGAGACTTTGGATCCACGCTTCTCCCACGAGCATGCCTTCCCAGCCACACACAGCCCTGGGAACCATGTCTGAGGTCACTCCGAGAGATAGAGGCACGAACGAGATCAGGTCTTTTTCGTGCGGGTTTTTCAATTTAATCTGGGGTCGTATTTGGCTCTGACAGCCTCATACATGCATATAAGCTCAGGCAGGACCTGTTCGACAGTAGGAGACAGCAACTGTGTCAAGTTGCTGCAAATATTCCACCCTGCAGCACGTTTTGAGTGAGTTCAGAGCAAAAACCGCCTTGAGCGCCACAGATTGCGATGCGTCTCTTCGGCCGCAAGAAGAAGAAGGAGACGCCGGGGAAAGCCAGGCCGGCGAGCGTGTACTATTCGCCCGCTGCGGCGAGCGCGCCCGCGGCCAGCACACCTACCGCCGCCGCCGCCGCCGCGCAGACGCCATGGCAAACGCCCACTGCCGCCGCCGCGCAGACGGCCGTGCCGACGCTGTGGACGCCGGTCCAACTCCTTGCGCCCGGCGGCGGCGACGCCGTCGACGCCGCGGACCTGCGCGGCGTCTTGTCGCGCACAACCATCGAACCCAAAGCAAAGCGACGGCTCGAAGCACTCCTGGACCGCCTGGAGGCGGCGGAACTCGCCGCGGCTACGTTCCGGACGCCGCGGCGCCAGGTCTCCTGGTCCGGTACGATCGAAAAAGCAGTGACGCGGCCGTCCATCGCCCGGGAATGGTCCTGGCGGCGCGCGCCGTCCACACCTACCACTCCCTCAAAACACCTCCTGCTCGCGTTCGGCCTCGGCGACGCCACCAAATCGCCCAAGACACGACGACGGCGGCGCGGCTACTTGTTCACCGTCGCCGGGGCCGTCGCTTGCGCCTGCGCCGGCGCCGGCGCGGCACCTATAATTTCGCGGCGGCGCGCCGCCGCGGCGTTAAAACGGGCCACGGAGCACGCCGAAACGGAGATCCAGGACACGGTGCACTCCATCCAGGCCGCGTGCCTGCCGGTGACGAAACATAGGCCGCTGGCGCGCCTCGGCTGCGGCGCGCGGATCACGTTCGCGCGGTTCCGCAAGCACATCGCCAAGCTCATCGTGCTGGTCTTGATGGGCTTCTCGCCCCTGCCGTTCCTGCTCAGCTTCGTCTGACGACCCGCCGCGATCGGTCGAGGCGCTATTTTATTCGGCGCCCGGCAGTACGCCATCGGCGACGCGCGGCACGGACTTACCTTAAAACAAGATCCGTTTTTGCTCCGGCCGTAGAGCCTGAGTTCGGCTTTCGCGGCGTAGACGCGCGACGTTCATGTCGCGCACGGCAACAGGTACTGGCCGGGGACGAGCGGGGCCTCAAGGTAGGACCACTGCGGCGTCGCGAGAGTGCTGCGCGGAGGCACTAGTTTTTATCCACTCGGGTTTCATGCCAGACATTTTTATCGAACCATTCGATTTATAAAACTCCACGCGTCACTCCGTAATACGCCGCAAACTCGTGGCCTTTCACTGCGAGCTCGCCTGAAAGAGCCAAAGGACCGGCGTGACCGTCCACACTCTTCGCCGTCGACTCTAGTCCTATCGTCAACAATCGCTGGCAAGAAACCTTGTGCAGCGTACCACCGCCTGCTGCAACGCGAATTACGCCGCTCCCGCACGTGCGCGGTACCCACCGCGCCGCACCAAGCGTGCGAGCCCACCTCCGCACCGGCATCAACACTCCCGGCGCCTCGTCGACGCCGCGACCATGCCCAAATCAATAGAATGGCTCCCGGAGGCCGCCCCCGAGGCCACCAAGATCCCGGGGCATGCCCGCCGCAACGTGCGCAACCGCGCCGTCTCTGTCAAGGTCACCGACGCGACGCCCAGGCCGGGCATGGTGCCGACGCGGGTCCTGCCCTGCCTCGCCTGCACGCGGTCCAAGGTAAAGTGCGACAAGTGCTCGCCCTGCGGCCGGTGCGTCCGCCTGGGGTTGTGCTGCGTCGAGACGGCGCCCGGTAGAAGGAGCCGCCAGGTCACGCCTGACGCGTCGCCGCGGCGCGCCTTCTTCGCCTGCGCGGCCCCCGATGCGCCGCCGCCGCTGCCGGACGTCGCGGACCTGCCCTTCGGGCCCTTCGCGGGCCTCGCCGCCGCGCCGCCTCCGCCCGAGCTCGCCCGCGACTGGGCCAAGCGCGTCCCGGCGCTCGAGACGCGCGTCGCGGAGCTGGAACGCGAGAACGCCGAGCTTCAATTCGAGAGCGACCCCGCTTTCCAGCTCGGGGCGGAACACATGTTCTCTGGCATGGGTGACCATTCGGGGACGCACCATTTGGTCCATTCTTATCCCGACGAGCACGAGCAGTGCTGGGATATGTGCTGCGAGAAATTCGGCGGCGACCTTGTCGCCGCCGAGTTGGGCCTCGTCCGAGGCTGACCTACAAAATTCGCTACGGGGCCATCCTGGTCTGGCTTAAAACCCCCAACCCCACCCCCCCCCCCCCCCCCCCCCCACCCCTCCCCCATCCACCACAAAACAAATCCGCTTACTCCATTCCCCCGCCCCCTCCCAC